>UMFF01000693.1_pt1 | contig 10929 bp, 9 predicted proteins | sample 1964971 | NCBI WGS metagenome assembly UMFF01 (sample SAMEA4836042, study PRJEB28245) | human gut metagenome | biome: gut microbiome; material: fecal sample | place: Denmark | collected 2008 | reverse complement strand
TATGTGGACAGGACCTACGGGCGGAATGTCTCATACATAACAGGATGGTTCCTGGCGCTGGGCAACGGTATCCTCTGCCCATGGGAGGCCATCGCTATCTCCACATTAGTATCCGATATGTTCGGGGGCCTGTTCCCGGTTCTCAGGGCGGTTAAGCTCTATACCATCATGGGGGCGGATGTGTACCTGTTCCCCACTGTCATAGCGCTGGGATTTGCAGTCTATGTGATTCTCCTTAACTTCCGGGGCGCCAGCGCAGCCGCTAAGCTGCAGGCATTTCTGACAAAGGCCCTATTGGCGGGCATGCTCCTGGCAATGGCAATCTCCTTCGTGAAAGGCGGGCCGTCCAACATCCTTCCCTCCTTTACACAGGTGGAGGGACCGTCCACGGTGACCAGCGCAAACAACATGTTTGCAGGCATTATCTCGGTGCTGGTAATGACCCCGTTCTTCTACGCAGGGTTTGATACCATACCGCAGCAGGCTGAGGAAGCGGCGGAAGGCCTGGACTGGAACAAGTTCGGCAAGGTTATCAGCATGGCGCTCCTGGCGGCTGGCGGTTTCTATATGATTTGTATTTATTCCTTCGGCACCATCATACCGTGGACTGATTTTATAAAGAGCACGGTTCCGGCATTGGCCTGTCTTAAGAACATCAACATGTTTTTGTATGTGGCAATGCTGATAATCGCCACATTAGGCCCCATGGGCCCCATGAATTCCTTCTACGGAGCTACCAGCCGCATCATGCTGGCCATGGGACGTAAAGGACAGCTCCCGGACAGCTTTGCGGTCCTGGATGAAAAAAGCGGGGCGCCCAAGATGGCCAACACAGTGCTGGCAGTCCTGACCATTATGGGTCCTTTCCTGGGTAAAAACATGCTGGTATCCCTGACCAATGTGTCGGCGCTGGCATTCATCTTCTCCTGCACCATGGTAAGCTTTGCCTGCCTTAAGATGCGCTATACGGAGCCTGACCTTCCAAGGCCTTACAAGGTTCCCGGCGGAAAAGCAGGCATCTGCATGGCATGTCTGGCAGGTACCATCATCATCGGGCTTATGGTGGTTCCCTTCAGCCCCGCAGCCCTTAAGCCTGTAGAGTGGGCCATCGTGGTTGCATGGCTGGTCATCGGGCTGGGCCTTAGCGCTGTTACCAGGGCAAAGGCAAATAATAAGGCGGCAGCCGCTGCAAAATAACGGCAATAAAATCATACATCAACATATATCAAATAAAGGAGGATTTTTCAATGAAGAAGGTAGCTTTTAAAGGCGGTTTACTGATTGACGGTACCGGCGCGGAGCCAGTGGTGAACAGTCTGGTGCTGACAGAGGATGACAAGATTGCGTACGCCGGTGCGGACAAGGAAATCGGACCTGACTACGAGGTTGTGGATATTACCGGAAAGACTATTATGCCTGGTCTTATTGACTCCCATCTGCATTTTTCAGGAAACCTGACAGACGATGACAGCGACTGGGTACTGGAGGATGTGGTACAGAAGACAGTGGTGGCGGTACAGCAGGCCCATGAGTGTCTGGAGAACGGCCTTACCACGGTTGGCGAGATTTCCCGTTCCGGCATCCAAATCCGCAACATGGTGGAAGCCGGCGTCATGAAGGGCCCCCGGGTAGTGGCAACCGGACTTGGATTCTGCCGCACCTGCGGACACGGGGATTCCCACAAGCTTCCCAGCTACTACAACGACGAATCCCATCCATGGGCTGAGCGTGTGGACGGACCATGGGATCTGCGCAAGGCAGTTAGAAGAAGACTCCGCCAGAACCCGGATGCAATTAAAATCTGGTCCACAGGCGGCGGCATCTGGCGCTGGGACCAGAAGCTGGACCAGCACTATACGCTGGAGGAGATTCAGGCTGTTGTGGATGAGTGCAGGATGGTAGGCATCCCGGTATGGTCCCATGCAGAGGGCTACGGCGGCGCCCTGGATTCCGCCAGGGCAGGGGTGCATCTCATTATCCACGGCCAGACCTTAAATGACGAGTGCCTGGATATCATGGCAGAGAAAGGCATTTACTTCTGTCCCACCATCCAGTTCTTAAACGAATGGTTCAAGACATACGCTCCGCCATACATCCCGGAGGTACATGACCAGTATCCCGGCGATACCGTAGCGGAGAAGGAGCTGAACCGCGTGTACGCTAACTTAAGAAAAGCAAAGGCAAAAGGCATCGGACTTACCATTGGTTCGGACTCCTTCTGCTCCAGCCTTACACCATACGGAACAACAGCCATCGGAGAGATGTACTCCTTTGTGGAAAAAGCAGGCATCAGCGAGATGGATACCATTGTGGCGGCTACCAAGGCAGGCGCCGAGATGCTGAAGGTGGACAACGTGACCGGATCCCTGGCAGAGGGAAAGAGCGCGGACCTGTTAGTAATTAACGGCAACCCGTTAGAGAATATCCGTGCAATCGCTGTTGAGAACATGGATGTAATCATGAAAGAAGGATATTTTGTAAAACGCTGACCGGCACTCCCGGATGAGAGGAAAGGGCTGCTGCTATAACAGGCGGCAGCCCTTTGCCGGTTTGGAAAGCCAAGGGGGATGGAAAGAACATGTATGTATTGCTGTATCTTCTGTGGATTCTGTTAAACGGCAGGGTCACGGCTGAAATTCTGGCGGTGGGAGTCCCGGTGGCAGGGCTGGTATACGGCTTCGGGTATCTGGCCCTGGGTTACCGTTTGTCCGGGGACCTGCTTCTCCTGAAGCGCCTGGGTCATATTCTTGTATTCCTGGCCATGGTGGCCTGGGAGGTGGTGAAGGCCAATGTGGCCATTATCCGCATAGTGCTGTCCCCCCACATGGAAATCACACCCTGTCTGGTGCCGGTTAAGACGGACTTAAAGAGCGCCGGAGCCAGGGCGGCCCTGGCCAATGCCATTACCCTGACGCCGGGCACCATCACGGTGGATGTGAAGGATGATGTGCTGTGGGTCCACGCGCTGACAGCTGAGATGGCAGAGGGGCTTAAGGACTGGCATGTGGCAAGGCAGCTGGCGCGGATCGAGGAAGTAAGATAGGAGGAAGGGACATGGGGGCAGAGATAGGGGCAAAGATAGGGGCAGAGGCGGGGGCGGCAGAGGGGCTGTTTACAGGTATCCTGATTCTGTCGGTTATCATACTCAGCATCAATATGATATTCTGCCTGCTGCGGGCCGTACTGGGACCCCGCTTTTCCGACCGGCTCATTGCCATCAATATGATAGGAACCAAGACCGTTCTCATGATTGCCCTTCTCATAAAGGTGTTCCATGAGGATTATCTGGTGGATATCTGTCTTATATATGCCCTTATCAGCTTCCTGTCCTTTGTGGTTCTGACAGGGCTTCTGGGCCGGCATATGGGCTGTGAAAAGGAAACAGGAGAGAGCGGTGGGGCAGGAAAGGAAAATACAAAAAAGGAGGCGGTGCTGTAATGGGTCTGGTGACAGGAGGAATTTTCATCGTACTGGGAGTGTTTGTGCTCTGTGTGGCGACCTTTGGCATATTCCGGTTTGAATATGCGCTGAACCGGATTCATGTGGCTGCCAAATGCGATACCCTGGGGAGCATGCTTATATTGGCCGGCCTTATAATCTCCAACGGGTGGAACATGGAGTCGGCCAAAATCGGATTGATTCTTCTGTTTATCTGGATTGGCAACCCGGCGGCCTCCCACATGGTGGCCAGGGCAGAGGCCAGGAGCAATCCAAACCTTAAAGAGGAATGCGGGGTGTCTGAATATGAAGGCGGTTGAGATCATTCTCCTGCTGTTTCTGATGGCCTGTTCCTTAAGTGTATTCCTGTGCAGGAACCTGTTGGTGGCAGCCATCCTGTTTATGGCCAACAGCCTTATCATGAGCATCATATGGGTGATTCTGCAGTCCCCGGACCTGGCTATCACAGAGGCGGCCGTGGGCGCAGGGGTCACGGGAATCCTGCTTTTTATTACACTGTATAAGGTCGATGGGTTAAGGGGGGAAGACAGTGAGTGAGGACAGCGGTAAGCGCGGTCTGCGCGCATTCATGGACTGGGTGGAAAACGGTCCGGACTGGGAGGATGAGGCCGGTGTGCATGAAGGCGGGGCCGGCGGGCATGGAGAGGCAGACACCGTGCATGCTTCGGATCAGGCTGTAAAGAGAAATACAAAACGGACTATGGGCAGGCGGTTTGCGGAATTTACGGAGGAACATGCCCTGCGTGTATTCGGCCGTGTCTACCGGGCTGTGGCGCAGATCGTCTGTCTGGCGGGCATGGCAGTGCTTCTCATGATGGTAACCCATCTGCCGGCCTTCGGCTCTGCGGACAATCCGGCCAATAATGAGGTGGTGGGCCGTTATCTGGAAAACGGGCTGTCCGAGACCGGGGCCGTGAATACGGTTGCCGGAATCATACTGGATTACCGGGCCTTTGATACCTTTGGCGAGTCCGTGGTTTTATTCCTGGCGGCTGTCAGCGTCATTGCCCTCTTGCGCCGTAAATCCGAAAGCGGGTACAGCGGGAGGGAAGACCAGAGAGGGGGAACGGAGCATGAAGAGGATGAGGAAAGAGATATCATACTGGAACAGGTGGCCAGGCTGCTGGTTCCCTTCATTCTTATGTTTGGCGTCTATGTGGTGCTCAACGGCCATCTGTCCCCCGGAGGCGGGTTCTCAGGAGGAACGGTGATGGGGGCCGGCCTGATACTATATGCCAATGCATTTGGGCACCGGCGGATTCACCGTTTTTTCAGCTTTAAGACCTTTACTGTGATGAGCAGCAGCGCGCTGATGGTATACGCCCTTTCAAAAGGCTATTCCTTTTTTATGGGGGCCAACCACCTGGAGTCGGGTATTCCTTTGGGAAGGCCGGGAAACATCTTCAGCGCAGGGCTGATACTGCCTCTGGATATCTGTGTGGGCCTGGTGGTGGCCGGGACCATGTATTGCTTTTATTCCCTGTTCCGGGAAGGGGAGGTGTGATGATGCAGGCCCTTGTGACCAATTACTACGAGACAGCGGCCATGATTCTGTTTTCCATTGGGTTTACCATGCTGCTGCTCCAGAAAAATCTGATTAAAAAGGCCATCGGGCTGAACATTATGGATATGTCCGTGTATCTGTTCCTGGCAGCCAAGGGGTACATAGCCGGTGGAAGGGCGCCCATAGCAGATGGAAGGACATCTGTGGAAGGATTTATCAATCCCCTTCCCAGCGGCCTGGTGCTGACGGGAATCGTGGTGTCTGTCAGCGTGTCGGCCTTTCTCTTTTCACTGATTCAGAGATTCCACCACTATTACAGAACCCTGGATTTGGACGGCATGCTGTATGAAGGACAGGAGGAGACAGACGGTGAGACTGGTTGAGAACATTCCATTTTTCAGTATATTCATCATGATGGCAGGGGGAATCGTGACGCCCCTTCTGGGAAGTAGGAACCGGGCCAGGATTCTACACCTGGTTTTGGTGGGGGCAGTGGCAGTGATGTCAGGCCTGCTTCTGGGATATACGTCGGACGGTACCTGTTTTCGCTTCATGATGGGACATTTCCCGGCTCCATGGGGGAATGAGGTCAGGGCCGGCGCTCTGGAAGCCCTTATGAGCCTGGTCTTTTCCCTTGTGATGTTTCTCACGGTGGCTGCCAATAAACGGTCCCTGGAACACGACATACCCGGGGAGCGGGCCGGCCTGTACTATGTGATGATGAATCTTCTGTTCAGTTCCCTTCTGGCCCTTATCTACACCAATGACCTTTTTACCGCTTATGTATTCATAGAAATCAATACCATTTCAGCCTGTGCCATTGTGTGCGCAAAGGAAAGCGGCGAGACCGTGGCGGCAGCCATACGCTATCTCATCATGAGCCTGGTGGGAAGCGGGCTCATCCTTATCTCCATTGCCCTTTTATACTGCCAGACAGGCCATCTCCTTATGGAACCCATGGCAGGGAAGGTCAGGGATTTGGCATCATCAGGAAAGGATTTATTTCCCCTTAAGATGGCTCTGGTGATGATGACTTCCGGGCTGGCAGTAAAAAGCGCCCTGTATCCCTTCAGCTCCTGGCTGCCGGGAGCCCATGCCAATGCCACGGCTGCTTCCAGCTCTGTTTTGTCGGGGCTGGTGCTGAAGGGATACATTATCCTGCTTCTCAAAGTCTATATGCGGATTCTGGGAATGGATCTGATTATCCGGCTGCGGATCAATGACCTGCTTTTCGTGTTCGGAATCCTAGCCATGGTCATTGGTTCGGCCAAGGCGCTGCAGCAGCATATGGTCAAGCGGGTCATTGCCTATTCATCCATTGCCCAGATTGGATATATCTTCATGGGAATCGGCATGGGAACCAGTGCAGGGCTGGCGGCCGCAGTACTGCACATGATTGTCCACGCAGTGACAAAGCCCATGCTGTTTACAGCCGCAGGCGGCCTCATGGACTGCTGCGGCCATCAGAAGGAGATAGCGGCCCTTAGGGGAAGCGCAAGGCGGAATCCGGCAGCCGGCGCCGGACTGGTGGTGGGAAGCATGGCCATGATAGGGATTCCCTTTTTTTCCGGGTTTGTTTCCAAGATTTCCTTTGCTATGGCCTCGTTTCATGATCTGGACCGGACGGTTCTGGTGCTGGGGGCCCTGGCTGTCAGCACGGTCCTCAATGCCATGTATTACATACCGCTCATCATCATCGTGTTTTCAGAAAGAGGGCCGGAGAAGGCGGACTATGAGGCGGCAGGTCTGGAGGACGCGGCTGTGCCAGAGGCGGGAGAGCCTGTAAAGGATGTTTCTTTCGCGGCAGCCATGGCCTGTTTTATGGCTGGGAATGTGCTGATTGGGACTTGCTACGGCCCTGTGGTCCGGATGATAGAGACAGGGCTTGCCAACTTCGGGTGACCCCGGCAGCAGGGAAGTATATGAGAAGGAGAGGACATAGGACATGAGAGAAATGTGGATGATGGCGCCGGTGCTGTTTCCAGTGGTTTCCGGCGGGGCCCTGTGGATATGGAATCCGGGAAAAAACAAAATTCACACAGCCGCGGCGGTTCTGTCCCTGGCAGAGGCTGTGTGTTCCTGGCTGGTCATCCTGAACTGCATGGGGATGAAGCTGCCACTGTGGAGCATCGGACCGGGCTTGGAGCTGTGCCTTCGGCTGGATGGAACCGGTGCCCTGTTTTCCGGTCTGGCATCCCTTATATGGGTGCTGGTGGTTTTCTTTGCCTTTGAATATATGGAACATGAGAAGGAAGATGCCCGGTTTTTCGGATGCCTTATTATGTCCCTGGGAGCCTTGACAGGAGTTGCCTGGGCAGGAAATTTTGTTACCCTGTACCTGTTTTTTGAAATGATGACATTTTTCAGCGTTCCCCTGGTATTCCATTCCAGGAAGAGGGAAGCGCTTCGTGCCGGAATGGTATATCTGGCCTATTCCATGCTGGGCGCATCCATTGCACTGGGAGGATATTTCTTCTTCCGCCAGTATGCCTGCGGAACGGATTTTAAGGCGGGCGGGGTTCTGGCGGAGGCAGCGGGAATGGCCCGGGGCAGGCCGCAGATTCTTCTTCTGGCTGTTTTCTTTATGGCGGCCGGATTTTCCTGTAAGGCAGGGCTTATGCCTCTTCATCCGTGGCTGCCTATCGCGCATCCGGTTGCGCCTGCCCCTGCCAGCGCTGTGTTATCAGGTCTGATTACCAAGGCAGGGGTGGTGGCTGTCATCCGTGTGGTGTACAATATGGCCGGTCCCGCGTTCCTTCGGGGGACATGGGTGCAGTACGCCCTGTTGTCCATGGCTGTGGTGACCATATTTACCGGTTCCATGCTGGCCTATAAGGAAAAGAAGCTGAAAAGGCGTCTGGCCTGTTCCTCCTTCAGCCAGGTGTCCTATGTGCTGTTGGGCGTATTCCTGCTGTCCATGGAAGGGCTTTACGGTTCTCTGCTCCAGATGGTGTTCCATGCCCTGGCAAAGAACGCCCTGTTCCTCTGCGCGGGGGCTGTGATATGTAAGACGGGCTGCACCAGGGTAAAGGAGTTAAGGGGGATGGGAAAGCGGATGCCGGCTGTGATGGTATGCTTTGCCCTGGCATCCCTGTCACTGGTGGGGATTCCCCCGGCAGGCGGTTTTCTGGCAAAATGGCATCTGGCCGTGGGTGCCATGAGGGCAGAGGCCGGCGTGTTTGCATGGCTGGGGCCTGTAGTGCTTATGGTCAGCGCCCTTCTGACGGCGGGGTATCTGTTTCCTGTTATTGTGGAGGGATTTTTTCCAGGAGAGGATTGGCGGAAAACGGCTCAATCAGAAGATGGAAGATTGTCTGTATCTGCGTTTATGGGGGTGCCTCTGGCCGTGTTAGGCATTTCCCTGCTGGTGCTGGGGGCCCTGGGAAATCCTGTTTTTGAATTACTGAGGGGCATTGCCTCTGATATGGTGTGAAAGGGGGGATGGGTGTGAATCCATATTATCTGCTGGTGCCTGTGCTTCTTCCCATGGTGACTGGCGCGGCTGTGCTTGGACTGCGTCCAAAGGAGCGCAGAAAACGGGAGATACTGGTAATGGGAGGAATTCTGGCTGCCTCGGCAGTGATTGGGGCCCTGGTGTTAAACCGTCCCGGACAGCCGCTGGTGCTGTACCGTTTTGGCAGCAGAATGAATATATCGCTGGGACTGGACGGTCTGTCCGGGGTATTTGCCTGTCTCATTGCAGTGCTTTGGCCCCTTACCGCACTGTATTCCTTTGAATATATGAAGCATGAGGGGAAGGAAAACAAGTTTTTCGGATATTTTTCCATTACATATGGGGTGGTGGCGGGAGTGGCGCTGTCACACAGCCTGATTACCCTGTACTTTTTCTATGAGCTTATGACCCTGGCTACCCTGCCGCTGGTCATGCATGCCATGGATACCAGGGCCATCTATGCGGGCAAGAAATATCTGCTTCTTTCCATGGCGGGGGCTGCCATGGTATTTGTCAGCATCATCAGCCTTCATGAATATGGAACCACCCTGGACTTTACCTGGGGCGGTGTGATACCCCAAGGTCTGTCCCATGAGGAACGGCGTCATCTGTACGGCGCATTTATTCTGGCTTTCTTCGGGTTTGGGGTAAAGGCAGCAGTGGTCCCGTTTCACAGCTGGCTTCCCGCTGCGTCGGTGGCCCCCACTCCCGTATCAGCCCTTCTGCACGCGGTGGCAGTGGTGAAGGGGGGCGTGTTTGCGCTGATGCGGGTGGTGTACTGGTGCTTCGGGGCAGGATTCCTTATAGGGACAAAGGTGCAGGCAGCGGTTCTGTGCGTCTGCTGCATTACCATCCTTTATGGTTCCCTCAGGGCCCTTTGCACCCAGCATCTGAAGCGCAGGCTGGCCTACTCCACTGTGAGCCAGTTGTCCTATATCCTTATGGGCGTCATGCTTATGACTCCCGCGGGACTGGCAGCAGGCCTGACCCATATGGTATGCCACGCCCTGATGAAGATTACCCTGTTCTTCTGTGCGGGAGCCATCCTGTATAAAGGGGGACGGGAATATGTGTATGAACTGCGGGGAGTGGGAAGGGCCATGCCGGTTACCATGACCTGTTTTACCCTGGCCGGACTGGGGCTGGTGGGGGTCCCGCTCTTTGCGGGCTTTGTGAGCAAGTTTATGCTTGGGTCAGCTGCCGCAGAGGCAGGGGGTCTGGGAATGCTGGGGGTGGCATGCCTGATTATATCCGCCTTTTTTACTTTGTTTTATATGGTGCTGATCATAGGGGCCGCCTGGTTCCCGGCAGAGGGGAGGGAGGATTCCCATTGGAATACTCATTGTGACCCAAACTGGAATATGAAGCTTCCTCTGATTGCCATTACTGCCATGAGCATGGTCCTGGGCCTGTGGTCCGGCCCTCTGATTCAGGTGTTTGACCGGATTGCGGCAGGAGGTATGTAGGAAGGATAAAAGGTTAAGGGGGTAGCGGAAATGGAAGGAAATATATGGCTGTTGGGGGCTGTGGCCTGGCCTTTTCTGGCAGCCTTTATCAGTCTTTTGGCAGGAAAAAAGGGGGAGAGGAACCGGGATGTTTTTGCGTCGGCTGCCATGGTCATGGAATTTACAGGCATGCTCTGCCTTTATCCCGCTGACAGTCCGGCAGCTTTTTCCTGGGCCGGATTTTGTGAGATGGGCATATGGCTGAGGGCGGACGGATTCAGGTGGCTCTACAGTACCATTGCAGCCTTTATGTGGATGATGACCACCCTGTTTTCCATGGAATATTTTGCCCGCCGCGGCAATCGCGGAAGATACTGTTTCTTTTCCCTGTTAACCTGCGGGGCAACCATGGGCGTATTTCTGTCCGACAGCCTGTTCTCCCTGTTCCTGTTCTTTGAGATAATGGGACTTACCTCCTTTGTGATGGTCATACAGGAGGAGACAGAGGCAGCGGGAAGGGCAGCCAGAACCTACCTGGCCATTGCAGTTATAGGGGGGCTGTGCGCGCTGTCCGGTATCTTTATGATTGCAGCGGGAACAGGAAATCTATCCATGGACAGTCTGGAACAGTTCAGAAAGGCCACAGGGGGAACATGGCCCCTGTATCTGGCAGGAGCGCTGCTGCTTGCCGGATTCGGGGCAAAGGCAGGGATGTATCCGCTGCACGTATGGCTTCCCAATGCCCACCCTGTGGCGCCGGCGCCTGCCAGCGCCCTGCTGTCAGGCATCCTGACCAAGACGGGTGTGTTCGGAATCCTGGCAGTTACCGTGACCATGTTCCGGCATGACATGGCCTGGGGAATGGTGCTTTTGGTGCCGGGAGCCGTGACCATGGTGCTGGGAGCAATACTGGCCGTGTTCTCCATTGACCTAAAACGTACCCTGGCGTGTTCCTCCATGTCCCAGATTGGCTTCATCCTTACGGGATGCGCCATGCAGTGTCTGCTGGGAGAGGAAAACGGTCTGGCTGTAAGCGGAACAGTGTTACATATGGTGAACCACTCCAT
>UMFF01015884.1_pt1 | contig 11311 bp, 9 predicted proteins | sample 1964971 | NCBI WGS metagenome assembly UMFF01 (sample SAMEA4836042, study PRJEB28245) | human gut metagenome | biome: gut microbiome; material: fecal sample | place: Denmark | collected 2008 | reverse complement strand
TTACATTCGATAAACCCAATCTTATCCTCATATCTTCTTAATATCAGGAAACAGTCGCACCTAAGTCTTTCGGTGACTATTCCTTTCTCTGCCATGCGATGTTTCCGTAAAGGATTTCTCCTTAGTCGGTAAGGCAGAATATTTCGCACACTGCCGTGTGCGGCAGTACCTTAAACTGCTTTGCACAACGCCCTATCTGGGCGCACTTTGACATTCTGCGTGATGCCGGTGGGGATGCCGCCCCATTTTCTGAACCGTTTCCAAATCTCTACCGTGTAGGCGGCGGTCTGCTCCTCTTTCAGCAGCAAGTGCATCTCGTCGATGTAGTAGCGGGTGGACTTGTGGGCGGCGCGGTTGATGGTGACACGGTTCCACACCTGATTGTGATAGGTAATCCGCCGCTTTTGCCATATCTCCCGATATGGTAGTCAGGACGGATTTTCCCCCACGTCGCACCGTGCGTGCGGCTTTCGTCGCACACGGCGCTCCATCAATACGGATTAGTTGTTGCGTGTATGTGAAACTACCAGTTTTTCCCTATAACTTAAAATCTTCTTTTGCACTTGTTTTTCATAATCACTGATGTCCATGCCCGGCGTGTTGATTGCCATATAGCATTTCTTGTGTACTGATATAAGGTTGTTGACACGGTTTACTTTATCCAGCGGAAGATATGGGTTAATTCTGTGGGTGTATGGAGCATGGTCTATCAGCCATTTTCCGCAAACCCTGCATTTGAGCCGGTCACGGTTCAGGGCGTATGCCTTATTCGTAACAAACTCGAAATTGTTCAGATAGCCCCATTTACCCTTTAGGACAGCGATTGACGCATTTTCTGAATACACATCATCCAATCTGGCTTGTATGCGCTTCTTCTTAGTGCGCCTGAAATTGATTTCCCGTCCTTCGGCAGTATAGGGCGTTTCTTTTGGATTTTTCCCTCTCGTTTCCTGCCAGTTACAGAACGTGAGCGATGTAACTCCAACATAGATGTCACGGTATTTGACAGAAGGTATCTTTTGCCTGTAATTCTGGTGTATTCGGGGAAGGTTCTGCGTATCTTGGGCTCGAATCCATTTCCCTTTATACTGTTTGAGCCGGCGGCTCGCTGCAAGTTGTATCTTTCTGCCATATTTGTCCATGCTCACGCTGACCCATGTGCAGCATTGATAATACTGGATAACCCCCCGTATCTGGCTGTTAATCCGATTGATTTCATCAATCAGCTTTTCACGGCTTGTATCCCGTGGGATTTTCTTAATATTATCCGCTATCACATCAACTTTGCGTTTCAGTCTTTCTCTGTCCGGCTGTGTTCTGGTAACATAACCATGTTCGCCTTTCCCCTTTACTACCTTAAACTCGTATCCGAGAAATGTGGCGTGTTTCTTTCTTACATCCGTAATCAGTGTTTTCTCTTTGGATAATGTCAGCTTCATCTCTGTTTCCAGAAATTCCTTTAACGATGATTTCCAAAATTCAGCATGTTCCCGGCTATCTGTAATAATTACAAAATCGTCGGCATACCTCACTAGGAATCCCGGCACCAGTCTGGTCTTTTTCAATGCCCTTCTTTTTGCGGAATCCTGATTGTATTTGTGGGTGGTGTTTTTCAGTTCCCACTGTTTTGTTACCCATTCATCCATAATGTCGAGATAGACATTTGCAAGCAGAGGGCTGATAATCCCGCCCTGCATAGTGCCTTCTTCATTTACTTCACATTCATCAAGAACGCCTGCTTTCAGCATTTGTTTGATGATTTGAAGCACACGCCGGTCTTTAATTCCCAAATGATATAGTCTGCGGAGAAGTATAGCGTGGTCGATATGGTCGAAACATTTGCTAATGTCTCCTTCCACAAACCAGTAATAGCCTGTGTGGAAAGTGATGAAATTCAGTCTTTCCAACGCCATTGCCGTATCCCTCATTGGGCGGAAACCATAAGAATGTTCAAAGAATAGCGCTTCTACAATGGGTTCCAACACGATACGCATACATTCCTGTACAATGCGGTCCCGTATTGTAGGAATACCTAACGGACGCTTTTCCTTTTTCCCCGGTTTGTCAATATATTTCCTGCGTATTTTCTGTGCTTCAAATTTTTCAAAAGCTCTCTGGATGTCGTTAATAACCCATCGGTAGGGTTTTTGCAGATATTCCCGCCGCATGGTCTTGTTATCGACACCGGGAGTATCACTCCCATGATTGCTCTTGATATTGTGAATTGCAGTCACAATCGTTGTTTCTGCTGACATAATTTCCAGTAAGCCTTTGAAGGCAGGGTATTTCCCTCCCTGTCTGGCTTTCCTGCTTTGTTGATACAATTCGTCTAACAAAATGCGTAATTCAGTTTCAGTTTTTGGGCAGTCGAATTGTTGTGCCATACGCACCACCTCCTTCCGAGGTTGTGTTTCTGGTTTTAGTCAGGTTTGCCTACGGCTTCCTCGACTTTCTGTTCACATACGAATCCATACTGACTATGCCCCTTCGCTCCACTCCCATTACAGGAGCTTCATCACTACTACGGGCTGATGCCCCGTGGATTAACAGGTCATTTCCTACCTGTGCGGCAAGGGTGACACCTTACTTGCACCGGCATATACCGGAGCGCCGTCCACGGTTCCTTTGTTCCCTATATTCTAGCTTTACATTTAGTTTTAGCCCGTCCCTCTGACCCGGCTGCCATCACTGGCTTGTGTGATTGATTGCCAGTGACATTCGACCATTCCGGTTTTCTGCCGTTTTCCACCAAGACATATTTCAACGGCGACAGCACCCCACATGGGGAGGATGGCTGTATTATCATCCCATCGTTTACGAGCCTTACACTCAGGACATTTGTCGATTGCAACAAAATATACTGGACATGACTAATTTATAGCTTCTTGCGGTTATCCAAACTGTCTCAAGCTTCTTCCCCGCTTTTCACCGAGCTTCGTACAATTCACCTGTCACAATGAAATGCACGTCGGAGATTAGAATTTTTGTAACCCGTCACACCGGGTCAGACAGGAACTTCCCCTGTCAAATCGAATATAGAGTTCAGATTTCATTAGAAATCTGTCTTGCTTTGTTCCATATTTCTATGGAGATTAACAAGAAACAAAGCGCACGTCCTGGACCACCAGCATACCGATCTTCTTGAGCTGCTTGCCCAGCTCCTTGATGTCATAGCAGACGATTCGGTTGTTGATGTCCACATTGCTCTGGTGGTTGAACACATTGAGGGAGCCGGTTACATAGATTTCCAGCGCCGTGGCGATGTACTGTGCCTCTTTTTCCTCCTGCGCCCGCAGCAGATTGTAAAGGTCCTCCAGGATGGGCATATTCTCCGGGCGGGGGTCATTGAGATAAGTCTGATAGACCAGCCGCACACAGCGGTCAATGATGGTTTTCTGAACCGGCTGCAAACCCTCCTTGCCGCCCACGATCAGCTCGCACAGGGACAGGATAAAGTCGGACTTGAGGGACAGCGGGCTTTCATCGTCTGAGTAGTCCAGGTTCAGGTCCATCGGGTTGATGTAGTTGGAGGAAGTGGGCGAAATCTTGATGACCTGCCCATGCAGGCGCTCCACCAGGGGTGCATACTCGGCCTCCGGGTCGCAGATGATGATGTCATCATTGGTGAGCAGGAAGCAGTTGGCGATCTCACGCTTGGCGCTGAAGGACTTGCCGGAACCAGGAGTGCCGAGGATCAGACCGTTGGGGTTTTTCAGCAGCTTGCGGTCCACCATGATGAGGTTGTTGGACAGGGCATTGATCCCGTAGTACAGCGCCTCCTTGCCATTCTGGAAAAGCTCCTGGGTGGTGAACGGGACAAAGATAGCCGTGGAGCTGGTGGTCAGCCCCCGCTGAATCTCGATCTGATTGAGGCCCAGGGGCAGCGCAGACATCAGACCTTCTTCCTGCTGGAAGTCCAGACGGGTCAGCTGGCAGTTGTACTTCTGCGTGATGGAGCCGGCCTGGAACACATTGTTGCCCAGCTGCCGGGGATTGTCCGCCGTGTTCAGCACCAGGAAGGTCACAAGGAACATTCGCTCGTTCCGGCTCTGCAAATCCTGCAAGAGCTTCTTGGCCTCGGCACCGTAGGTGGCAAGGTCGGAGGGAATGATGTCCATGTCATATCCGGCACGGACGGCCTTTTTCTGTTCCTCGATTTTGGATTTATCCAAATCGGTGATCTTGCGCTTGACCGTCTTGATGGCTTTGATCTGGTCCACGGACTGGATATGCAGGCTGACGATCAAGCTGGATTCCATATCCAGAAAATCAGCCAGCATCCGGTCATTCAGCTCCGGTGCGAGAATCTGCAAAAAAGAAACAGCCCCGTATTTTTTACCCATACGGAACTGCTTGCCGGTGCGGAACTCGAAGCCAGACGGTGCGATGAAATCTTTGGTGGACAGCCCGGACGGAGCCAGCCACTCCCATTCAAAGCGGAACGGGACCTGTTCATCCATGTGGAAGATCCCGTGGAGCTGTGCCAGCCGCGCCTTGCCGTCAAGCGCCTCGGCAGCCACGCCTAGGCGCTTGAAGTTATTGAGAATATCGGTCTCAATGCGCTCCAGGCGGGGCTTGGCGGCCTTGAGGCTGTCAGCGTCGATGCCGAAAGTCAGGTACTTGGTCTTGATAAGACCGTTGTTGCCCCTGGCCAACTGGTTTTGCAGCATGGTGGTGTACTCCACCCGGATGCTATCAAAATCATCCCCCTGGAGGGGAATGTTGATGGCGCGGGCAAAGGTCTCCTCGGAGGCCGCGAGGTTCAAAAAGGACAGCTGAAACTGAATGGAGCTGTCGAAGTAGTTGAGAAAATCGCACCAGCCCTCGAAGATCGCCGTCTTGTCCTCGTTCTGCGAGAGCTGATAGTTGATGTCCTGGAACTGGATGGTCTTGGTGTAATGGCCGTCTGCCACCCGGCAGATGCCGTCCGGCCACATCCGCTCATAGGGGATGCTGTCCTGGGCCGACTTCTCTTTCCGGTCTGTGCGGTTGGCACGGGCGATTGCGGCCTCGATCTGCTTTCTGTCGGCACGGGACAATCGTTTCTTCTTGGAAACCGGCGGCTGTTTGCCATCCTTATCGGCCTGCCGGTTTTTCTTTGCGGTGAACAATGTCATATACCTCCTTGTCGAGTTTTTCCTGCCGTTCCAGAACGGCATAGAAGTTGTTGGTCTTATACGGGCGCTCCTTGGGCCGGATGACGGCCACCTTGATGATGTTGCCCACGATCTTTTCAAGGGGCTGGCCGTGCTTCTCATACATTGCCAGCATGAAGAAGGGCAGCATGACCAGCATCATACACATGGCCGCCACGCTGTTTCCCGCAGGCCCCCGGAGCAAAAAGAAAAGCGGTACGCCGATGAGCGCCCCGCCGCCGAAGCAGACCAGCTGCCTCTTGGTTAAGTTGAACGCGACCTTGGTTTTGACTTTCGTCAGGTCTTTGGGTACGGGTACATAAGCCAAAGGGATTACCTCCTTCCTGGTTAATGTGCATTGAACACGGATTTTGCGAGGCTGCCGGTCTTAAAGAGCGTAAAGCACAACAGGACCGTATAACCCACGCAGCTCCAGATGGCCATGATGATGTCGGATTCGGTGGCGATACTCTGCACCAGCACGGCGTAGATCGCCACACAGACAATAATGAGAAATGCCTGGAAGCCCAGGGCGATCAGAGAGCGCAGATAGTTTTGGCCCATGCCACCCCATTCCTTGCCCATCATGGTGGCCATAGGGATGGGGGCCACCGAGGTCACAAGGTAAATCTCAATCATACGACCATAGATCACGATGAAAATACAAATGTAAAGCGCCCACATGGTAATGCCGATAAAGAGCGACTGGAACCACAGACCGAACAGCGGCCCCAGGTCCATATCCATCAGCCGGGACTCCATATCGGTCATGACAGAGGAGATGTCGATGGAAGCGTCGGAACTAATGATGCCCGCCGCCTGCGCCACCACGCTTTGGGCGGCGTCAAACACGCCCATCACGATGTTCCAGGTGTTTGAGACGATGAGGATGGCGGCGGCAGATTTGAACACCCACTTGAAGATCATCCAGGTGTCCACATCATGCAGGTTGTTCTTGTCGGTAATCATCTGAATCAGCTCCAGCGTCATCACGATAGCCAGGATCACGCCAGCAATCGGCACCATGATGGAGTTGGAGAGGTTCTGGATCATGCTGAAAATGCTCCCGTTCCAGCCCTGGGGGGTCTGGCCCACCTGTGTCGCAATGTCTGCGACCTGCTGGTTCACGCTATCGAACATCCCCGATAAGTTGCTCATAATGCCGCCTACCAACATTTCCTTGAGCCAGTCAGTAAGGGCATCGAGTAAGAAATCCATACGGTGTCAACCTCCTTTCAGCCGCCCCCGCTTGGGGGCAGGGGCGGCAAGGATTTCTTATGACAGCTTAACGACGGGAGCGATCAGACGGTGAACAGGCCGGACAGCAGGGGTACGAGGACCATGCCGACCACGGCGACGCCAGCGCCAGCCATGAGCTGCTTCATGCCCTGGGACTTCGCGCCGGGGTTGTCGTTGCCGTAGCCTTCCAGCAGGTTGATGACACCCCAGATGCCGAGACCAGCGCCGAGGGCGATAACGAGGGTCTGAAGAACGGTGATAGCCTGATTGAAAAATGCCATAAATTATAGTTAGCCGGAATCATTTGAAAAGTTTGATTTAGTCATTCATAGGCATACAAAAGCCGGAGCAATCTGCCGCCCGGTTTCCGGGGGCCGATTCCGGCTGTCCTCCTTTTTTCATTATTTTTTGGTGATTGTCCGCTTTGTACGCCGATGGCCCCAAAAGGGCGGTTGAGGCGGGTAGATAAGATCACTCCTTTCACAGCGGAACAGATTTACGCGCTCTCTGCGTCTACTTCGTACACATCGTAGACCTCGTTGGGCTTGAGCTTGAGCCGGGTGGACAGGAACGCCTCGATGTCAAAGGCGTTCTTGGGGTCCGCGTCGGCGGTGTACGGGTAATTGGGGTGCTTGGTGATGTCGTACTTGTCCGACAAAAACGGACGAACACCACGCAGCTGGAGGATGCACTTGCCGCCGTCCATAACGGCCAGTTCATCCTGGCTCATAAGCTCTTTGCCGAGCTTCTGGTAGTTGAGAGAGTGGGAGGTTTCCCGCCCACGGTTCTCGCCGGTGTTGTAGGTGTCGATGGTCTCCTTGCCCAGCACGGCGGCCAGCTCCTTGAGGGTAGTCGGCTCCTTGCCGCCCAGGAAGATGGAGGTATCCATGTTGCCGATGATGGTATCGGCGTTGTCCTTGTAGATGGCCTTGAGCTGAGACTGTGCTTGCAGCACCAGGCAGGCAGAGATCTCGCGGCTGCGGATGGGGGCGACCAGCTTTTCCAGCCGGGGAATCTGGCCGATGTTGGCGCACTCGTCAATGAGACACCGCACATGGACCGGCAGCCGCCCGCCGTACACATCGTCCGCTTTTTCGCAGAGCAGATTAAACAGCTGGGTGTAGCACATGGAGATCAGGAAGTTAAAGCTATCGTCCGTGTCGCTCATAATGAGAAACAATGCAGTCCGGCGATCTCCCAGTGTATCCAATTCCAGCTCGTCGTAGAAAGTGACCTCCCGCAGCTCCGCAATGTCGAACACAGCAAGGCGCGCACCGCAGGAAATCAAGATACTCTTGGCGGTCTTACCGGCGGCCAGCTTGTATTTCTTGTACTGCCGGACCGCAAAATGATTTGGCTTCTCAGCCTCCAGCGCGTCAAACATCAGGTCTACGGGGTTCTTGAACTCCTCGTCATCCTCCCGGACCTCCATCGCGTTGATGAACTCGATGAGGGTGGAGAAATTCTGTTCCTCCACCGGGGCCTCGTAGTGGATATACCCGATGAGGGCGCAGTACAAAAGCGTTTCCGCCTTGACCCAGAAATCGTCCCCGGCCTTGCCCTCGCCCTTGGTGTTGGCAATCAGCGTCGTGACCAGCTTCAAGATGTCCTTTTCGGAGTGGATGTAAGCAAAGGGGTTATAGTGCATGGACTTCTTGAAGTTGATGGTATTGAGGACTTTGATCCGGTAAGGCTCATAGATGACCTTGCCGTGCTTATCCTTCATGGGCTTGCCGTCCTTGCCCAGCTTGGGCGTCCCGCGCTGGAGCATCTTGCCGCACTCCACCAGGATGGTCCCTTTTGGGTCGGTGACTACATAGGACGAGTGCATCTGCATCAGGTATGAGGTAGGCACCCTGCGCCTTGCTGACTTTCATCAGTAGGTTTCAGGGAGCCGCCTCCCAAACCGGACGTACACCTCTCAGCGTATCCGGCTTTCCATGAATCACCTTGATTCTTTGGTTTCGTGTAAGAGTTCAAAGCAGTCAGGGCAGAGAGCCAGAGATTTTCTTCTCATTTTCAGCATTTTCTGCTCAAATATATCCCTGCCTTTCAGCGATTTCAGCGTTCTTACGTGGTGCATACATAAATAGTCTGCATGTTCCCCGCAAATCTCGCATACTCCGGCTTTTATGCGGTTTACTATCGTGTGCCTGCTGTCATATTTCCTATAACTCGGCATAACGTCTGCCACATTGTCATAGCCGTCGCTGTGCTTTCTGAATCCATCATGGTAAAATTCGCAGTATTTACGTCCCTTAGTTGTATCGTATGGGATTCTCAGTACTCCGTTTACCATGTGCCGCTTCTTAATAACACTGACATTCGTTCTGTGCTTTCCTGCCAGAGTTTTTAACATGCTGTACCGCACCATGTAGTAATACTTGTGCAATGCGCCTACGTTTTCTGCTATCCGATAGAAGTTATATAACCCTCGAATTTCGGAATTGAAAGTAGACACAATCTCTGCATCGCTGCGGTTCATCAGGTCTTTCCTTGGCATAGGACGCCACATTTCTTTGCCTGTGTCATTGTTGCGTTTCACCTGTATCGCTCCCCGTTCCATCGCTTTTTTAATCCATTTTTCTTTCGGCATATACAGGAATACTTTTCCATACCACACCCGTTTCATGTCGCCGTTTTTACAACGCTTCATGTTCTTGGAATGGATTACTTTGAAATCGTACCCCAGATAGCGTACCGGCTTACTGGAATGGGTGACTTTCGTCTTTTCCTCGGACATTTCCAAATGCAGTTTTTCTTGGAGAAAGATTTTTACATCTTCCTTGATTTTTTCTGCGTCCTTTTTGGAGCCGATAACGCCAATTACAAAATCATCGGCGTAACGGTTGTACTGGATTTTCTTGAAGCCTTCCTCAAACGGATTGTAATAGTGCTGATTCATCTTCTTCCTTCTGGAATCCTTAAATTCTTTTACCAGTTCAGGAGTTGATTTTTCTGCGCCCATTAACGCTTTACGTGCCTTTCTGTATCTCCGGGACGCCCGCTCGTATTCTCTGGTCGTCCTTCTGCGTTCTGGCTCGCAATCATACTTTTCTTTGTATTCCTGCATATAGTTGTCCAGTTCGCTGAGGTAGATGTTTGCACATATCGGACTGATACCGCTGCCCTGCGGAACACCGGAGTAGGTGCAGTTGTACTGCCATTGTTCCATATATCCGGCTTTCAGGAACTTCCAGATTAGACCGATAAAAGCCTCGTCTGAAATCCTTTTCCGCAGTAATTCAACCAACACATGATGGTCGAAGTTATCAAAGCACGCCTTAATGTCTCCCTCGACAATCCATGTAACACCTGTGAAGTTTTTCTTCACTTGCGTAAGTGCCGTGTGACAGCTTCTTTTTGGTCTGAAACCGTGTGAATTGTTGCTGAATGTCGGCTCATAGATTGCTTCAAGAATCATTCTGACCACTTCCTGCACTAACTTATCATCAGTAGAAGTGATTCCCAACGGGCGAAGTTTCCCGTTCTTTTTAGGAATGTACTTTCTTTTTGCAGGCTTTGGCTGATATGTCCTGTTGCGTATGGATTCAATAATCCGGTTAATTCTCGGCAGGCTCATGTTGTCCAGCGTCTGCCCGTCTACCCCCTGCGTCATGCTCCCCTGCGATTTCGCAATGTTCGCATATGCAAGGAGATAGAACTCTGGATTGTATAGGTTGCGATATAATCTTTCATATTTGTTGTTACTTACACTTGCCTTTTCTTCAAGGCTTTTCAAGACATGAATCGGATTTCTCATAGTGTCTCACACACCATCCTTTCTGTTTTGAAAATGATTCACTGTTCCCCTTTGCCATGTAGACGGCTTTCCCGTCCGCAGACTACTATGGGAACTCTGTTGCCATGGTGAATATTCAGAACCCCGCATTTCAGCGTTTTCATAGCCTTTCGGCATTTCACTTTAGGCAATCCCCGTTTAGTACGGTATAAACAAGCGTTCCACGTTGTCGGTATGTGACGTTCGCCTTTTTCCACTTTCCCGTGGCTGAACCTGCTCCGAGTATCAGCAGCCGCATAGCCAAACAATGCGACTGTCAGGAACACTGACGAGTACAACCTCTCTACGTCAGGGGTACGCTCTTGGTCCCGATTTCAGGCTGTCATTCAAGCAGTCTAGCTTCCATCCTCATACGTGGATTTTCATTCCGTCACGCCGGCGCTTCTGAGGCTTCAGCGCCCCGTGTCCTCCGTCATGCTATGGTCGCCCTCCGGTTTCCCTTTTGGGGTAAGACGGGGAATGATAGGTTGCGGCACAATGCCGCTTGATACTTTTACCTACTACTTGCTCAAGGTAGGATTTATACCGCCCTTACGGGCGCACTCGGTTTGAGCCAGAATCTGGTTTTACCGGAGCCGGAGCCGCCGATTACCAGCACATTTTTGTTGCGGGCTGTCTTGGGGTCTTTCGGGCGGCTGTTCATGGTCAGGCTCTCGGTTTTCGTCAGGATCACATTGTTCTGGAATACCGGGTCAATGTAGGGCGCGATGTCCTCATGGGTCCCCCAGCGGGCAGAACCGTACTCCATGCCATGCCGGTACTTCTTGGCATTCTTGCTCTTGAGATAGACCGCCAGCCGCAGGCCACCACCGCAGCACAGACCCACCAGCAGGTCCAGCGGATGCAGGCTGGGCCACCAGCTGGCAAGCGCCACCGGCAGCGTGGAAAAGAACGAGAGCATTTTTGCCGAAGCGTCCGCACCCACGGCCATCCGCCACGCTTCTCCGAAGTTTGTGGCAAACAAGCCCATCAGGATATAGGGCATATTCAGCAAAAGGAGCTTTTTGATGTCAAATTGCTTTTTCATCGTTCCAGCTCCTTTCGCTTGGTGCGATCCACCACAGCATTTTTCACCAGCTCTTTGAACTGGCTCAACTTTGCCAACACAGACGGACGCTCGGATTTCTCCGCCTTC
>UMFF01006154.1_pt1 | contig 11365 bp, 9 predicted proteins | sample 1964971 | NCBI WGS metagenome assembly UMFF01 (sample SAMEA4836042, study PRJEB28245) | human gut metagenome | biome: gut microbiome; material: fecal sample | place: Denmark | collected 2008 | reverse complement strand
CCCATCCACGGGCTTCGACTTCTTTTTTGGTGGTAGGCAACCAGGCCTCCGGTTTATATGTTTTCATGTTGCAAAGGTACGAATTTTCTTATCGATATAAGGAAAAGCTGATACATAGCATAAATAAAGGAAGAATTGATAAAAAGTAAAGATAACTTTACTTTTTATCGGATATACTTGTTGTTATGTAAAATATACTTTACATTTGAAGCGTCACAAATACTTAAATATTATGAGAGCAAATTATCTTTTTCCGGAAATCTTCAGAAAGATTGGCTGGTGTTTGTTAGTTCCTTTTTTAGTGTTAGGACTCTTTTGTTTGTTTTGGGATGGGGGAGATGTCTGTCAAATCAAAGTTTTGGCATTGTATACTTCGGAACCTTTCAGTTCCGGTTTCTTCAGGTGGGTGAAGACCGGTATTTTAGATGAGTTGAGTGTTATCGGTCTCACCTTTTCTCTGCTCTTTATTTCTTTTTCAAGGGAAAAAGATGAAGATGAATGCATCGAAAGAATCCGGATGCAATCGTTGGTGTGGTCAATTTTAGGCAGCAGTCTGTTATTGATTCTGGCTACATTGTTTATTTATGGATTTGCTTTTATGACATTCGCTTTTATTAATATGTTTACTGTACTTGTCTTATTTATCGGTAAATATAACTGGGAACTGTATAAATTCAGGAGGGTGAATAATGAATAATACGATACGGGTGGAAAGAGCTATCAGGCGGCTGACACAACAACAGTTAGCCGAAGCGGTAAAGGTGAGCCGGCAAACGATCAATGCAATTGAATTGGGAAAGTATATTCCTTCAACTGTTTTGTCCTTGAAGATTGCAGCCGTATTTGAAAAGAGTGTAAATGATATATTTACGTTGGAAGACACCGATTGGTAATAAATGGACACGGATTGGCGTTTTAGGCCTATCTGCCTGTTTCTAATCCTTATAACTTATATTTATGGAAGATTCAAATTAGTGATTAGCAGGTAATTTTTACTTCATTTATCTTTGTTTCCGAAAAGAAACGTAATCAACCAAACATTATTGGGGCGAACATGTTACTTATAAAAGCTAAATCATTTAAATAATATAGATATGAAAACATTAACAGACGAAAAGCTGACGATAGTAGGTGCAGCAGGTATGATTGGTTCCAATATGGCTCAAACAGCTTTAATGATGGGGCTTAGTTCTGAAGTTTGTCTTTACGACCCGTATGCTCCCGGTTTGAAAGGGGTAGCAGAGGAAATGTTCCAGTCCGGTTTTGATTACGCTCATATAACTTATACTTCTGACATCAGCGAAGCATTGCATGGTGCCAAATATGTTGTTTCTTCCGGTGGCGCTGCCCGTAAAGCAGGTATGACCCGCGAAGATTTACTGAAAGGTAATGCTGAAATTGCTGCGCAGTTCGGTAAAGACGTGCGTGCCTATTGTCCTGATATAAAACATGTGGTAGTTATTTTTAACCCGGCTGACATTACAGGTTTGATTACTTTGCTGTATTCCGGTTTGAAGCCTTCACAGGTAAGTACCTTGGCTGCATTAGACAGCACTCGTTTGCAAAGTGCATTGGCAAAACATTTCGGCGTTCGTCAGAATCTGGTTCGCAACTGTCGTACTTATGGCGGACATGGCGAACAGATGGCTGTGTTTACTTCTACGGCAACAGTTGATGGCCGTCCGTTGCAGAAATTAATCGGTTCTTCTGAGTTGACAGACGAACAGTGGGCGGATATAAAACAGCATGTTATCCAGGGGGGAAAAGAAATTATCGATTTACGTGGACGTTCTTCTTTCCAAAGCCCGTCATATCTTTCTATTGAAATGATACGTGCTGCTATGGGAGGCGAAACATTCCGTTGGCCTGCCGGTACTTATGTACATTCCGGTAAATTCGACCATATCATGATGGCAATGGAGACAGAAATAAGTAAAGAAGGTATTTTCTATAAAGAAGTGGAAGGCACTCCGATGGAAAATGCAGAACTGGCCCGTAGTTATGAACACTTATGCAAACTTCGCGATGAAGTGATCGGTATGGGTATTATACCGGAAATCCATCTATGGCATACTTTAAATGAACATATGAAATAATATTTGTGTATTAGTCGCAAATAGATTGTTAGGTTAGGCAAAAGAGAAAAAGGCAGTTCCGTTAATAGATTGGAACTGCCTTTTTTGTTATGGAATATTTTATTCCTTTGATAGAGCTGAATTTATATTATACCACGAAGAGTAAATTTGTTAACAAAACCTTTTTTTTGAAATGCCAGGGTAAGGCATTATTTCTCTAATTATCGTATCTTTGCCCGGCACAATCAAATCATCTAAGATATAACCGTCATCTGTACTGACTTTGCGCGGTATTGTGCGATGGCTGGCATTACAACAACTTGAATCCATACAAAACATCATGACCCGAAAACATATACTTGTCGTATCGAGAGGAATCCCCGAAGCAGACAATCCGCTGGAGGGAATATTCGAATGGGATCAGGCCCGAGTTCTTGCAGTTTCAGGTATAAAGGTGACTTTTGCCGTAATCAATTTCAAGGTTGTCAGAAGGAAACCGTGTAGTCGGATACATGATTATATCAGGGAGGGGATTCATGTATATGAGGCAGCCCTGCCGCTTGACCTGATATTCCGATTAGCTCCATATCTGATATGCAAAGTGATGATCAGTTTGTCAGTAAGAATTTACCGTCTGGCAAAAACGATATGTGGTTCCATACCGTTAAAAAGACAAGGTAAGGACCTAAGGCCAGGCGTGGCAGGTAACCGTTCTTTCAGGTCGGAGATGGTTGGAACGAAAGTTGTTTGCCCCGTGTAACTCATACACGGTTTCTGATATAATCCAAACCGTTTTTACATGCTGATTTATGAAAATATCCGAATTATCAGGAATAATAAAGAACGTATCAGCCAAAGGCCTCCTCTATATGGTAGGAGCCGGATCGCTTAACAAAATATTAGCTTTTAGCTATACCGTATTCCTTGTCAGGATTCTTGACAAACATGATTATGGCATATATGGTTATGTGATGAATATCATAGCCATGTTCATGATATTCGACGGCCTCGGAGGCAACAATGCCTACCTGCAGTTCGGATCGGCAGCATCATCCGTACATGAAAGAGAAGCCTACTTCCGTTACAATAAGAGACGCGGTATAATAGCAGACCTTTGTATGTCGGTCGTTATTGTAGGCTATGCATATTTTCTCATTCCCGACACAGAGGCCGGCAAACTCCTTATGCTTGCGGCATTTCTGCCGGCATCGGCATATTTGCTCTCATTATTTCAGATAGACAATATCGTACGCCGTAACAACCGGACATATTCATGGCTCATGACCTTCAATGCGGCAATACTTATGGCCGGTACTCTCGTCGGGGCATACCTATGGGGACCTGTCGGAATGATTGTAATGCGCTATCTGGCAACAGGCATATCAGTCATATGCGCATCCATCATGTGCCGCAGGCCGTCGGCAGTACGTGTTGACGGATTACCACGTCTCCAGGTAACTGAAAAAAGGCAGTTTGACAAATTCGCACTCATCACCATGTGCAATAACGGTATATCGGCCATGACCGGGATGATAGACATATATCTCATCGGCCTGATTATGGATGACATGTATGCGGTGGCCGATTATCGTACGGCCTCTATTATCCCGATGGCCCTCCTGTTTATCTCCTCCACACTCATGACATTTCTTTATCCGTATTTCGCCGAAAAAAAGGAAGATCCCGTATGGGTGAGACATAATTATATCAGGCTGCTTAAAATTATCATACCTTTTTTTCTGATACTTTCGGTCTCTCTCATTCTGGTCGGGCCATTTCTGATACCACTGGTTTTCGGAGACAGATATACAGATTCCGTTCCACTTTTCACAATCATATGCTGCGGCCTTTTTTTTGCAACTGCTTTTAAAATTCCTGCCGGCAATCTGATAGCTGCTATGGGTAAGGTCAAAATCAACTTTTATATCGCAGTCGGTTCCGGGCTGTTCAACATACTGTCAAGCGTAATCCTTATAACCAGCTTGGGACTGTATGGCGCCGCTATATCTTATATGGGCATACTCATGCTTACCGGCATTACCAACACGATATGTATGTTCAGGTTACTGAAACGGCGTTGATGGAATAGCGTTCGCCCCACATTAGAAAACAAAAGCGTAACGAACGCTTTTTCAATCGCTTCGCTACGCTTTGCTTAATTTAGCAATCTTGCTATCTGTTTTGTTTTATCTTACAAATTCCTTTCCGGGTAGAGGGCATCCCACCATTCCGGTTCGTCTTTCAGCCATTTGGCAAACCATGCGTAGATACTGTTCTGCCATTCCGTACGTTTTTTGTAGTCTACTATACCATGGTTTTCACCGTCCACTTGTACGAACTCAACCGTTTTGCCAAGTAACTTAAGAGCAAGGAACATCTGGATACTTTCTCCCAAAGGCACATTGGTGTCGGCATTGCCGTGAAGCAATAGCAACGGCGTTTTGATTTTATCCGCATTAAACAACGGGCTGTGCTTTGTATAAAATTCAGGATTGTTCCATGGGTAGGTTCCTGTATTGGCAACCGAACAGTAGCCGTATCCCCAATATCCTTCTCCCCAATAACTGCTTAATGCGCTGATACCCGCATGGCTTACTGCTGCTGCGAATAAATCGGTACGGGTTTGCAGGTATTGTGTCATAAAACCGCCATAACTGGCTCCGATACAACCGATTTTCTTAGAGTTTACAAAATCGTGTTCTTTACAGAACTTTTCCGTACCCAAAATGATTTCATCAGCCGTATAATCGCCCCAGGCATTTACGTGACGTGCTGCAAATTCTTGTCCGAAACCGGTAGTTCCGCTTGGATTAAGCGTATAGACCACATAACCCAGAGCAGCATACATATGCATGGAATAGCGCATTTCCAACGCACGGTTCGTCGGGGATGTTCCGCCATAGTAATAGACAATCATCGGATATTTTTTAGAAGCGTCGAAATTAGGCGGCAGATAGTAACGTCCCTGGATAACTGTACCGTCTGAAGAGGTGAAGTTCCAGTCGTGTGCTTCTCCCAATTGGATATTTTCCAATCTTTTTGCAGAGAGGTCTTCAATCAGACGGTTCTTTCCGTTTTTAAGGTTATAGGCATATAAACGGTTTGCATTTGAAATGCTTTGTCCGTAATAGTACAGAACAGGCGCATTGTCTGCCAGCGTATAATTGGATATAATATCTTCCGGTAAATCCAGGCGTTTGATTTTCCCGTTTGCCGGATTGCAGGTGTAAAGGCGTTGGTAATCCTGGTCTTCTGTCAGCATGTAGATTAGTCCGTCAGTATGGTTCCATGAGGCTCCGGTTACATTAGGATTGAAGTCTTTAGTAAGAGCTGTTGCTTTGCGGCTTGCCAGATCATACAGGAAAAGCTGCCCGTCATATGTGTTGGATATTTGTCCCTGTTTGATATTTAACCCGATATTGTCGAATGCTTCTCCGGAACCGCTAACCAACAATTGCTTTCCGTCCGGAGAGAATGAACCTCCGTTTACAAATTTCTTGCCTTCCCAAATCGTATCGACAGCCATGGTCTGGAGATCCAACTTGTATAAAGAGTTGCTGGAATGGGGCAGCGAAGTGTAGTCCTGTTCGCTGGTACTGAACAGAAGATAACGGCTGTCTGCACTTACATCATTGATGAATGTATTGGTATGGCCATAAGTCAACTGTTCGTAAAGACCGTTTTTCAGGTTATACCGCCAGATAAAATAGCGGTTGCGGAAACCAGGAAGGCGGTCGTTCGGTTCGAGGATACGAAGCATGTCAGGACCATCTTTCGGACCTTCTTCACGGATGGTGTAGAGTAAAGTCTCTTCATCAGGAGTGAAAGAGAAGTTACCCTCCGGCAGATTGTTGGCAAGAACCTTTTCCTGCATAGTGGCAGGGTCTATGGTGACCAGTTCCAGGCCGTTCATTCCGGTACGGGTAAAATACATCTTATTGCTTTTAGGCATCCAGGAGGCATTCAGGACAAATCCTTTGTCCTGTAATAAAATACGTCCGGTAGTAGCATCACGCAATTGGGCGAATTGTTCGCTTTTGCCGTTATCCAAGTGAGTGTAATATTTGATAAGTACAAATTTGCCGTCAGGAGAAAGGCTTACTCCACTGTAATTGGTTCCTGTCAGCATATCTTGTAATGTATAGCGCTTTTCCGGGTTTAAAGAAGCTGTGACCTCTGCTTTTCCCGGATTTTTAAAGATTGCTTTCAGTGTTGGCGGGCAAGTATCTGTGTCCATAGTGAGGTATTTCACTACGACTTCATATCGGTGAGGTTCCATTGCCAATTCGGAAGTTGCACCTACAGGTTTATTATTTACAAATACTTCGAAATTACCGGAACCGGATACTTCCAGCGAACCTTTTACATAGCGGTCGCTATTCAGATAGAAAGAGAAAAGATGAAGGGCATACCCTTTTTCTGGTGAAGCAAAAGTTATTTTCCCGGCTGTATCGGCATCGAGTACAGTTGCATTTTCCAACACCCGGTCAGCTGGGAGTGTGGATTTCAGGAGGTCTTTGACTTCAAATTTTTTACCGTTTACATTCAGGCTGTCTGCCATGATGGGCTTATTTACGGGAATAGGCCCGGCATGCTTGTATTGCATGACTTTAATATCATCCGCTGCATACAGTGCAAAAGTGGATAATAATAGCGTAGAAATTAATGCTATTTTTTTGTTCATATATCAGGTGTTTAAGAATTTCGTATGCCGGATACCATGTATAACCGGTTGGTATCCTGAATCGTTTGTATCCGGAAATAAGGTTCCATCATCTGTGCGACTTCTTCCGCAGGAGGTAGGCCGAATGAAATCCTGACAGCTTGTTTGCCATGGTGCATATTTATTTTGTCCCTGCTTTCGCTGTGGCAAATCACCAGTTCCCCTCCTGGATGCAAAAGTCCGGCAAGATGAGAAATAAGTTCTTTTTGATTGGAGAAATGGGGGAAAACACTATACGCTATGATATAATCGAAACGTTCGTTTTTCAGGTCCATTATATCCATACAATGAAAATCGACTGTTTTTACCGCATATTTGCAGCGGGCTTTTTCAATCATAAATGAAGATAAATCCACTCCTACAATTTCTACAGGCGAATAGGGCAGAAGAAAACTTTCCAGTATGCCGGTTCCACATCCTACATCGAGTATACGCATGCCTTTCCGGAGAGTCGTTTGTTCCAGAATCTCATTGATCTTATCAGGCTCATGCTGGCATAATTCATCCCAGCGGTCGGCAAGGCTGTCGAAGAAGTCTGCTATGGCATTCATTCGAGCGCTCCTTCCCATACAAAACAATCCGGAAATTGTTGTTTCAGTGAAGTCGTTTCTTTAAACAGTCCGAATACGGATGAACCGGAGCCGGACATGGAAGCATATACTGCTCCAGCTTCATAAAGAGCTTCTTTTATCGTTGCAATAACCGGAAACTTAGGGAATACACTTGGCTCAAAATCGTTAGCCATCAGCTTTTTCCATTCATAAACCGGCAGTTTTGCAATTTCTTTCAGTGAAACAGACGGTGTTGCAGGTTTAACCATCGAATAGGCTTCAGGAGTGGATACGGCTACATCCGGCTTGACCAAGCAAAGATGGTAGCCTTTTAGCGACAGTTCCACCGGTTCGAATATATTTCCCGTACCTGAAGCAAAAACAGGTGTGTTCCGTATAAAGAACGGGCAGTCCGCCCCGATGGAAGAGGCAAGCTCTTCCAGTTCGTTTTCGGGAATGGACAATCTGCAAAAGTCATTGAGAAGTTTCAGCATAAAGGCCGCATCAGCAGAGCCTCCGCCTAATCCCGCTCCAAAAGGGATAGCTTTCAGCAGATGGACTTCCAATTCGGGAATGTCATATTGTTTTTTTAATAAATTCAGGGCTTTTACCACAAGGTTTTTTTCTACCGGAGCATCTACTTGTATGCCTGTTTGCGTGAATGAGAAGGTTTTCGCTTCAACAATTTCAAGCGCGTCTTTTACAGGAACAGGGTAGAAGATGGTTTCGATATTATGATAACCGTCCGGTCGTTTACTAACGATATTCAGCCCTAAATTTATTTTGGCATTCGGGAAACAAATCATAGTGAAATAGTTTATTTAACGCTGTCCTTCGCCAATCATTTCTTCGGCAAGAACAATATCTTCGTCTTTTTTGATATTCGGTAATTCCAATCCGTAACCTTTAATCCGGTCTTCACGTTTCAGCAGTAAGGATATAAAGAGAGCCATTATGCCGAAACATGTGAAAATCATCATTGGAATTGTATAGTCATAAGTCGGTTTACCGTCGATATTACCGGTGACGCAGTAGCTGTCCAGTACTTTTCCAATCAGGTAAGGAACCCCCATCAATCCCCAGTTCTGTACCCAGAAAATCAAGGCATAGGCTGTTCCCAGTTTGTTTTCCGGTATGATTTTCGGAACGGAAGGCCACATAGCCGAAGGTACCAGTGAAAATGCAATACCTAACAGGATAATCAGTATAAGGGCAATAATCCAGTTGTTCAGTACCGGGATAGAGAACATCAGATGGATAAATACCAGCATGACAGCCCCGACAATCATTATGGTAGCTCCTTTTCCTTTGCGGTCGTATAGGTTCCCGAAGAAGGGAGTCAGCAGGATATTGCCGAATGGGAGAAGGGCAGGAATCGTACCCGACCATTCCGGGGCAATGCCGAATTTATTAATCATCAGGCTGGGCGCGTATTTGAGGAAAGGGAATACGGCGGAATAGAACAGTACACAAAGTAATGCTACATACCAGAATCCTTTTAAGGTAACGATGCTCCAGATATCGCTGAAACGGAACGGCTCTTCCGGTTCTTCATCATTCACTGTCTCTGCATCTTCCGCATCCCGTTTCTTATCCATGATGACAAATACGATAAAGGAAAGCAAACCGATGCACAAAAGGATTAATCCGATAAGAATAGGCATGCTGATTGAATTATTGAAAGCACGGCTCAACAATGGAGTAATACCGATTGCCAATCCCGTACCGATACGTGCACAAGCCATTTCCAAACCCATGGCAAGCGCCATCTCTTTGCCTTTAAACCATTTCACAATGATTTTGGAAACAGTAATACCGGCTATTTCCACGCCTACGCCGAATAAGGCATATCCTAACGAAGCCACCAGCAGGGTGTACGTCCATTCTGTTCCGAAAACAGAGATTGTGGCTCCACCGAAATCGTGCGATATGCCGAACCATTTGGCAAATACACCTATAATCATGATACATGTAGCCATAAGACCGGTGAAACGTACTCCCATTTTATCGAGTATCATACCACCGAAAATCAGCATTAGGAAGAATACGTTAAACCATCCGTAAGCGCTGGTAAACTTTCCATACTCGTCTCCGCTCCAACCTAAGCCTCCGCTACCGACGGGTGATTGCAGTAAATCCTGAAGCGGCGCCATCATATCTGTGATGAAGTATCCGCAGAGCATAGTAAATGCGACGAGTGCCAGAACGGTCCACCGTGCTGTTTTCGACTCGCTTAATTTTTTTTGAATTAGTTCAGTCATGATATTTATTTTAGATAGAATTAAGTTGTATCGTTTCTTTGTTGAATAAAGGAATGGCGTCTGCCACAATGAAAGTACTGCCTCCGATAAAAATGACATCATCTTCCCCGGCGCGTGCCAGAGCTTTGCCGACGGCTTCCGGAACCGTGTCGCAAATAGTACCGCTCAGCCCGTGCATTATACCTTTTGCTGCAAATTCTTCGGCCGGCATAGCCCGTGGAATAGAGGCCTGTGTGAAGAAATAGAAAGCATCCTGAGGCATAAGTTCCATCACGCCGTTGATATCTTTATCATTTACCATGCCTACTATCATAAACAGATGTTTATGGCGTTTTTTCTCTTCTGCCAGTTGCATTTGGATGTATTGCCAGCCTCCTATATTATGACCGGTATCACAGATTACTTTGGGCTTTTGTTGCATGATTTGCCAACGTCCCATTAAACCTGTCAGTTCCACAACATGCTCGAATCCTTCCCTTACGGCTTGTCGGGTAATTTGTATATCCTGCCTATTCAATAAGTTTAAAGCTCCCAATACGGTATTTGCATTGCGTACTTGTACCGCTCCACCCAACTCGCCGGACAATTGTCCATATTCGGTTGAATCGAAAGACCATTTTCCGGTATCCATCAAATAGGATTCTCCTAACAAGCCGGCATCCTGTGCAAAATAAACCGAAGTATTGTTTTTTACTGCAGTATCTGCAAAGACTTTAGCAACACTTTCCCTGTCTACTTCACCGACTAATGCCGGTACGCCGTTCTTGATGATACCGGCTTTCTCAAAGGCTATTTTTTCGACTGTATCCCCCAGGAATTGAGTATGGTCGAGACTTATATTGGTGATAATACTTAAAACCGGTGTGATGATATTGGTGCTGTCCAGACGTCCGCCCATGCCTGTTTCGATTATGGCAATATCGACTTTTTCGGAGCGGAAATAATCAAAAGCTAATGTAGAGGTCAGTTCAAAAAAGGAGGGTTGGAGCGGTTCGAAAAAGGATTGGTGGTGTGTTACAAAGTCTGTAACGTATTCTTTAGGTATCATTTTACCGTTTACGCGGATTCGTTCTCTAAAGTCGACCAGATGGGGAGAAGTGAAAAGTCCCACTTTATATCCGGACTGTTGTAAAATAGCTGCCAGCAGATGGCTGACGGAACCTTTGCCGTTTGTACCGGCTATATGGATTGTTTTGTATGCTTTGTGGGGATTTCCCAGATAGTTGTCCAATGCTATACTTGTTCCAAGTCCCGGTTTATAAGCAGAAGCCCCGCTGTGTTGAAATACCGGTATACTGGTGTATAGATAGTGCAACGTTTCTTCGTAAGTCATGTTTTTGTTTTTAGAGTTTCGCAAATTTAGATACAAATACTGTAGGAAAAAAGCATTTGTCTAAAATAGTACGGCCGGAAAGACGAATATTATTAGGCTCTTTTACCAATTTTCCTCTCCTTAGAAATATGCTTTTATATGTATAATATAAATATGGTTGGAAGTTATGGCTAAATTTTGTTTATGGATGGTACTGATTTAGAAGAATTTCTTTATATGGTAAATTAAAAAATATTATGATAAGATAATTTAAATAATGTCTTGTTGAAAATAAATAATTTTGCCTTGTGACGGTGTAAAATTCGCATTTTAAAGGTTTTAGTTTGATTGTTTATGTTTTATGAATATTAATATACAAGACTTATAATCTTATTTCAAAATGACTAAAAAAACGTTCGTTTATTTTAGCGGTTTCAAAAAGT
>UMFF01017522.1_pt1 | contig 11371 bp, 8 predicted proteins | sample 1964971 | NCBI WGS metagenome assembly UMFF01 (sample SAMEA4836042, study PRJEB28245) | human gut metagenome | biome: gut microbiome; material: fecal sample | place: Denmark | collected 2008 | reverse complement strand
CTGCCGTAATAAACAACCGTCCATCTTTTATATCGAACAGGTAGTTGCACATTATCGGAGTCGTGGACTTCGAAGGTATTATTCGAGAAAGTTGTTGCAATTTTGCAAGCAACGCATTTTTTGAAATAGATATTGTCATAGTGCCTAATTTTATGCAGGGCACCAGGTAAGTCGCTATTTATTGGATGTTTACGGGAAAGAAAGAAACGAAGTATATAAACACAAAAATCCGGATCTTAAACTTTCGTCTAAAACCCAGATCACTTTTCTTGCTGCAAATATAGAAAAACTTTTTTATATTCACATACGTCTCACTATTTTTTTTGAGAATTATTTTTCAAGAGATCTAATACTGCGCGATTTGATTTATCAAAGATAGAATAATCAACATCTATATAAATATCCGCCATCTTGTAATCATTATTTACATGTCCAAGGCAAAAGTCAATATCTGCTTTCGGTATGTTTGCTTTATTTCTTGCTATACTAGCCCAACTGTGCCGAGCCCAATTGGTTGTTACTTTATATCCCAGATGTAATTCCTCTGATATTTCCTTCAGCCCTATATTTACGGCACGCATGAAGTTATTTAAATTACTGTATTGCCTACGAAAATAAGAAAAGAAAGCAATATCACTATAGCGCTGTATTAATACTTGCAGTTCAGGCTCTACCCGTATTGACAAGGGAAAACGATATATATTTTCCTCTGTACTAGTTTTGCTACGCTCATATTCAACTCTCCCCCGAGTAAGAGACTTAAGTTTATATAAATCATTGATATTAATACCCATAAGATAAAACATACACATAAATACATCACGTGCCATGTTTGCCCGAACAGTTGAAAAATTCCCATCACGTATCCTTATAATATCTTCTATGGAAAGGCTTTTTCTTGCCCTACGATATTTCGGTATTTTGACCTTTGCGAAGGGATCATTAGGTATTCGGATAATATCATAATCCAAATTATTGTATTTCAATTTAGCTTTATTAAACAATGAACGGATAGCACGCAAATAATTACTAATAGCTCCGGGCTCTAATGGTTTTCCATTTTTTCCTCTAATTGAAAGTTGTTCCTTATACTCATTAATCCGGTGCGCTGTAATATCTCGTATATCTATTTTCTCTCGTCCATAAAACCAGACAAGTGTCTTTATAGCATTATGATACCATTCCTTTGTTTTTTCCTTTTCAGTCTTTTCTATTACCTGAAAGGAAAAGGATACAAAGTCAATAAACTCATATTCCGGTTCCATCGCAGCAATAATTTGTTCTTTTACCTCAATACAACTCATTCTTAATATTCGCTCTGAGCCAAGTTTGATACAGACTCCCCGGTATTTTTGAATAATATTGCCAAGTTCATAATTCAAAATATCAGCATCATGTAAGGTAGACGCAACTTCCCCATTAGTTCCCATGTCTTTAGGACAAACATAAAATGGGGTTGATATATATTGAGTTGACTTATTATGATAGATACGGATTTTTATATTTGCTGTCCCGTCTCGCTTAATTTGTTTTTTTGTACCCAGAACAACAGGTTTGAATGTTGCCATGATAATGTTTTTGCTTTATTATTGTTAAACAAAAACACATGTCAAAATCACTTATAGAATATTTATAGAAAAAACGCCCAAAATTAGGTCTAAAATCAGATAGAAATAGACGTTTTTACACAAAAAAAGTGACTTATGCAGCATGTACACCAAATCACTTTTCTTTTAACTACCTAATTATTAGGGCTTTGTTTTGTGTCGGGGTACCAGGATTCGAACCTGGGACCCCCTGCTCCCAAAGCAGGTGCGCTAACCGGACTGCGCTACACCCCGTTTTTGCAACCCTCATTATTTCTGATTGCGGTGCAAAGGTACGCTTTTATTTTTAATCTCCAAATATTTCCTCGCTTTTTTCTCAATTTATTTTTTTCATCGATTCAAAATCATCATCATTTCTCACTCTCGACCTTTATATTAAACACATATGTAACCCTAGAACATTCATAGTTATGCTTTTCCCAATTCATAATTATGCTTTTCTTAAATCATAATTATGAATTGGGAAAAACATCAGTACAAAATACCTTCTTATACATCCTTATCACATCCGATTTTTCACACTCACAAATTCTTTCTTTTTTTAAAACAAAAAACAACTTTATGCTATAAAACATCCCTAAAGTAGCCCATGAATACAAAGAAGAGAGTAATTTTACACACAATTTTTGAAACTATAATTTACATGAAGAACAAAGTGACGCTGTCTGGTTTACAAATAGATGCTTTTAACAAGCAGATAGACAGCAAAATGACAATGTTATGTACCCTGACAAACAAGAAGGGTGCAGAACTTACCATTACCAACTACGGTGCAAAAATTGTATCGCTTATGGTACCGGATCGGTCCGGAAAGTTAACCGACGTAGTAACCGGACATAATTCAATTGAAGAATATTTAGTTTCCGAAGAACCATATTTCGGAGCCATTTGTGGCCGTTATGGAAATCGTATCGCTAAAGGAAAATTTGTTTTAGATGGTACGGTTTATGATAAACTCGCCATTAATAACGGTCCGAACAGCCTTCATGGAGGATTAAAAGGATTCAATGCCGTTGTTTGGGACTTAAAACAAATAGACGGACAGACAGTTGAATTAAAATATACCTCCGCCGATGGAGAAGAGGGTTTTCCCGGACAGTTAGAAACCACCGTCACTTATCACTTTTCAGACGATAATGAGGTGGTTATTATGTATAATGCAGTTACCGACAAACCGACTGTATTAAACCTGACGAACCACTCCTACTTCAACTTATCCGGCGCTGGCGACCCTTCGATCGGAGATCATTTGCTAACAATCAACGCCGACTATTATCTACCTACAGATGAGACCGCAATACCTTATGGTCCTAAAGAAAAGGTAGAAGGAACGCCAATGGACTTCCGTACTCCATATGAAGTAGGAGCACGTATCGACGAAGATTTCGAAGCATTGAATTTCGGAAAAGGATATGACCACACATACATATTAAATAAAAAAGAAGAAAACGAATTGTCATTCTGTGCCCGTTGCGTATCTCCTAAAACAGGAATTGTGATGGATGTTTATACCACACAGCCAGGTGTCCAATTATACACCGGTAATTGGATGACTGGTAACTTCGAAGGGAAAAACGGACAACGCTATCCTGCACGCGCCGCTCTTTGCCTGGAAACACAACACTATCCGGATAGTCCGAACAAACCTGAATATCCGACTACCGTATTGCGTCCGGGTGAAGTATTCCAAAGTAAAACAATCTATAAATTTGCCACGGAATAAGCTGAAAATATAATTAAATATTAATAATCTAAAACACACTAAGCAGATGAATTCTACCAGTCAAAAGAATTACACATTACCAATCATTATGATGGTTGCCCTGTTCTTCATGATTTCGTTCGTAACAGGTCTACAAAATCCATTTGGTATCATTGTAAAAAACCAGTTTGCTGCAACTAACCTTATGTCTCAATTAGGTAACGCGGCTAACTTTATCGCTTATGCCTTCATGGGTATACCCGCAGGTATGTTATTGCAGAAAATCGGGTATAAAAAAACAGCTCTTTTAGCAATCACAGTCGGATTTGTCGGAGTAGGTATCTCCTATTTATCCGGTCTGGCAGGTAGCTACGCCGTATATCTGACAGGCGCATTCGTATCCGGTTTCTCTATGTGTATGTTGAATACAGTAGTAAACCCGATGTTGAACACTTTAGGTGGTGGTGGTAACAAAGGTAACCAGTTAATCCAGGTTGCCGGCTCCGTTAACTCAATCGGTGCTACTATTGTTCCGGTATTGGTGGGTTATCTGATGGGGGATGCTGCCAGAGCAACAATCAGTGATGCAAGCCCGGCTTTATTCCTTGCTATGGGTATTTTCGCTGTCGTATTCGTTGTCTTATTCCTGATGGATATTCCTGAACCGCACATGGAAAAACAGAAACATGCACAAACTGCAGGTCCTGACAAACACAGTGCTTTCTCTTTCCGTCACTTCATTCTGGGCACAATCGCCATCTTTATTTATGTAGGTGTTGAAGTAGGTATTCCTAACTTCATGAACTTGTTTGCAACCAGTCCCGAACTGAATATCGATACAACAACAGCAGGTAGCCTTGTCGGTACGTATTGGTTCCTGATGATGATCGGACGTTTGTGCGGAGCTTCTCTGGGCGCTAAATTCTCCAGTAAATCCATGTTGACACTGGCTTCTTGCGTAGGCTTATTCTTTATTGCTATCGCAATCTTTGCTCCTATCGAAACGAAAGTCAGTATGCCTGTATTCTTGTCTTCTTTATCATTTGGTATGGTTGAAGTACCTATCGGAATCATGTTCCTGGCACTTTGCGGTCTTTGTACTTCTATCATGTGGGGTGGTATTTTCAACCTGGCTGTTGAAGGTCTGGGTAAATACACAGAAGCAGCTTCAGGTTTCTTCATGGTAATGGTTTGCGGTGGTGGTATCCTGCCGTTGGTTCAGGGTGTTGTTGCCGATGTTGCAGGCTTCCAGTATAGCTACTTTGTTATCCTGTTCGGTCTGGCATACTTATTGTATTATGCTTTAGTAGGAAGCAAGAACGTAAACAAGGATATTCCTGTAGAATAAATTAGATAAAGAACTTTATATCAGAATTATCATGAGACAGAAAATCAGAAATAAATTCCAAGAGTTATTTAATGTAGAAGGCAGTGTATATGCATCTCCCGGACGTATCAACCTGATTGGCGAACATACCGACTATAACGGAGGTTTCGTTTTCCCGGGTGCTATTGATAAAGGTATGATTGCAGAAATCAAACCGAACGGTACGGGTAAAGTACGCGCATTCTCCATAGACTTGAATGATTACGCTGAATTCGGTCTGACAGAAAATGATGCACCGGAAGCAAGCTGGGCAAGATATATTTTCGGTGTATGCCGTGAAATCATCAAACGCGGAGGAAAAATCCAAGGGTTTGATACGGTTTTTGCCGGAGATGTTCCTCTGGGTGCCGGTATGTCTTCTTCAGCCGCATTGGAAAGCACTTACGCTTTTGCATTGAATGATTTGTTTTCTTTAAATATCGACAAATTCGAATTAGCTAAAATAGGACAATCAACTGAACACAACTACTGTGGCGTAAACTGCGGTATCATGGACCAGTTCGCTTCTGTTTTCGGTAAAGCAGGCAGCTTAATCCGTTTGGACTGCCGTTCTTTGGAATACAAATATTTCCCATTCAACCCGGTTGGTTATAAGTTAGTGCTGTTGGATTCTGTAGTAAAACACGAATTGGCATCCTCCGCTTATAATAAACGCCGTCAGTCTTGTGAAAACGTAGTTGCCGCTATCCGTCGCAATCATCCGGAAGTTGAATTCTTGCGTGATGCAACCATGGAGATGTTGAATGAAGTGAAAGCTGATGTCAGCGCAGAAGATTATATGCGTGCCGAATACGTAATCGAAGAAATTCAGCGTGTACTCGATGTTTGTGAGGCATTGGAAAAAGGCGATTATGAAACTGTTGGCCAAAAGATGTATGAAACACATCATGGCATGAGCAAACTGTATGAAGTAAGCTGTGAAGAACTGGATTTCCTGAACGACATAGCCAAAGAATGCGGAGTAACAGGCTCACGTGTTATGGGTGGTGGCTTCGGCGGTTGTACGATCAACCTGGTTAAGGAAGACAAATATGATGCATTTGTGAAAAAGGCATTTGAATCATATACTGCTAAATTTGGTCACGAACCGAAACTGTACGATGTAGTAATCAGCGACGGTGCACGTAAATTAGCCTAATAATAAATTCATCTAATAATCCATTAAAAATTATGACTACCGCCTTTTATCAAGAGGAAGATAAATTTTATGTTGCTGTAGACTGTATCATATTAGGTTTCAACCAAGGTGAACTTAATATACTACTTTACAAACGCAATATGGAACCCCTGAAAGGAGAATGGTCATTAATGGGAGGCTTTGTCAAAACCGGAGAAAGTGTGGACGATGCAGCTTTGCGTGTACTCACAGAATGCTCCGGTATTGACCACCTTTATATGGAGCAGGTAGGAGCTTATGGGGAAGTTGCCCGTGATCTTGGAGAACGAGTTATCTCCGTAGCCTATTATTCATTGGTAAACATGAACGATTTCAATGAGGATATACTTAAAGAACACAATGCCATTTGGGTAAAATTAAGCGATCTTCCTACATTGATATTCGATCATAAGCAGATGATAGACGATACATTGACGCGTTTGCGCGGAAAAGCCATGTCGTGCCCGGTAGGGTTCAATCTGCTTCCGGAGAAGTTTACCCTCCCCCAACTTCAGAGTTTGTATGAAGCAATTTATCAGACTCCGCTGGATAAAAGGAATTTCCGGAAGAAACTAAATTCCATGGATATTCTTGAAAGATTAGATGAAAAAGACAAAAAGAGTTCAAAAAGAGGCGCTTTTTATTATACTTTTCATAAAGAAAAATATGACAGCCTGTTAGAACGAGGATTTTACTTCTCATTATAAGAATAAAGCCGGAACATAAGTTTCGGCTTTATTTTTTTCGTTTGTCTCTCTTTATGAGAAAGATCTGACAGTAGAAGAACTTTACCGAAAATGAATTGTTACACAGATATGATGGTCTATACAAAGAGATTGACTATATTTGCATAAAAAATAAAAACTCATCAAAATGAACGATATTAAATTAATGAACAAAGCAGCAGACAATATCCGTATTTTGTCTGCCTCTATGGTCGAAAAAGCTAAATCCGGTCACCCAGGTGGAGCAATGGGTGGAGCAGACTTTGTAAACGTCTTGTTTTCAGAGTTTATGGTATACGATCCTAAAAATCCTACATGGGAAAGCAGAGACCGTTATTTCCAGGATCCGGGCCATATGTCTCCAATGCTTTATTCAGTACTTGCCCTTACAGGCAAATTCACAATTGATGAATTGAAACAATTCCGCCAGTGGGGAAGTGTTACTCCGGGACATCCTGAAGTAAACGTACAACGCGGTATCGAAAATACATCCGGCCCTCTGGGACAAGGTCATACCTATGCAGTAGGTGCTGCTATAGCTGCCAAGTTCCTGAAAGCGCGTCTGGGTGATGTCATGAATCAAACAATTTACGCATATATTTCCGACGGAGGCATCCAGGAAGAAATCTCACAGGGCGCCGGACGTATTGCAGGTACATTAGGACTTGACAACCTTATCATGTTCTATGATGCAAACAACATACAGTTGTCTACAACCGTAGAAGAAGTGACAGCAGAAAATGTTGCCATGAAATATGAAGCCTGGGGTTGGAAAGTTATTACAATAAACGGTAATGACGTAACAGAAATCCGTAAAGCATTAACAGAAGCAAAAGCCGAGACTTCCCGTCCTACCCTTATTATCGGTAATACAATAATGGGTAAAGGAGCTTTAGGAGAAGATAAAAGCAGCTATGAAAATAAGGTATCCACTCACGGACAACCTCTCTCCGCTGCCGGTGTTTCTATTTCCGAAACTATCAAGAATTTAGGGGGAAACCCTGAAGACCCATTCCAGATATTCCCTGAAGTTGCAGAGCTATATGCTAAACGTGCCAAAGAGCTGGAAGCAATCGTTGCCGAACGCTATGCTGCAAAAGCAGAGTGGGCAAAAGCAAATCCGGAATTGGCTGCTAAAATGGAGAAATGGTTCTCAGGTGAAGTTCCAGCCATCGACTGGAAAGCAATCGAACAGAAGCCGAATCAGGCAACCCGCACCGCTTCGGCCACCGTTTTAGGTATATTGGCTACTCAGGTCGGCAATATGATTTGTGCATCCGCCGACTTATCCAACTCGGATAAGACAGATGGTTTCCTGAAGAAAACCCATTCTTTTGTAAAAGGAGACTTCAGCGGTGCTTTCTTCCAGGCTGGTGTAGCCGAATTGACAATGGCTTGCGTATGTATCGGTATGGCGCTGCATGGCGGCGTTATCGTAGCTTGCGGAACATTCTTCGTATTCTCCGATTATATGAAGCCTGCAATACGTATGGCTGCATTAATGGAATTGCCGGTTAAGTTTATCTGGTCGCACGATGCATTCCGTGTGGGAGAAGACGGGCCGACACACGAACCTGTTGAACAGGAAGCACAAATCCGCCTGATGGAGAAACTGAAAAACCATAAGGGACATAATTCGATGTTGGTACTTCGTCCTGCCGACGTATGCGAAGCAACTGTTGCCTGGAAGATGGCAATGGAAAACACCTCCACTCCTACCGGCTTGATTTTCTCCCGTCAAAACATTACCGATTTACCTTCTAAGGGCAATCGGTATGAAGATGCTTTACAGGCAGAAAAAGGAGCATACATTGTAGAAAGCGACGAAAATCCGGATGTAGTTATGGTTGCTTCCGGTTCGGAAGTATCGACCTTGGAAGAAGGTGCCGCATTGCTTCGTGCCGATGGCGTTAAAGTACGTATCGTATCCGTTCCTTCAGAAGGCTTGTTCCGTAACCAAAGCAAAGAATATCAGGAATCGGTAATTCCTACCGGAAGCAAGATATTCGGATTGACTGCGGGCTTACCGGTTAACCTGGAAGGTTTGGTTGGTGCAAACGGTAAAATCTGGGGATTGGAATCGTTTGGTTTCTCCGCTCCTTATAAGGTACTGGACGAAAAGCTTGGTTTCACCGGACAGAATGTATATAAACAAGTAAAAGAATTATTAGGATAAAAATAAAATAACAGAAAGGGAGTCTCGTGAGAGTCTCCCTCTTCTATAAAAAAAAGATATGAAAACAATAGGTTTATGTTGTGACCACGCGGGGTACGAACTCAAAGAATATGTAAAACAACTACTCGATTCTAAAGGATTAGCTTATAAAGATTTCGGTACAAATTCTATGGATAGTTGCGATTATCCGGACTTTGCCCATCCCCTTGCTATTGCCGTTGAAGCCGGAGAGGTATATCCCGGGATAGCTATCTGCGGAACAGGCAATGGAATCGCCATGACATTAAACAAACACCAGGGCATACGGGCCGCTTTGTGCTGGGAAGAAGGAATAGCACGCTTGGCCCGCGAACATAACAATGCAAACATTATTGTTATGCCCGGTAGATTTATCAGCCGGGAAGAAGCAACCCGTTCGGTAGAAACATTCCTGAATACTCCATTTGAAGGCGGACGCCATCAACGGAGAATTGATAAAATACCAGTATAAGATATTTTCCAGATAAAAAACAAATCCTTCTCTGCCTCTATATTATAGATTCAGAGAAGGATTTGTTTTTCTAAAATTTTCCTCATTCATTCTTCTTCCTTCAATCCGTCACCTTGTTCCTTATATTCCTTATTCAATTTGGCATATTGTACGGGAGACATACCATAACGGGCACTAAATAAACGGGACATTGTACGATAAGAACCAAAACCACAAGTGGAAGCAACAACATGCATATCACAATCCACCTCTTCGGAGATTTGTTTTACCACCATTTCCAAACGCAGGCTGTTTATATAATTGGTAAAATTCATGCCTGTATGAGCCTGTAAAACTGCAATAAACTTATTCTTGTTTGTAAAGAGTCTCTTCACTACATAATCCCGTGTAAGCGATGGGTCTTGAAGCAGATGCTCTTCCTTCAGCAGCCTGACAAACTGTTCAAATAAATTGTCCGCTCCATTTCCATCCAGTTTCAATTCTTCATTTTGGGAACGTATCAGATCTTCCAATTGCTGTATACGTTCCTGAGCTTTATCTTTCAATTTCAGATACTCATTCATCTGTGTATACATCTTCTTGTTGCGCCGTCTTTCCTGAATAACCACTCCAATAATCAAAATAATAATAACCAAGCACAAAACCACAGTCACAACCGCCGAAGAGATAATCATATCTCCTTGGTGTATCCGGACTTTCTGCCGCTCTATCTGTGATTCTTTTTCTTGTATATTATATAAGGTAGCCATCTCTAAAGCCTTACTCCTCCTGTCCCGTTCATAAAGAGTATCGGATAGTATCGATGTCTTCTGATAAAAAGAAACAGCTTCTTTATATTTATGGACATTCAGATAAGCTTCTGCCAACTGACGGCAAGTTTCAACAAATGGAGACGTAATATCTCCCAGCCTTTCATAAAACTGATAGTTTCTCTCCAACAACCTGATTATATACTCGTTATTTCCCAATGCCTGATAATATCTGACAGCCAATTCCCTTCCGGCTACACTGTCAAAACAAGGATTCGACTCAAGAATCTTAAAATACTTTCCTGCCTCATCATATTGTTTCATTTTACTTAGAACATAAGCTAGGTTACCAAAACAATGGCACTGTTGCATTTCCAGTACACGAGGAGGCATTAACTTTTTATCGGTATCCGAAAAATTATTTATCACATCCAAATGCATTAACGCTGTTTGGTAAGCCTTTTCATAATTCTTATCTTCACAATAATCTAAGGTCAATTCATTATAGCATTCCGACAATTCATACAAAGCTCTTGTCCTACGCAAAGGAGGCCCTGACATATCATCTGCCACTTTCGTAAAAAGGCTGATCGCCTCATTGGCAAAATGGTATCCCTGCTTTTTATCACCTAAAGCAATATATGCCTTACCTATCGTCCAATAAGGCCACCGTTTCACCCGGTCATCCAAATTCAATTCCTTAATCTTATCCAATTGCAACCCGGCACATTCTATGGCTTTCTCGTATTCGTCAATAGCCAGATAATCATCACAAAGATTTCTTGTCGCATTTATAAAATAAGAATAGTTGTTTTGTACGGAATCTTCCGCCAAAAGCAAATTCTCATATTTTATAGAAAGCATATATTGTGAAGTATGTTTATAAATATCCGCCTGCACCCAATACAATTGATAATCGGGTATATCCTTTCTACCCCACACACTATCCAACAACCGCTGTGCATTTTGAGGATCTGTATTCGCTAACGAACGGATAAATATTATATCCAAACTGTCTTGAACCTCAGACTTACCATAGTAAGAGAACAGTAAAAAACAAAAAAATACACATAATACTCGCTTCTTCATCTTTTATCAAGTCGTTTCCAGAACACAAAAATACAATAATCAACATTAAACTAACAGACACAAACAAATATCCATCAAAAATAATAATATCACAATAATAATCAATAGTTTATAGCATAAAATAAACAGTTCTTCCTGTGAACGGCCAAGTTTAATTGTGATGTTTTATCCTCAAATTGTGACAAAATAACCCTTTATAAACTTGCTATATAGATATTTTTGCAACAAATATCAAATTACACATTATGAAAAGAAATCTGTTTACATTCTCATTTTTAATTGCAACAGCA
>UMFF01018878.1_pt1 | contig 11504 bp, 8 predicted proteins | sample 1964971 | NCBI WGS metagenome assembly UMFF01 (sample SAMEA4836042, study PRJEB28245) | human gut metagenome | biome: gut microbiome; material: fecal sample | place: Denmark | collected 2008 | reverse complement strand
GGAATATTGTCCCGTGATGTATTCGTGATTGATCTCCCCTTCTTCGGTATAAGCATCACCCAGCGGGATGGCGGAGAGAGATTTGGTGAATGTGTTTTTCACACCGGAGTTCAAGTCCCGGTAGACTAAATTGGAGGTAAAGCCCACCTTTGCCCATGAAAATATCTGCTGATCCAGATTGAGGCGTAACGAATATCTGTTCAGATTTTCGTTATTAAGTAAACCTTCCTCCCGGTTGTAGGAAGTCGAAGCAAATAATTTTGTCTTTTCAGTGCCACTGCTGACCGAAAGACTGTATTTCTGTGTGGTAGCCGTGTTGCCCGACACTTCATCTATCCAGTCTATCCATTTGCCGTCGTTGTATGCATCTATAAAATCCTGTTTCCCCAGTAGGGCGGACATATCGGTAGGATAGTCACCATTTTTATATTTATAGGCTTCTTGCTGGTAGGTGACCCATTCATCCCGCGTCATCCCATGTCTGTAGTTGGGTGAACCGCTGAATCCGTAATAAGCATCGAAGTTTACGGTCGCTTTTCCCTCTTTTCCTCTTTTGGTGGTGATGATTACAACGCCGTTTGCTCCTGCGGAACCATAAATGGCGGTGGAAGAAGCATCTTTCAACACATCTACACTCTCGATGTCCGACGGGCTGACCTGGCTATAACTGCCGGGGATTCCATCGATAATAAACAACGGTTCGTTGCTGCCATAAATAGATCGTGAACCACGTAACAGGATAGTGACATCACCTCCTACCTGTCCCGAAGTCTTGGTGATATCCATTCCGGGTATCTTCCCTTGAAGCGCTTCCATCACATTATTGGTAGGAGCAGCCAGTACTTCCGCACTTTTGACGGAGGTTACTGCCCCCGTCAAATCCCGTTTTTTGACCGATCCGTATCCTACCACCACTACTTCATCAATCAATCTGGCATCTTCCGTCAGTATGATTTCCAGCTTGTTCTTGTTGCGTGTATTGACTTCCTGCTCCGTGTATCCCATATAAGATACCTTTAATATTGCATTGGGTGCTACGCGCAGTGTGAACAGTCCGTCTACATTTGTAATCGTCCCGTTACTGGTACCTTTTTCAACGATATTCGCTCCGATAATAGTCTCTCCTTGAGAGTTTTTCACTATACCTGAGATCGTTCTGCTCTGTTGGCAATAAGCCCGTGTTGATCCAAGTATCGATAAGGAACCTATTAATAGGAATAATAGGTAAAAATTCATTCTATAAGCAGTCTTTAGGGGATTATTCTCCCCTATGTTTGTTTTATCAGAAAATGATTTCATGCTTTTTGTTTAATTGTATGTTTACTAATTTGTTTTTGGATAGCTAAATTTCCAGATGATTTAAAGCTATGTTTCGATTGTAACGACTTTACTTACCCCATAGGCTATTAGATTTTATTGGTTAAATGATGATTGTTCAGAATGTCAATGTCAATTGCGCATCCTTCTGCACTGTTTTAAATGTGGCGCCACGATTCATGTCTGTAAAAAAACTGACAGGGCAAAATTATGCATATAGAACTGGGGATTGAAAAAAATAGAGTTGACTTTTATTTGTTCTGAGTTGATTTTCATTATCTTTGTCTCGACGTATTCACTAATAAGTAATGATATGGATAATGAAGTAAAAAACATAACGAATCGGAGACATATCGGACGCAATATACAAAGGATTCGTGTATATTTGGGCATGAAGCAGGAAGCTTTGGCGGCTGATCTTGGCGTTAGCCAAAATATCATTTCGAAGATTGAGAAGGAGCCGGAGATAGAAGAGGGACTTTTGAATCAGCTTGCTTCTGCACTGGGAATTTCGGCAGAGGTGATTAAAGATTTCGATGTGGAAAAGGCTATTTATAACATCAATAATATTAGAGATAATACTTTTGAACAAGGCTCTACATCAATTGCGCAGCAGTTTAATCCAGTTGATAAAATAATCGAATTGTATGAACGTTTGTTGCAAAGTGAAAGAGAAAAAATAGAGTTGCTTAAAAATAAGTGATTATTAATTGTTCTGTTTATCAGACTTAGAAATAAATTCATCATTATGGAAAATGAAATTAATACGAATGCTACACACATAGGTCGAAAAATAGAGAGGATTCGCCGTCTTCGTGGGATGACTCAAACTGATCTAGGAGATTTATTGGGAATTACAAAACAAGCCGTGTCCAAAATGGAACAGTCTGAAAAGATTGAGGATGAAAGAATTAAACGGGTTGCGGATGCTTTGGGTGTTACAGAAGAAGGCTTAAAAAAGTTTACTGAAGAAACTGTGCTGTACTACACAAATAACTTTTATGAGAATTCAAATGCAACTGCTACCAATATTGGCACAATCTCGAATCTTGAGAATATTAATCACTTTTCAATGGAGCAAGCCGTCAAACTATTTGAGGAATTGTTAAAAATAGAAAGAGAGAAATACAATAAAGAGAACAGTAAAAATGATAAATAACCAAGGTTACTACTTTTTCTGTAATAAATATCAAGTTGCAATTTATAGTTGTGAAAAATAGAGATAGCTATAATTTGTTCTGAATTGATTTTCATTATCTTTGTCGCAATGTAATCACTTAAAGAAATAATGATATGGATAATGATGTAAAAGACATAGTGAACCGGAGACATATCGGACGCAATATACAAAAGATTCGTGTATATTTGGGTATGAAGCAAGAAGCTTTGGCGGCTGATCTTGGAGTAAGTCAAAATGTCATTTCAAAGATAGAGAAGGAATCGGAGATAGAGGAAGGACTTTTGAATAAGATTGCTTCTGTGTTAGGTATTTCTGCTGAAGTAATTAAGGACTTTGATGTTGAAAGAGCTATATACAATATCAATAGCTATAAAGATGCTACTATTTCTCCGGGAGCAATAGCGGCAGTTTATGTTGCCTCTCAACAAATTAATCCAGTTGATAAAATAATCGAATTGTATGAACGCTTGTTGCAAAGCGAGAGAGAAAAAATAGAATTACTCAAAAATAAGTGAAACTTTATAAATAATGCGAATCAGGGGAAATACTGATTCGCGTATTACTAATATTTGTATTTATAATTATTTAGTATGATTGTTGGAATTTTCCCTCTATCTTGTTCGGATATTAAATATAAATTTTTTCTAGCCCTCGAAGCTATAACATATAGAATTCGTTTTGCATTTTCTACTTTATTAGGATCACTAAAATGTGGGACATAATCTTCTAAAAGTCCGAAAGCTATCACTGTGTCAAATTCAGCTCCTTTTACTCCATGATTAGTTGAAATAGTTATCCCTTCTTTTTGACGAAAAACCTTTCTAAAAGTATCAATGTGCGAAATAAATTCAGACCCTTCTTTTCTTAGCCTTTCTATTCTTTTTATAGAGCTTTCAAAAAAAGCATTATAATGCATTTCTAAATAATTATATTGATGTATATCTATATTTAGTTCATGGAGAAACAGAAAGAAAAACTTCTTTAAATACTCTAAACCATCTTGTTCATTAACTAATATACTATTACAGATACATAATATTTTTTTAGCAGATAGATTTCTATCAATTCCTATTGATGAAAAATCTGTTTTTATTTCATTAGCCCAACGGAGTCGTCTTATATATAAAGATGGTGTTGCATCTGTTAATATAATACGTGATAATTTATACCAGAAGTTATCTATATCTCTTGCAAAAGGTGCCATACCAGGACCATCAAAACTGTATTGAGGTAGACGAGCCATTAGATTTCTTGTTAGCCCAGATAAGTGAATCCACCATGGTGCAAGAATACAAATTTCATTTGGCGAAATACCACATTCATCAATATTAAATTGAATTATACGAATTATTTCATCTTCTAAATCATTAATAGAAACCCGTTTGTTGTAACGAATAATGCTTTGATAATCCTTATCTTTTCCAACCGCTTCTATCGTATTATTATAAGTTTTAAAGTAGTTAAAATACGATATAATACGAGATGATGATCTATAATTCTTAGTTAGCGATAATTCATCAAAATGTAATCCTGTATTTTTTTCTAAATCAACTTTGGTCATAGGAAATCCACCTAAATTACTAAATATAGATTGATTAGGGTCTCCTACAATGAAAGCCTTACTGCTATTCCCTGTTTCTAAAATTGCACCTAAAATCATATATTGTAATTCCTTCGTATCTTGATATTCATCAACTAATATAAAAGGGAAGATATGTGACAATGTCTTACAAATGCTTTTATTATCTCTTAAAAGAAGGTATGAATAATATAAAATCAGTTCAAAATCAATTTCTTTTTTTTCTTTTAGATTTTGATAATAGCTTTTAATTATAGATATGACTGACTCTGTTTTTTGAGAATTTGTACATTTTATAACTAATCCACGTGACGTGAAATAAAAACACTGGCAGTCCCAATATGTAATTTTAGGTTTTGCTGATGCATATGGAATACATAACGAAGTTAGGTAGGATTCTGTGTCGTGTGCATTAATAATAGTATATCCATATTTAAGTTCTTCAATGTACATGTGATAAGGTTTGAGTATCCATTCAGCACAAAATGAATGAATAGTACCAATCCATAATTGCTTAGTATCTATTCCTAATAATTCTATTCGTTCTTTTATTTCATCTGCAGCACGATTGGTATATGTAATAGCTATAATATATTGCTTGTTTGATTTCAAATTAGACAATTCATAAGCAATTTTATAAGTTAGAGTTCTCGTTTTACCACTACCAGGACATGCTATTAATAAAACACTATTTTCATTAAATATGGCACTTTCTTGCTCTGGATTTAGTTCTCCATTTTTCCACACAAACATTTTAAAGTCGATTTAATATATATAAAATAGGTTCTTCCTTCTCTAATTTTTCATACAACTCTTTTATTAAATCAGTTAATGGCAACTCTCCCTTTTTGCATTTTAATATATTTTTATTTAAACTCTTTATTTTATCAGACTGTTCATATCTACTTACCACATAGCTAAATATTTGCAATAACAATTCTTCTGAATATTCTGGTTTGACAAATAAAATAGCATCCAATATATAATTTGGTATACAAGTCGTTGGAGTAATATAATTACTAAGGAGTATAGCATACCAACCCTTCCCTATATAATTTGCCATAGTTAGAATTCTTTTTCCATACTTCTTAATATCCTTTGAATTTATATCTTTTTCCGATTTTTGAATTGCTGTCTTATCCACATATACATCTTTTATTGTGGATAAAACTTCATCTTTATTATTAGCTTTTAAAAAATCAATTTCAAATGTATATGGTGCATAAAATACCCCAATCCATTTATTTCTTTTTTTCAATGCATCCAATTTTTCTTTTCTTGTTTTTCCCCTTTTAGAAGCTTCTGTTTTTTGTCCTGTAATTGATGTGTCTAAATCTGTTATAATTGCGCACTTTTTCTTGATTCTTTGATTATGAAAAAGCTGTGCTAAGTTTTCAAAGCCAGTGCTTCTTATGTTTATAATACTAATTCCTAATTCGTCTAAGCTAACACCTAAAGTTTGCTTTACCATAATAGGAATAAGTATTTCTTCAGCATCTCCTTCTACTAATATAACGCTTTTGGCAAACAATAAATTGCTTCTTATAGCATCTAGAAACCTTTGTGTTTTCACTATTTCTTCTTCTTTTAGCCCGATAAATGGCTGATATACTTCAGAGTAATTACGAAATTTTCCTAAAATATTCATGTTGGAAATATTTGATACTTCAGAAATATGAGTAGAATGTGTCGAATAAATAATTTGTGTATCAGTATAATTTAGTTTATCAAATAATGCTTTCTGTATATGTGTATGAATATGGGCCTCTGGTTCTTCTATTAAAAGAAAATTTGCTATTTTATCTTTTTCTTTTCTATATTTGTATTCAAGTAGTTTCAATGTTAAAAATATAAGATTTGCTCCTCCCAAACTTAATTCATGAATACCGCCTTCATAGTCTTCTCCTGGTTCTCCTATAAATAGCTTTAATGACTGAAGTAATTTTTCTGCTTCACTTGGTAAGTTAGATTTAATAGATAATGAAGATGGAGAATACGTAGTGCCTACAGCCTCCTTAATAGTTTCAGATATGTTATTTGTAATCATCTGTATATCATCCAATTCTTCTATGGATTTATTCAGATCATCAACTTTTGTTGATATTGGTTTAAAATCTTCTTCTTTTATGTCTTCACTTTTATTTTTAAGAAGTGTTAATAATGGATTTTTCCTATTGTCTTGGAAATCTGACACAACATCTCTTAACGCTTTTATGAAAGTGAATGAAACTTCTCGACTTATAGACAATTGGTGTGGTATACGGCCTCCATATTTTAATTCGTCTATATCGAATTTAAAAATAACATTATCAAAATCGCCCATTAATTCACGCTGAACATTCTTATTATTAAAATCAGCTGTACTTTTCCCTGTAAAAAATGTTTCATAATCTTCAGTTGTAATTTTATCTAATATCTTGTTTAGTCCATCTTTATCGCCAGCTTTCAACTCTGAAAGTTGTTTTCTAATTTCTGGTTTGGGTCTAAAAAATAAATTATATGTTGCTTTTGGGGTAGCTTTTCCTTCTACAACTCCACTTCCATAAATAAATAAAGATTGAACAGCTTCATCGTTAGATATTTCACTAAACTCCAAACTAATAATAATCCACTTTCCTTTCCAATTCTTCAAATTACGATTAAAATCATTTTCATTTAGTTTATATGCTGATGACAACAAAGTGTCATCTAAAATTAAGCGAATAGCTCGAAATAGATTGGTTTTACCAGATGCGTTTTCTCCTATAATTGTATTTATTCCTTTGTTAAAGAGAAAAAAAGAATTTTCAAAATTACGGTAGTTTACTAATGAAACTTTTGATATATACATGGTTTATGTCCTCCTTTTAATTTACTGTTTACAAATATAGTAATTATATAATTTTTTACTGTTGTTTTTTAGGAAATAATATATGTAGTGACTTTTATATTTTTTAGGTAACCACTGTTAAAAACAAGTCACTACTACTGTGTTGTTCCTATCTTATTTTTATATTTGCAATTATGTTCCGTAAAGTAAGTGAGTAGGCTGTATTGCTTTTCCTCTATAGCCAATACGTTATTGCGTAACTTCTTCGGCTCTACATATCCATTGTTGTTTAGCTGCTTGGTGTATTGTATGAAGATTTGACCACGTAAATCATCCAGTTCTTTATTCGACTTGGATATTTTTGGCACTAGTGTTTTTTCCGCTCTTATTAACTGTACGACCTGATTTTATATCCCAATCTTTCAGGGAGAATTGTTTTCTTCATGCTGAATTGCTTGGTTTCTCCATCGACTGTTATACGTACTATAATAGTCACTGTCCGTCTTTCTTCGGTTCGTTCTTTTTTAAATAGAAGAGGATTCTAAATGTACTTTTTATACCGTAACGTTTTTAATTTACAAAATTAATTTTCTGTGTTCGGAATAATATGCTTGAAACGGCTTTTTTCTGCTACCTGCCAGAAAAAATAAATCCCTGATAATGTCTGATTATCAGGGATTTGCTTGATTTTTCTTTTGTTTTCAGTGATCCGCCTGGGGCTCGAACCCAGGACCCCAACATTAAAAGTGTTGTGCTCTACCTGCTGAGCTAGCGAATCAATCCTTATTTGCGAATCAGTTATTTCCTGATTGCGGGTGCAAAGGTAGTTACTTTTATTTAATTTGCAAGCATTCCGTAGAAAAAAGTTTCAATTATTTTTCCTCGTTGTGGCTTGTTTCTTGATTATCAGTAGTTTCTACTTCATCATATTTTATCTTTTCTTTGTTGATAATAAAGCGTTGGTAGTAGGAGAGCATCAAAGTTGTTAGTGGCAAGGCGATAATCATGCCGAGCATTCCCATTAATGAACCCCAGATAGAAAGAGATAAAAGGATGATGGCAGGATTCAGTCCGGTAATCTTTCCCATGATTTTGGGGACAAGGAAGGTATCCTGTATGATTTGTACGATCGCAAAGACGGCTAATGCACATGCAATGATAATCCAGAAGTTCTGTCCGGTGTCGGCAGCTTTGAGAATTGCCAATAAAATGGTGGGAAGGAAACCGATGATTTGCAAGTAGGGAACCATATTCAATGCTCCGATGAAAAGTCCCAAAGCGATAGCCATGGGAAAATCGATAATTAGGAAACCAATGCTGAAAAGGATACCTACGCAAAAAGCAACCAAAGCCTGTCCACGGAAATATCTGTTCATACCATCCTGTACGTCGTGAACCAGGTTGGAGGCAAACGTACGGTATTTATTGGGTAGCAGATGTAACCATCCTTCAGCTATTGCTTCGTAATCCAATAATATAAAGATTACATATAATAATATAATGAAGGAGGCAAGGATGCTGAATAGAATGTTGAGAGATTCTGCAAGCAAAGTCCACACTCTGGGGACGGTATCCTTGATTGCCGCCAGGATATTCTCTTCACTTAATACACGGTTCAACGCCTGAAGATCAATGTTCTCGTGGATAAATTCAGAAAGGTTCTTAGGTACATTGTTACCGGCTCCATTGGTGAGGTAAGTCACCAACAAATCGTTCATTCTGCCTATTTCCGAAATCATCGGTGGCACTAATAGGTAGAATAAAGTGACTCCGATAACCGTAATGAGGAATAAGGAACAGAAGATGGAAATAATGCGGCTTTTTAATCGTAGCTTATACTGGAAGAATTTGACTAACGGATAGACCATATAAGCTATCAGCCACGCAATAAAGAAAGGCAATAACACTCCGCTAAGACGTTCCACGAGCATTAATATTCCTACAACTAACACACATCCGATGGAACCGCGTATAAAACTGTCGAATGTTATCTTTTTCCTTTCCATAATCTGTTTCTTTATAGAGTTTATACTTTCTGCTCATCTTCCTCTCGTGCACGGAGATAACATTCCCTGCACAGAGGCTCATATTCGGCTGTTTCGCCTAAAAGAACCTGTTTCTCATTCTTGACTGTACGATGTGAGAAAGAAGCCAGCTGACCACATTTCACACAGATCGCATGAACTTTGGAGACTTCATCGGCAATGGCGCACAATTGTGGCATAGGTCCGAACGGATTTCCTTTGAAGTCCATATCTAATCCTGCAATGATAACACGGATTCCATTGTTGGCAAGCTGGTTGCATACATCAATCAAACCACTGTCGAAGAACTGTGCTTCATCAATACCTACTACATCTATCTCAGAAGTAAACAGTAAAATGCTGGCTGACGAATCGATGGGAGTGGAGGCGATAGAATGGCTGTCGTGAGAGACTACGTCTTCTTCTGAATAACGGGTGTCGATAGCAGGTTTGAATATCTCGACACGTTGTTTCGCGAATTTCGCTCTCTTCATTCTGCGAATCAATTCCTCTGTCTTTCCGGAGAACATAGAACCGCAGATTACTTCGATCCGGCCTCTTCTTCTAGTCTCCTGTATGTGGTCTTCTGAAAATAATACCATGAGATTTTGTGTTTTCTTGATTAAATAAATATGTGGACAAAGGTAAGCAATTCAATGTGCAAGAACTGTTAAATTATCCATTATTTTAAGTTATTGCATAAATTATTCCTACATTCGCACCGTATAAACAATGGACTGACATGAAACAGAAGCTATTAACAGATATTGAGTTGGATGTTCATGAGTTGAAGTATCTCATGGATTCATTTACCAAGGAGCCGACTCCGACTTTGTCTGAACTGTTGAAGCGGAGCATTACACGGATGCAGGGGCGTTTGGACGAACTGCAGCAGGAGGTGGATGCTGTTCAGGTAATTTCTCCGTCAGCTGTGGAAGAGACAGCGGAAGAGGAGGATGAAGTTGCCGGGTCTGAAGAGGATTCCCCCGTGATTATACAATCTCTCGAATCGGTTGTTGTGAAAGAAGATGAGGAAGGAGAAGCCATTGTTGCGGAAGAGAAACCTGTCGTAATAGCGGCAGCTGCAGAGACAGCAGCAGAAGAAGCAGCAGAAGCAGCAGCAGAAGAAGAAGAAGAAGAAGAAGAAGAAGAAGAAGGGAAAAAAGAGGAACCGGTAATTGTTGAGGAGCCTGTTGTTGAAACTGTTGTGAAAGAGGAAGAACCTAAATCGGCTGTGTTGGGAGAAAGTCTCAAACTATCTGCCGGCTTGCGACATGCTATCAGCTTGAATGATTCTTTCCGTTTTTCTCGTGAACTGTTCGGAGGCAACACTGATTTGATGAATCGGGTTATCGAACAGATATCAGTAATGAGTTCCTACAAGACTGCAGTCGCATTTCTGTCCTCGAAAGTCGAATTGAATGAAGAAAAGGAGGCGGTGAACGACTTTCTGGAGCTACTAAAGAAATATTTTAATCAATCAGCATAAAACAAAAACAAGATGGGAAAGCTATATGTGGTGCCTACGCCGGTAGGGAATCTGGAGGACATGACTTTTCGGGCTATCAAAGTCCTGAAAGAGGTCGATCTGATTTTGGCGGAGGATACACGTACTTCCGGTATCTTGTTGAAACACTTTGAAATAAAGAATGCAATGCAATCCCACCACAAATTTAATGAACATAAAACGGTGGAAAGTGTTGTTAATAGAATAAAGGCAGGTGAAACGGTGGCACTTATTTCGGATGCCGGAACGCCTGGAATTTCCGATCCCGGATTTCTGGTTGTTCGTGAATGTGTGCGCAACGGTATTGAAGTGCAGTGCTTGCCGGGGGCAACCGCTTTTGTTCCGGCACTCGTTGCATCGGGATTGCCGAACGAGAAGTTCTGCTTCGAGGGATTTCTCCCCCAGAAGAAAGGACGGCAGACACGACTGAAGACATTGGCGGAAGAACACCGCACGATGGTGTTTTATGAATCACCCCACCGTCTGTTGAAGACGTTAACACAGTTTGCCGAATATTTCGGTGCTGAACGTCAGGCAACCGTGTCGCGTGAAATATCCAAACTCCACGAAGAAACAGTTCGGGGCAGTTTGGCTGAATTGATAGAACACTTTACCGCTACCGAACCCCGGGGCGAGATTGTGATAGTATTAGCAGGAATAGATGATTAAATAACTTCATTAAAAAACGTAAAACGTAAACGTATGAAAAAGTTAGCTGTTTTATTTGTATGCGTAGCCTTGTTGGCTTCGTGTGATGGCTTTAAAGGTGGAAGTAAAGACCTGAAAGCTGAAAATGATTCTCTTTTGATGGAACTGAACCAGCGCAACGCTGAACTGGATGATATGATGGGGACTTTCAATGAAGTTCAGGAAGGTTTCCGTAAGATCAATGCTGCCGAAAGCCGTGTTGACTTGCAGCGTGGAACCATCACTGAAAACTCTGCCAGTGCCAAGCAACAGATTGCTTCTGACATCGAATTCATCTCTAAGCAAATGGAAGAAAACAAAGCACAGATTGCAAAGTTACAGGCACAGTTGAAGAATAGCAATTACAATTCTGCACAGATGAAAAAAGCTGTTGCCGCTTT
>UMFF01018658.1_pt1 | contig 11926 bp, 4 predicted proteins | sample 1964971 | NCBI WGS metagenome assembly UMFF01 (sample SAMEA4836042, study PRJEB28245) | human gut metagenome | biome: gut microbiome; material: fecal sample | place: Denmark | collected 2008 | reverse complement strand
AATGTATACTATGGCTTCCAGAATGCCACCAACCTTCCCAAAATGCTTACCGCCGAAGATTATGTAAGAGTCCGTACCGATGCCGCCAATGCAAGCGGGATGGCTGTCCCTTCCGGTCTGGACCCGGATTTATACCCCTATGGACAGGTAACCCGTACCGACTGGCTGGATGAAATATTCCGCACTTCCAGTGTCCAGCATTACGCTGCCTCCATTACCGGGGGAAGCGACAACCTGAAAGCCTTTGCTTCCGTATCATACGACAAGCAGGAAGGTATCCTTATCAATACCTATAAAGAGACGTTGGGCGCCCGTATGAATATCGAGTTCAAGATAAACGACTGGCTGACCTTTACCCAGCGTGCCAATTACGTACATACCAACGGACAGGGGGATGTGAATACCTCTTCCCATACCGGCGTAATTGCCCAGGCAATGTTTATGCCCCGTTCCGCAACCGTCTATGAATACGACCGGGAAGGAAATCCGGTAATGAATTCGAGCGGGCAGCACGCCTATGGCGGTACGGTCCCTTTGTGGGCAAAAGACCTTGGCGTAGCCGGAACATTCGGTGAAGTACAAAACCCGGTCGCAAAACTGGAACGCCTTCGCCAATACCGCCCCGACCAGCGTATCTTTTCAACCTCCACCTTTACAATCAAACCAATTACGGGGCTGACTATCAAATCCGATTTCTCTGTCGGTTCGCGCCACTACCAGTTTCAGGAGTTCACGATGAAAGTGCCCGAAATAGGCAAGCCGAACGACCAGAACAGCAAGTCGATTGAAAATACGATGGAAAAGAACTGGCTCTGGGAAACCGTTGCCACCTATTCATGCGAATTTAAAGACAAACACCTGCTGTCTGTGATGGGAGGGTATACAATGGGATATAATAACTACCGTGATAACAAAACCGTCGTGTACAATTTCCCTTATGAAGAAAATTGGGCACAGGATTTCGTGAACGGTACCAACTGGTCGAAGGAAAAGCCAACCGAGCTATTCACGGAAGAGTCGCAGATATCGGCTTTCGGGCGTGCATCCTATTCGTTTGCCGACCGTTATTTCCTGACCGGAAGCTTGCGTTACGATGCAACCTCCAAACTGTTTAAACGTTCGGACGTATTCCCCGCCGTATCCGGTGCGTGGAAAATCTCGTCGGAACCCTTCTTTAAAGATGCACTCCCTGTAGTCAGTTTGTTCAAATTGCGTGCAAGCTGGGGACAGATCGGTAACATCGCCTCTGTAGGCCCTTATGCCTATAATGTGAAACTGAGTGCATCTCCCTGGTTTACTTATTTCGGCAATATCGGCCAGAATGCGATAAAAGGGGTGAGTCTCCGTACCTTCCAGAACCTTAACCTGGTATGGGAAACATCCCAGCAAACTGACCTTGGTTTCGATTTGAACCTGCTGGACGACAAGTTGGCGATGACAGTCGATTACTTTATCAAGGATACCAAAGACTTGATAGAGGAAATGACTGTGCCATCTGTTGCCGGTATCGAAACGGCCCCGCTGGGCAATGTAGGCAAAGTCCGCAATTCGGGTTGGGAAATCGGAGTGAACTGGAACGACAGGGCAGGAGCCGTGTCTTACAGTATCGGAGCGAATTTCAGCACCCTTAAAAACGAAGTGAAGAGCCTCGGCGACCGCGATTATATCCCGCATACAAACGAAATCAGGTCGATGATGCCGTTGCGTTCGGCAGTAGGGCAGTCCTGGTATTCTTACTACCTGATACCAACCGACGGCCTGTTCCGCTCTAATGAAGAAGCGGAAGCCTATGTAAAAGACGGGCAGCGCATCCAGCCGAACGCCAAAGCCGGCGACATCAAGTTCAAGGATACAAACAACGACGGTATTATCAACGACAAAGACCGCGTCTATATGGGCAGCTATATGCCTAAATACACATTTGCACTGAACGGTTCGGTATCGTGGAACAATTTCGACGTGTCGTTCCAGTTCCAGGGCGTAGCCGGAAATAAGATATTCAACGGGGTGAAAGTAATGACCTATCCTTCGGACCAGGGCTTCAATATGTCTACTGATGTACTGGACTCCTATTCCTATAATCCGTTATCCAATATACCCCGCCTTGCCATGAAGGACGAGAATAAGAACTATTCCACCGTATCCGATTTCTTCCTGGAAAACGGCAGTTACCTCCGTATGAAGAACCTGACTATCGGCTACTCGTTGCCTAAATCGCTGATGGCTTCCATCGGTTGCAGCGGAACCAATGTGCGCTTTTATGCAACGGGAGAAAACCTGTTTACGATAACCAAATACAGCGGAATAGATCCTGAAGTAGGTGGCAACGGGCTCGATGGCGGCAAATATCCGGTAGCAAGGGTATTCAGTTTGGGTTTGAACGTTAACTTCTAATTTAATACGCATCAGATATGAAAAACAGAGTATCAAAAGGAATAACGATGGCAGCTCTTGCACTAACCCTTTCGGGCTGCGATAATTTTTTGAGCCATACCCAACACGGGGAACCCTCGCAGGAAAACTTCTGGAAAGTGGAAGCCGATGCTATCTCTGCCGCCAACGGGCTTTATTTCTGGACAGCAGGCGAAAGCATGACCGGAAGAGGCTTTATGTGGTACGAGAACTGTAGCGACGATATGGTAACGGGGCGTCCGCAATCGGGAGCCGCTAATATCAAGAACTTTATTCTCGACAATACCTGCGATGCGAAAGAGAACTGGCCGATTATGTACCAGTTGATTAAACGCTGCAACGACATTATCAAATACGTTCCGGGAATGACTATTTCCGAGAAGGTGAAGAACGAAACATTGGGGCAGGCCTATTTCCTCAGAGGTTGGGCATACCTTTGGCTGTCGCCATACTATGGCGACAACGGGAAGAACGGGGGGATACCGATTGTTACCGAAAAGACCTTGTGGGAAGAAATTGACCAGCCCCGTGCCCAGTCGGTATGCGATAACTATAAGTTCTGCATCTCCGATTTCGAGAAAGCAGCCGAACTGCTGCCTTACTTTAAGGATTGGGGAGAAGCCGAGTACGGGCGTCCGCATAAAACGGCTGCATGGGCTTATGCCGCCAAAGCCAGCCTGCACAACGCACAATACGATGCTTCTTATTACCAGAAAGTAGTGGACTATTGCGACAAGGTAATTCCCCATCACGACCTTTTGGCCAATTTTGCAGATGTGTTTAAGATAGCCAATAACTTCAGTCCGGAATATGTATGGTCGTGGACCAGTACACAGGAAGACGGTTCCAAGCTACCGGGTGTCATGCTCGAAAACAAAGGCTGGGGGCTCTATAACGGTTGGGGCTACTTTATGCCTACGCTCGAACTGCTGAAAGAGTTTGAAGACGGCGATACCCGCCGTGCCGCCACTATCCTGAAACCGGGCGATTATTTCACCTTCCTTGGAAAGAACCGTTTGTATTATTCCACGGAAAGTGCTTCCGGTATGCAGTTCAAGAAATATATGGAACCTTTTGAGCCTGCCGATGCGATCGGGAAGACCGTCAATCCGAGTGGCGACAATATGACCACCCGCCTCAGTATCCCGTTGGTCCGTTTCTCCGAAGTCCTTTTGTGGAAGGCGGAAGCACTTATTTGGCAGGGAAAGAATGGCGATGAGCCTCTGAACCGGGTCCGCCAGCGTGCCGGGCTGAGTCCGAAACAGAATGCAACCAAAGAAGATTTGAAACATGAACGTCGCTGCGAACTTGCCGGGGAGTTTACCGGACGCCATCTGGACCTTGTACGTTGGGGCGATGCCAAAGCTGTTTATGCCAAGCCGTTGCATGGCTATAAAACCACATTGAAGGTGAATGATAAGGGTGAAGTAGAAATTGAGAAAGTTGAAGAAATAGAAGTGTGGGAATCCCGTAGTTTTAATCCCTCGATTAACCATGTAATGCCTATTCCAATTGATGAGATAGCCAAGAGTAAAAATCTCGTTCAGAACAACGGTTTCTAAAGAATTTTGTTAGGGGGATTATTATAGTGGCAAACTACCTGGATGGGATATTCAGGATAGTTTGCCCTTTTTTGTGTCTTTTCCGCAATTGCCTGTGGTTTTTTGTCTGATTGTAGAGGGATTTATTTGACAAAGAATAGGGAGTCCATTAAAGACTATGTTAACCGGAACAAATATATAAAGATATTACAACATATTAACTGCATAATCCTTTGATTTTAAACACTTAATGTGTATAGGTGTACTGCCGAAAACCTGAGAATATATGATTCTTAACAGCTTTCACGGCATGATATTTTTTATTTTATCCTGCTTTTTAACTTAGTCTTTAATGTACTTATATAATAAATCATTCAATTAAATAGTCATCAAGGATGAATCAGATACCTCAAAGAACCGGGTTTACGGATGACGCGGATTGAGCAGATTGGGACGGATAAGAATAATTTTTAAATCTGTTTATATCCGTCTAATCCGCGTAGTCCGTAAACCTGGTTCTTCAATCCGTTTAAGAAATAGGGTAATAACAAGCACAAACGACAATATCTATGAAGATGAAAACAAAACTACAGGTTCTATCTCCCTCTATCAGACTGGTACGGGCACTTGCGGCAAGCGTATATCTGCTTGCTGCTGTGCTGTTTGCCTCCTGTACGGCAGAGGCGGACAAAACAGACCGAACATCCGCAGGGGAGACGGATAGCGGAAACAAACGCGAAGTATTGCTTTCCTTTAAGAATAAGCTTATTGTAAAAACAACCAAGGCGGAGACAAAAGCAGATACCCCTATTGCCACCGAAGCAGAGAACGAAATTGCAACACTCGACGTATATGTATTCGGTGCAAAAGTAGAGGGGGATACCTATACTTTCCGCGAACGGTTTTCCTACCGGCAGGACGGTTCGGCACTTCCGGCAGGCGCAAAGGAACTCAACCTTACACCGGGTACGGACAATGCAACCATTACAGCACTTCTGGAACTTCAAAAAGGGCTGTTTGTCCGCCTTTATTGCATAGCCAACCAAACAGAACTGATTAATCCGGTCGATGGCAATCCGGTAGCAGATACCTATTTCGCTCCACTTGCTTACGACATGGAAACGGGAGTTTTGACAGACGGTATCCCTACCGAGCTACAGTTTCAAAAATTCCATTCCCCGCTACTAACGAATGCCTCTCCGGCATTAGGCTTGCCCCTTCCGATGACAGGTGCACAAACCACTCCTATAGACTTAACAGACTTCGGTTCCTCGGCACGTGTACAGGTAGGCTTTAAGCTGACCCGTACAATGGCTCGCTTCGATATAAGCAATATAGAGGCTGATTCTAAATTCCATCTGGAATCTATCTCGATGGGCAACGGGAGGAGAGGAACCACTTTCTTCCCGGTTAAAGCATATGGTGCTATCCCTGCGGCAGACGGGGAGTTAATTACTTATCCGACACGTATTTTTGAAGGAGAGAAAGCAAATATAGGCTTACAGGTATCCGCTTTCTATAGCTATCCCAGCCTGTTGGAAGATGGTGGCTACCTGATTCTGAACGGTACCTATCAGGTAAACCAGACAGAGGCAAAAGAGGTGACGTATCAAATCCCATTCAAGCAGCAAACCGCTGAGAGAGGGATAGTTGCCCTTGAAATCAACCCCAACCACCGGTATACCATCGGTATCACAAAAGCGGACGAATATAAGCTGGACTTTACACTGGATGTAGCTGATTGGGATGACGGCGGCAATGTAGACGACTACAATCCGGAGATAAGTGGAGGCGACTATAGCCTGACCGTTACTGTGGCTGAACCGTTGAAAGGCAAGATAACCTATGATGCCACCACCCGTATGGTAACAATGAAAACCCTGAAAGATGGTGATAGCTTTATTGTGGAAGTCAATACTTCGAGAGAACCGGAGTTAAAGAAAAGTTATGCAGGCAGCCAAGCCGCCAACCAATGCGACTGGCTGGAAGTAAGCGCCGCAACCCCTGTTACCAAATCCACGGTATCCGGCTATCAGTATACAGTATCCTTTAAGCCGGGTTACGATAAGGGGGAATATCCACAAGCCGTCCTACGCTTTATGGATAGTGCAAGTGGCTCCGAAGCGGCACTTTCGGTGTTCCTTCCTTTTGAAAAGCCTGTTGTGTCATCACCAGAAGCCGTTACGCTTCATGCAGAGGCAAACAACGAAATCCCAGAAATAACTATTACCGGGCAATGTTTTGGCGGTTCCGAGATAAGCGGTCCCGACTGGCTGACCTATGAAACCACAGGAACAGATGAAGAGAACTTTTCCTATAAGGTACAACTTATACCATCTCTGACAGGTTTCCCTGAATCAGTGCCAGAGGAACAGACTTTGACAATAACCAATAAAAGCGTCAAGAGTTTGAAAACAACTGTCAAGGTCGGTTTTATCGAGGCAGAACCTTGGATGACAGACCTTTCCGGATATATCGACGATAGCGGACACGACCCCAGGAAAGGATATCGCGTTACTCCATCAGGTAAAACCCTTACTGTCTCATATTACAGTATGTTTACCGAGCCTAAGAGATTATCATCGGAAGTCGGTTATGACCCGGCTTATTGCACCGATACTAATGGAGGAAACAGTTGGCTGGGTAATGTAACCTATACAGGTAAATCAATCGGCGAAAACCGTTGCAAATATACCTACTCTATTCAGGTTGCCCCCTCAGCGGGAACAGATCCCGAATACCAGCTTCATAAAGCAACCATACAGCTTAAACAAGAAGGCACGGAAGTCAAATCTTATACCATCTGGCGGGGCGCTTCTTATGTCGGTTACCCCATAGAAAATGGTTCCGCCCCTTATTACTCGGCTGTGGAAATCGAAGGGTTATATTGGGCTCCCGTTAATTGTGGTGCCAAACAAATATCTAAATTTCCTAAAACAGATGGTGTAGCTGGCAACGGTTACTTTTATCAATGGGGACGTAATATGCCTTTTGTATATGGTAATAGTTCGGATATTTATACTGGTTCCGGCTGGCCTTCAAGCCTTGAGGAGAGTTTGAAACCTCCTTATGCCGATAAGTTTATTAAAAGAAACGATAGCAATGGCAATGACTGGTTAAACTCCGGTCAGCAGAATGACCTTTGGACGTTTGCCAAAGGCAGTGACAATCCCAATAATCCTTGCCCGAAGGGGTGGCGTATCCCAACCGACGATGGCGGTACTTCCGGCGAATGGGGTAGATTGATGGGTAAAGGAAGTAACAATGGTTCTTCTGATAACTGTATCCTCATTATCCCCGGAAGTTATGGCATCAATTTAATGTTGCCTGCAGTTGGTAGCCGGAACTTCTTAGACGGTTTGTCCTACGATCAGGGTTCCAGCGGCTACTACTGGTCGTCGTCAGTGCCGTCCGGTAGTACGGGCGCCCGTTACGTGTACTTCGACAGTGGTGCTACGTTGTACCAGTTTACGGATAACAGGGCGTTCGGGTTCTCAGTTAGGTGCATCCATGAATAGCCATGCAAACCGCCTGCCCCATCCGCTTCTTCAATTGATTTGATCATTTTTTTATACATAACCCGCCTGCTGCCGTTTTATGAGACAGCAGGCACAAATAAACACCATACATTATGGCAGATTTACTTTTATACGCAGACTTGTACGACAATCCGCTTACCGAGAAAGAAGGCGATTTTATTGCCAAGCCCAAATCTACCGGGACAGTCCGCAACGCCGATATTGCACGCCGTATCGTGGAGAAACGTACCGAATACCGGCAGGAAACCATTGAGAATATCCTCCGTATGGCGGACGAAGAGAAATCCATCGCCATAGCCGAAGGAAAGAGCGTGGTGGATGGAGTAGGGCAGTATCTTGTACAGATAAAGGGAGCTTTTGAAGGCGAAACCGAGAACTTCGACCCCGCAAAGCATTCGCTGATGGTAAACTATACCTCCGGCAAAACCCTGCGCGACAAGCTCAAGCAAACGACAGTCGTTGTCAACGGCGCCGCCAAAACAGGTCCGGTTATCGGTAAGGTAAGCAATGCCGTAGACGGTACGGAAACCCTTATCACCGGTATGCCGGTTATCGTGGAAGGCACCAACCTGCGCATTTCCGGCGACAACGCAAGCAACAGCTTCTACTTTGTACCCACAGCAGCCGACGGAACGCCTGTAAAAGCCGAAGTGCTGGTAGACAACCTGCCCTCGAAGCTGGTAGTCATGGTTCCCTATACCCTGCCGGAAGGCGACTATTACGTGAAGGTAACCACCCAGTACAGCCGTGGTTTTCAGGTGAAAGAGCCCCGTTCGTACCAGTTCCCGCTGCTTCTTTCCGTGCCCGGTGACGGGGATAAACCGGAGGAACTCTAAAGCCCCTTTTGCGGGAGCCGTGTCGACCTCCCGCCTGACGGCGTGTCAACCGAGTGATTGACACAGCTTCAACCTCCCGCTTGACGATGCCTCAACCGCCCGGTTGACAGTGTTTCAAGCGGGATACTGATTTTCTGCCCGGAGCCAAAACTAAATCTTGAGGGAATTAACCCGTACGGAACGAATATTGTTGTACTTTTGTGCCTCAATTAATTAAAGCTGATAATGGATTATTGCTCATATACCTTGCCGAATGGTTTGCGCCTGGTGCACCTGCCTTCCGATTCTCCCGTTTCTTATTGTGGTTTTGCCGTAAATGCCGGTACACGGGATGAGGAAGCTCACGAGTTCGGGCTGGCGCATTTCGTGGAGCATATGCTATTCAAAGGAACCGAAAAACGGAAGTCGTGGCATATCCTGAACTGCATGGAAAATGTAGGAGGGGAGCTGAACGCCTACACGACCAAGGAAGAAACCTTCGTCTATTCCATCTTTATGGAGGAACACTACAACCGTGCCTTCGAACTGATGGCGGACCTGATGTTCCATTCCCGCTTTCCCGAACAGGGGATAGAAAAAGAGGTGGATGTGATACTGGATGAAATAAATTCGTACGACGACAGCCCTTCCGAACTGATATTCGACGAGTTTGAAAACCTGCTGTTCGACGGGCATGCACTGGGACATAATATCCTGGGCGACGAAAAATCCCTGCTGAGCTTTACTTCCGCTGCCGGACTGTCGTTTATGAACCGTTTCTACGTACCCGAAAATATGGTGTTCTTCTCGATGGGACGCATCGGCTTCAAAAAAGTGGTACGGATGGCGGAGAAGTATCTCGGCGACATCACCTTGCCGCTTGCCGCCCGCAACCGGGTTGCCCCGCCGGTGATACCCTCCAAAGTCCATAAAGAGCATAAAGATACCCATCAGGCACACGTGCTGATAGGGGGAAGGGCCTACAGCATGCACGACGAAAAGCGCCTGCCGCTCTTCCTGCTGAACAATATCCTGGGCGGACCGGGTATGAACAACCGCCTGAATGTGTCGCTGCGCGAGAAAAACGGGTTGGTATACAACGTGGAATCCAATGTGACTTCTTATACCGACACCGGGCTGGCAAGCATCTATTTCGGGACCGACCCGAAGAACCGCGAAAAGGCGGCACGACTGGTCCATAAGGAACTGGCACGGTTTCGCGACGTGAAACTGTCCACCAGCCAACTGGCTGTGGCTAAAAAGCAGGTAATCGGCCAATTAGGTGTATCGGGCGACAACAACGAGGGGCTGTTCCTCGGATTGGGAAAAAGCTTCCTGCACTACAACCGCTACGATACACTCCCGGAGGTATTCAAGAAAGTGGAGAAACTGACGGCCGGCGAAATCCTCGAAGTTGCCAACGAGGTATTTGCACCGGAACGCCTGTTTACCTTGATTTACGAATAATCGCTCTATTCGCACCGGGTAGCTTTCTCTACCAGATATACGATCGATTTATACGAGATACCGCTGTTCATGGTAAGCCCTATTTCGCAGGTGCGGCTGTTGCTGTAGCCTTCGGTGGCGCCTTCGAGCCCGGAAGGGAGTCTGCGAAGCGCCGAGGCGTTGAGTTCGGGGTAGAAGAAACCCCGGTCGCCCGCCCATCCGCAACAGGTCACTTCCATAGGCGTTACTACTTTTTCGGCACAGCGGGATGCCACTTCAGAGAGTTTTTCGGAGATACCCATTTTGGTCGTACTGCATGTGCTGTGCACGGCTACCGTAAGTGGCAGTTTGGTAAATACCAGCTTGTCGAGCAGGAAGTCGTGGATAAACTCTACCGGCTCGTACAGGTGCAGGGATTTGTTTAAAGTCTCGCGCATATGGAGCAGGCAGGGGCTCATGTCGCAAAGTACGGGGATTCGCCCGTTGTCGGAAACGGCAAGCAGCGCCGCTTCCAGTTCCTTTTCCTTCTCTGCCGCCTGACTGCGGAAACCTTTGCTGCTGAATGCCATGCCGCAACAGAAGCGCGAGAGGTCGTCCGGATACAGGATGGCATATCCGGCACGGTGGAGCAGTTCTATCGTCTTTTCCGTTACGCTTGCTTTTTCCCGATAGTCTGCCGAAGGTCCCATGGTACGGGTGATGCAGGAGGGGAAGTAAACCACGGTTGGCTGACCGGCTTCCGGTCGGTCGGAGCGGTATTTCTTCTGCCTGTTGCCCGAAGGCGTGTAGCGTGTCCATAACGGGAATTTGTGCCCGCTCAGTTTGAACAGGCTCCGGGTGACAAACTCCATAAACGGGTATCCCGTCAGTTTGGCTATGCCGTGGGGCACACCGAGCAACCGGCGGACCGTGTGGGTCGTTTTGGAGAAGTTACGGACGATATAAGACGCTATCTTGTCGGCACGTTCACTGTTCTCCTGCCAGCGGAGTTCTTTTATCAGCAAGCCTGTATTGATGCCTACGGGGCATGTGGTGCCACATAGGCCGTCTGTTGCACAGGTTTCGTTGCCGCTGTATTGGAAACCTTCCTTTATCTCGGCGTAACGCAGTGCAAACGTATCTTTCCATGCCGCCAGGTTGGAAAGTTCCCGGTAAGCCACGATACGCTGGCGGGGCGTGAGGGTGAGGTTGCGCGAGGGGCACTGTATTTCACAGAAACCGCATTCGATACATTTGTCGATAAGCTCGTTGGCTATCGGGATTTCTTTCAGGTTACGGATAAAGATTAGCGGGTTGTTGTTGATGATAACCCCCGGGTTCAGGATATGCCACGGGTCGAACAGTTGCTTGATGTCTTTCATCATCCCATAAATCTCCTCTCCCCATTCCTGACAGACAAAGGGGGCCATGTTGCGCCCGGTTCCGTGTTCCGCTTTCAGGCTTCCGTCGTGGCGCAGTACGGTGTCTACCAGTTCTTCCATGAATGCGGCATAGTTGTCGACCCCTTCCGGATGGTTGATATCCGGGAAGACCGTGAAATGGACATTCCCGTCGAGCAGGTGTCCCCACATAACGGCATCCGGATACTGGTAGCGTACCAGCAGGTCCCGTATATCGGTCAGTGCCTCTCCTAATATCTCGCCCCGGAAAGCGATGTCCTCGATAATGGAAACCGTGCCTTTCGGACGTCCGGCGGCGGCAGAGGTGAACAGCCCGCTGCGTACCCGCCAGTAGGTGGCATACAGTTTGGGGTCTGTGGTGAACGATACCGGATAGAGGGTCGGGATGCCTGAAAGAAGCTTTTCTATTTCATCGCATTGCTTTTGGAGGAGTTCCTTATCGTCGGCCGAGGTGTCTATCAGGAGGGCTACGGCTTCGTCCGGCAGTGTTTTCAGGACTTCCGGCATACCCGGTTCGTTCTCTACGGCGCGAAGGGCGTTCCGGTCCATCAGCTCGGCAGCGGAAACACTGCATTTGCGGAGGGGCAGGATGGCCCGGCTGGCTTCCCGTACGGACGGGTAGTAAATCATGGCAGTAGCCTTGTACTTCAAATCTGGTACGGTTTCGAAGGTGACTTCGGAAATAAATCCGAGGGTACCTTCCGAACCAATCATCAGATGCATGATTATATCTACCGGGTCTTCAAAATCGATAAGCGAGTTCACACCGTATC
>UMFF01000094.1_pt1 | contig 11958 bp, 7 predicted proteins | sample 1964971 | NCBI WGS metagenome assembly UMFF01 (sample SAMEA4836042, study PRJEB28245) | human gut metagenome | biome: gut microbiome; material: fecal sample | place: Denmark | collected 2008 | reverse complement strand
GGTGTAGCCGCTTTGACTACTTCTTGTTCTGATTTTCTGGATACATTGCCGAATGATGCAATGTCCCCTGCAACTACATGGAAGACTGAAACGGATGTCGAAAGCTTTGTTGTAGGTTGCTATAATGGATTGTTGGATGGCGGTTCCATTTTGTATCTGGACTGCGGTTCCGACATTGGTTACAATAACTTTCCCTGGGAAGGATACCGTGCTATGGGAGACGGTTCATTGGCGAGTGGCGACGAAAGCCAGGCTTCATTTTATAATTTTTCTATTATCCGTCGTTGTAATACGGTGTTGGACAATATAGACAAAGTCACCTTTGCGGATGAGAAAAAGAAAAAAGACTTGATAGCCCAAGTAAAAGCAATCCGTGCTTACCGCTATTTTATCATGAACTGGTGGTATGGCGGTGTTCCTATTATCGGAACTTACAATACGGCAGAAGAAGCACAAGTTCCGCGTAATTCGGAAACTGAAGTCCGCGAGCAGGTTGCCAAAGACTTGAAAGATGCAATTGCAGATATTAATGAAACACCGGAAGCACGCGGCCGGATTGCGAAAGGCGCAGTGCTGGCAATAAAAATGCGTGAGGCTTTGTATTATGGTGACTGGAAAGAAGCTAAAACAGCCGCACAGGATATTATCGACCTTAAACAGTATGAACTGGAAAAAGGGGAGCCGGATTCTTATGCCAAGCTGTTTAAATTATCCGGAACAGCCTCTAAAGAAATTATCCTTGCCGACCAGCGTATAGCCAATTTGTTCGGTTTGGGAACTATCGGGCAGATGTATAATAATGCAGATGCCGGTTGGTCTTCAATCGTTCCTACACAGAACCTGGTTGATATGTATGAGATGAAAACCGGCTTGACGAAAGAGGAAGCAGGCAATGCCTATGACCCGGTTCATCCGTTTGCAGATCGCGACCCTCGTATGGCTATGACTATCCTGTATCCGGGACGTGATTGGAGAGGAGCGGTTTTGAATACGCTGGATAAAACAGTCTATGATAAAGAAGCAAAAAAGGATGTCGATAATAAGAATTTCCCGACTTATACGGATAATGCCTCCAAGACGGCTTTGACATGGGCTAAGTATCTGGACCCGATAGACCAGTATAGCAATATCTGGGATACAGGTGCTTGTCCGATCGTTTTCCGTTATGCTGAAGTGCTCCTGACGTATGCCGAGGCGGCTAATGAATTGGATGGCCCTTCCGATGTTATCTATGGATACTTGAATGATATACGCAACAGGGCGGGAATGCCGGATGTGGATAAAGCCAAATATAATACAAAAGAAAAGTTGCGTGAACTAATCCGCCGTGAACGCGCGGTTGAATTGGCTGGTGAAGGTTTGCGCCGTGCCGATATTCTGCGCTGGAAAGATGCAAGCGGTAAGATGCTGGCAGAAACCGTATTAAACGGTCCTTTATATCGTATCTCCGGAAAGATCGACTACAATGAGCAAGATCCTTATAAACGGGCTGTAGTTGATGCGGATTATAAGAAGAAGGATAACGAAATTGAAATTCGTAAGTTTGCAACGAAGAATCGTTATTTGCCGATTCGCCAGACAGTGCTCGACAAAAACCCGAAACTGAAACAGAATGATGGTTATTAATTAAGCGTTTATACTAACAGAAAAGAGAGGTCGTCCGGCAAGTCAGGATGGCCTCTCTTGTTTTCCGCCCCTTATTCATTTTGCGACAGCTTCTATTTTATGGATAAATTGTATCTTTGCAGTTCTAAAAAGAAAAAGATATGATTTCTGTAGAAGGACTGACTGTAGAATTTGGCGGGTTTACCCTTTTTGATGATGTTTCATTTGTAGTAAATAAAAAAGACCGTATCGCTTTAGTTGGAAAAAACGGGGCGGGAAAGTCTACTATGCTTAAAATATTTGCCGGTCTGCAATCGCCGACTTCCGGTGTTGTCAGTGTTCCTAAAGAAGTTACAATCGGCTATCTTCCCCAGCAGATGCAACTGACGGATACCTGTACGGTCCGTGAAGAAGCGGAGCATGCCTTCGAACATATCCATGAAATGGAGAAAGAAATCGAGCGATTGAACCTCCAATTGGCGGAGCGTACCGATTATGAAACAGATTCTTATCAGAATTTGATTGACCGTGTAACCCATTTGTCCGAACATTTCCAGATGATGGGCGGAAACAATTATCACGCGGAATTGGAACGTACATTGATAGGTTTGGGATTTAAACGGGAAGATTTCGACCGTCCGACATCCGAATTTAGCGGTGGATGGCGTATGCGTATCGAGCTTGCCAAGCTATTGCTCCGCAAGCCGGATGTCCTGTTGCTGGACGAACCTACCAACCACCTGGATATCGAGTCAATCCAATGGCTTGAAAATTTTATCGCAACCCGTGCCAATGCGGTTATCCTTGTTTCGCACGACCGTGCTTTTATCGATAATACGACTTTCCGTACAATCGAAATCGAATTAGGAAAAATTTACGACTATAAGGTTAAATATTCCGATTATGTGGAATTGCGTAAGGAGCGCCGTGAACAGCAACTTCGTGCTTATGAAAACCAGCAGAAGAAGCTGGCGGATACGGAAGCTTTTATCGAACGTTTCCGCTATAAAGCTACAAAATCCGTACAGGTACAGTCCCGTATCAAGCAGCTTGAAAAAGTGGAACGTATCGAAGTGGATGATGTGGACTCTTCAATGCTGAACCTTAAATTTCCTCCGGCTCCCCGTTCCGGCTCTTATCCGGTGATTACGGAGAATGTGGCAAAAAGGTACGGCGAACATTTGATTTTTCAGAACGTTACTTTTACAATCAACCGTGGCGATAAAGTAGCTTTTGTAGGGAAGAATGGCGAAGGTAAATCTACTCTTGTAAAATGTATTATGGACGAGATTGATTACGAAGGTAAACTGCAACTCGGACATAATGTGAAAATCGGCTACTTCGCCCAAAATCAGGCACAACTGCTGGATGAAAACTTAACCGTATTCGATACGATAGACTATGTCGCGGAAGGAGATATCCGTACAAAAATACGCGATATCCTCGGCGCTTTCATGTTTGGCGGAGAGGCTTCCGACAAGAAGGTAAAAGTATTGTCCGGTGGAGAGCGCAGCCGCCTTGCCATGATTCGCCTTTTGCTTGAACCTGTAAATTTACTGATACTCGATGAGCCGACAAACCATTTGGACATGCGTTCGAAAGATGTGTTGAAGGATGCGTTGAAAGAATTTGACGGAACGGTAATTGTCGTATCCCACGACCGTGAGTTCCTGGATGGGTTGGTAGATAAGGTCTATGAATTCGGAAACCAGCGCGTGGTAGAGCATCTGGGAGGAATTTATGAATTCCTTGAACGTAAGAAATTGGACAGTTTGCGTGAGTTGGAACGTGCCGCTCAGGTATCATCCGTAACAGACAGTGAAGCACAGCCGTCACAGAATAAACTCTCATACGAAGCTCGTAAAGAGCAGAACCGTTTACTGAAGAAAATAGAAAAGGCGATTGCCGAGGCCGAAAGTAAAATAGCCGGACTTGAAACTTCCATCGCGTCTGTCGAGGCCCGTCTGGCAACTCCGGAAGGGGCATCTGATACCTCCCTTTACAACGAATATTCCACATTGAAAAAAGAATTGTCCGATACGATGGACGTATGGACAGAACAAACCATGGAATATGAAGAGCTGGCGAAGGAGTGCTAAAAAATAAAATTTAAATAGTATTTGAGCAACATTGTTAAATGAAAGTAGCTACTTTTGCGTTGAAAAAACAAAAAACAACGCGAAAGCTTAATTCTTATAACATGTTAACTCAGATTATCAACGGTAAAATCCTTACCCCGCAGGGCTGGTTGAAAGACGGTTCTGTCCTGATAAGCGATAACAAAATTCTTGAAGTAACAAACTGTGACCTTGCAGTGATAGGGGCAACTTTAGTAGACGCCAAAGGTATGTATATTGTCCCCGGTGGTGTTGAAATCCATGTACACGGAGGAGGAGGACGCGACTTTATGGAAGGTACGGAGGATGCATTCCGTACAGCGGTTGCTGCACATATGCAACATGGTACTACCAGTATTTTCCCGACGCTTTCTTCTTCTACGATTCCTATGATTCGTGCAGCTGCGGAAACGACTGAAAAATTAATGGCAGAAAAGGATAGCCCGATATTGGGATTACATCTGGAAGGCCATTATTTTAATATGAAGATGGCAGGCGGTCAGATTCCGGAGAATATTAAAAATCCGAATCCGGAAGAATACATCCCGTTACTGGAAGAAACAAATTGCATCAAACGTTGGGATGCGGCACCCGAACTTCCGGGAGCCATGCAGTTCGGTAAATATATTACATCGAAAGGAGTATTGGCATCGGTTGGCCATACACAGGCTGAGTATGAAGATATTCTGACAGCGTATGAGGTCGGTTATACACATGCTACCCATTTCTACAATGCAATGCCCGGTTTCCACAAACGCCGTGAGTATAAATATGAAGGTACGGTAGAGAGCATCTATCTGATAGATAATATGACGGTGGAGGTGGTGGCGGACGGTATCCATGTTCCTCCTACGATTCTCCGTCTGGTTTACAAGATCAAAGGAGTGGAAAGAACTTGCCTGATAACTGATGCGCTGGCTTGTGCGGCAAGCGATAGCCAAGTGGCATTCGACCCGCGTGTGATTATAGAAGACGGTGTTTGCAAGTTGGCAGACCGTTCGGCTCTTGCCGGAAGCGTGGCTACAATGGACCGTTTGATCCGTACGGTTGTGCAGAAAGCGGAAATTCCATTGGAAGATGCCGTACGTATGGCTTCGGAAACTCCTGCACGCCTGATGGGGGTAGACGACCGCAAAGGAACACTGCAGCGTGGGAAGGATGCCGATATTATGATTCTCGATAAGGATTTGAATGTACGTGCGGTCTGGGCGATGGGTAAGTTAGTAGAAGGAACCAATAAATTGTTTTAAAAGGAAAGGCTATGTTGACACAAATAATAAACGGACAAATCCTGACTCCGCAGGGGTGGCTCAAAGATGGCTCTGTGCTGATAAGTGATGGTAAAATACTGGAAGTGACAAATAGCGACCTGGCCGTTATCGGTGCAACGATTATCGATGCCAAAGGGATGTATATCGTTCCTGGTTTTGTTGCGATGAATGTGCATGGTGGCGGTGGCTACGACTTTAAAGAATGTACGGAAGAGGCTTTCCGGGGGGCTGTCAATGCCCATAGGAAATATGGGGCAACCACGATATTCCCGACACTTTCCTCTTCTTCCAGAACGGCTATTTGTAAAGCCGCTTCTATCTGCGAGACTTTGATGGCAGAGGAAGATAGTCCGGTTCTGGGGCTTCATGTGGAAGGTCCTTACCTGAATGAGAAAATGGCGGGAAACCTGTATGATGTAAGATTGCCGGATAGAGAAGAATATGTTTCAATCCTGGAAAATACAAATTGCATCAAACGTTGGGATGCGAGCCCGGAACTTCCGGGAGCGCATGAGTTTGCACAATATATCCGTTCAAAAGGAATTTTGGCTGCAATTACCCATACCGAAGCTGAATTTGAAGATATCAAAGAGGCTTATAAAGTCGGTTTTACACATGCCGCACAGTTCTACAATGCAATGCCGGGATTCCATAAACGTCGTGAATATAAATATGAGGGAACGGTAGAAAGCGTCTTTCTGATGGATGATATGACGGTTGAGGTGATAGCGGACGGCAAACATTTGCCTCCTACGATTCTCCGTCTGGTCTATAAACTGAAGGGTGTGGAACGTACCTGTCTGGTAACGGACGCGCTTTCTTTTGCTGCGAATGAAGGGCGTCCTGTTCCGGATTCTCGTATTATTATTGAAGACGGCGTAGCGAAACTGGCAGACCATTCGTCTTTGGCCGGAAGTATTGCTACGATGGATAAGTTGGTTCGCACGATGGCCCAAAAGACAGATATACCTTTGGCGGATGCTGTTCGTATGGCATCGGAAACTCCGGCTCGCCTTATGGGGGTGGACGACCGTAAAGGTACTTTACAACGTGGAAAAGATGCGGATATAGTTGTCCTTGACCGTAATCTGGCAGTACGTGCCGTTTATTCGATGGGCAAATTGGTTCCGGAAGCGAATACATTATTTTAACCGGTAAATTCTCCGGATAGAGATAGGAAAACAAGAAAAAACACGAATGAATGGAAATTCGTATATATTTCCTTTCATTCGTGCTTTTTCTTGTCTATATTTCTTTACCAATGGGTTTAGTCATATAATAGGCATCCGAACCATCGTGGTAGTAGTTCGGTTTGATATAAGACATTTCAAAACCGTTTTTTTTATACAGTCCGATAGCCGGATTGTTGGTGGTTTTTACTTCGAGTGTCATTTTCCGGGCATTGCATCCTTCTGCATATTCGATAGCCTTGTCCATAAGCAGCTGTCCTAACTGCATTCCCTGGCAGCCGGGATGGACGGCAATGGAATAGATACGCAGATTATGTGTTCTGGAATTGAATGATACAGATAAATAGGCAATAGTCCTTGTCCCTGCCTGCAGGATAAAGAAAGCGCCTTTACCCCGTGTCATCAGATAGATAAACTGGCTTTTGGTGAAACTGTCTTCCTTAAAGCAAAGTTTCTCTATTTCCAGAATGGACGGAAGATCGTCCGGTTGGGCATCCCGGATGGTTATTGCATTTTCCATATCAGAAGTATTTCATATCGACAGCACGTCCGAAGTGGTTGAGAATCCTGTAATAGAGTTCATCTCCCAGAACTGCATCCTCCAGGTCGTGGTCGATACTGGGGTTGTCGTTAATTTCGATAACGATGGCCCGGTCGTTGACCACTTTTAAATCTACGCCATATAATCCTTTTCCGATAAAGGAGGCTGCTTTCAATGCCGTATCCAATACTTTACGGGGTACCTGATAGATAGGTATCGTTTCAGCCAGGCCGCAACGGCTACGCCCGGATGCATAATGGCAATAAATCTGCCAGTGGTTCTTTGCCATATAATACTTGCAGGCATATAAGGGCTCCCCGTTCAGGATACCGATACGCCAGTCGAATTCGGTAGGTGTGAATTCCTGTGCCAGTAGAATGGCAGACTTCTCGAACAGTACGTCCAATGCTTCCTTGCATTCCTCTTCATTATTGACCTTTTTCATCCCGATGGAAAAAGAACCGTCCGGTATCTTCAGGACGAAGGGAGTTCCTACTTTTTCAATGATCTCTGTATATGAATTTTCATTGGAACGGAATATCAAAGTGGAGACCGGTGCGGGTACTTTCTCTTTTTCAAACAATTCTTTCAGGAATACTTTGTTGGTGCAGCGGATAATCGAAATCGGATCGTCTATCACAGCCATTTTGTTTTGTGCTGCCAACTGGGAAAGATGGAAGGTGTAATGATTTAAGGAAGTCGTTGTACGGATAAACAGTGCATCGAATTCCATCAACCGGGTGGCATCTTCTTCTGTGATCAGCTCCGCATGAATATCCATTTTTTTCGCAATTTCCAGGAATTTATTGATAGCCTGCTTATTGCTGGGAGGAAATTTCTCTTCGGGATCATACAGGATTGCAAGGCTGTAGCGGGAAGGGCGGGTTGATTTCGGTGTACGCCAGATACGTTTGTTAAAGCTGTCCAGAGTATTGGCAAAATAATCCTGTTCTTCGTCATTCAGTTGGTTGAGGGAGAGAAACTGCACACTTTCAATTTGGTTCCGGCTGCGGGTATTGAAACAGACTTGTAATAACGGAGCCGGATAATTTTCGAAAATAAACCGGGCAATCCGTTCCAGACCCTTTTCTTTGCAGGTACCGAAATAAATATTTAAATACCAGATATCATCGGTGATATTATTTTTCTGTATCCATTGGTAACATAATTTTTGCAGGTTTCTATCCATGCGGATACCTGTACCGGTTTCAACTTTGTTGATAATATCTACGCCGGGGATTACTTTATGCCCTCTTGTCTGTGCCAGTAGTGAGCAATAATATCCCTCGGAATTATAACTGTAATCGTTACTTACATTGATAACGAATTTGCGTTCTTTTTCTATGGATTTGGATTTTAAATAATCGGAAACAGTGAGTATGCTGCTTGTCTTGCAATAGGGTTCCCAATCGTCCAGGCTGTCTAATAAAATTAAGACATTGTTCATCGTCGTTGAATATTAATATAGCATTTTAAAGATGTTTAATGAGCGCCAAAGATAGAGATTAATTCGACAGTTTATTCGGAGTGATGAAAATAAATATTGTGGTTGTAAGTGTTTGTTAATTAATTGATTATATTGTGCGTGGAGGGCGCAGGTTTTACATGTGCCTTTTTAACTCGTCTTTGAGTCGGGGAGAGAGCCGGCAGAATGATATTAAAGCGTGGAAATATCCTTTTATAAATAAAATTGATGTTGTGCTGTGGAAGAATATCTGTTATAATTGTTATATTTGTAACTTAAGTAAAAAAATAATACTAAATCAAAGATTAAACATGAAAACAGACCTGAGTTCTCAGATTACTCTGACGCGTATACCGCAAAGGTACTATCGTCCGGAAAATGCTTTCGAGCATTCAGTTTTAACACGTTTGGAGAAGATACCGACCACTATCTATGAATCGGCGGAGGAAGGCTCTCTTGCGATTGCAAAGGAAATCGCCACTCAAATCCGTAAGAAACAGGAAGTGGGTGAGAACTTCGTTATTGCTCTTCCCGGAGGTCGTTCTCCTCTGAGTATTTATAAGGAATGGATACGCATGCATAGGGAAGAAGGCCTGAGTTTCCGTAATGTAGTTATATTTGTAGAATATGAATTCTATCCGCTTTCTTCGGCGAGTGCAGGTAATGTGTCCCATTTGAGAGAGGCATTATTCAACCATATCGATATTGCTCCGGAAAATATTTATGCTCCGGACGGTGCCATGCCGAAAGATGCGATTCTTGATTTCTGCCGTACTTATGAAGAGCAAATACAGTTGGTAGGTGGTCTCGACTACATTTTGCTGGGAGTCGGTCCGTCAAGTAATATCATGTTCAATGCAGCCGGTTCGACTTCCGGTTCGCGTACCCGCCTGGTGCTGTTGGAAGGTGGAGCCAGAAAAGAAGCGGCTCGTACTTTTACTTCAGTGGATAATGTTCCGGCAGGTGTAATTACTATGGGAATTTCTACCATGATGAAAGCCCGGAATGCCGTCCTGATGGCTTGGGGTGAAGATAAAGCGCCTATTATTGCAAAGACAGTGGAAGGTCCGGAAACGGATGCTATTCCTTCTTCTTTCCTGCAAGTTCATTCGAATGCAAAGGTCGTTCTGGATTTGTCTGCCGCTTACGACCTGACACGTATCAGCCATCCTTGGCTGGTTACCAACTGCGATTGGGATAACAAACTGATTCGCCGTGCTATCGTATGGCTGTGCCAGTTAACGGGAAAACCGATCCTGAAACTTACCAACCGGGATTACAGTGAGAACGGTTTGGGCGAATTGCTTGCTTTGTATGGTTCTGCATACAATGTAAATATTAAGATATTCAACGATATCCAGCATACCATTACCGGATGGCCGGGCGGTAAACCGAATGCGGACGACTCTAATCGTCCGGAACGTGCTACTCCGTATCCGAAGAAAGTAATCGTATTCAGTCCGCATCCTGATGATGATGTGATTTCAATGGGTGGAACCCTGCGCCGTTTGTGTGACCAGCACCATGACGTACATGTTGCTTACCAGACATCCGGAAATATTGCCGTAGGCGATGAAGAAGTAATCCGTTATTGCGAATACCTGAGTGATGTTAGCGACAAGTATGCAGCCGGAGGTTCTCCGATTAAGGATAAAGCGGAAGAAATCATTAAATACCTGCGTTATGAAAAGGTAGAAGACGGTGGTCCGGAACGCAAGGATGTGCTTTTCATGAAAGGTACGATCCGTCGTGAAGAAGCCCGTCACGGATGCCGCTATTCGGGAGTGAAAGACGACCATGTGCATTTTCTGGATTTACCGTTCTATGAAACCGGTATGGTAAAGAAAAATGATTTGGGTGAAGCGGATAAGAACATTGTGAAGAACTTATTGCTGGAAATAAAACCGGATCAGATATTTGTAGCCGGTGACCTGGCAGACCCGCATGGAACCCATAAGGTTTGTTTGGATGCCGTACTTGCAGCAATCGATGAAGTAAAAGACGATGAATGGATGTTGAACTGCCGTGTATGGATGTACCGTGGTGCATGGGCAGAATGGGAAATGGACCATGTTGAAATGGCAGTTCCTATCTCTCCGGAAGAATTACGCCACAAACGGAATGCAATCCTGAAACACCAGTCGCAGGCAGAAAGCGCTCCGTTCCTAGGCGACGACGAACGTTTGTTCTGGCAGCGTGCAGAAGACCGCAACCGTGCTACGGCAGACCTGTATCATAAGTTAGGCTTGGCTTCATACGAAGCAATGGAAGCATTTGTACAATATATACCTCTCCGCTAACAGGCAAAGGTGTGAAATAGAAAAAGCCGGTTCCTCATTTGGGAGCCGGCTTTTTTAGATATAGAGGGGTAGATCCACTTCAATAAAAACTTTCATAAAAGATGAATAAAACGGCCGTATTATTAAAAATATACGGTATTTTTGCCCAACGCCTATACTATCTGAATTGCTTACACAGAAGGACGGAAATGTTTTTAAGGAATCATTTCTGTGTGCTTTTTACATTCAAATAGGGTTATCACTTTGTATTTTTACATATCACCTATTCAATATTGCATTACAAATGAGTATAAAATACGTACTATATCTTCATCTAATATCAGTAACCTGTTGTTTTTGCCATAACTTTTCATTTTCTGAATTGTTGTAGTTTGCGACATCGGACCGGGAGCCTTGCTCCGGGATTCGGTTGCATATTAAATTATTCATATATTAATTTAAATTTCTATGGCATCAATAAAATTAATGTTGAACTCGAGCCGAAAGTTGAATGATGGGACCTATCCGTTGGTTTTCCAGGTCATTCATAACAGGCATAAGAAAATCCTGTATACTGGGTTTCATGTGACGAAAGAAGAGTTCGATTCTGAAAAAGGGAAGGTTAATACCGACCGGAGAGTGAATGTGAAAATAAACCGTGATATTCGCAAAATGTACCGGTTGCTCAGTGAACGTATTCGAGAGCTTGAAAAGTCTGGTGAGGAATACAGTGTATATGACATTACATTGGGTACATACCGGAAACCTGTAAAATGTTTTTTTCTGCTCAAATATATCGATACACAGATAGAATGGAAAAAAGAGATGGGGAAAGAGGGCATTGCAGCTGCCTATCGCAGTACCAGGCAGTCGTTATCCGGATATATGGGGAATAAGGATATACGGATGTCTCAGGTTGATTCGCGATTCGTAGCCCGCTATATGGACTTTTTAAAGCACAAAGGGGTAGGAGAAAATACCGTGAATTTTTATATACGCAATTTCCGCACATGCTATAATCTTGCGGTAAAAGAGGGATTGGTTTCGCGTGGCGGGTATCCGTTCAATGACATACATACCAAACCGTGCCGTACCATCAAGCGTGCTTTGAGCCGCGAAGACATGTCCCGTTTGTTGCATCTTTATTTTCCGGAAGATTCTGTTTTGCGATTTGCACGGGATCTTTTTTTATTTAGCTTTTATACACAGGGGATGTCTTTTGTTGATATTGCTTTCCTGAAACAGAAACATATTTGTGGTGAGATAATCAGTTATTCGCGGCATAAGTCGAAGCAACTGATTCATATTGGAATTACCCCTCAGATACAGGAGCTATTCAACCGTTACGGAACTAACAGAAAAACGGATAATAAAGAGTCTTATATTTTCCCTATTATCAATCCTGAGGGGGCGGGTAAAGAACAAATTTCCGAATACAGGCAATACCGGTCCTATCTCTCCCGCATCAATCGTGCATTGAGGAAGATTGC
>UMFF01007210.1_pt1 | contig 12142 bp, 6 predicted proteins | sample 1964971 | NCBI WGS metagenome assembly UMFF01 (sample SAMEA4836042, study PRJEB28245) | human gut metagenome | biome: gut microbiome; material: fecal sample | place: Denmark | collected 2008 | reverse complement strand
CCGCCACTGCATTAGGCGCTGCCGTGGTTTTCGTGCCGATGTCGCAGCAAAAAGCCCGGACGTTTCAGCCGCTTGCCATGGGTTTTGCTGCCGGAATCATGATTGCCGCCAGCGTCTGGTCGCTTTTGATACCTGCCATGGAGCACGCGCAGGAAAACGGCGTGAGCAGCTGGCTTCCGACAACCGGCGGATTCCTCTTGGGTGTCGCCTTTGTAGCACTTCTGGACAAAATCACGCCGCACATGCACCCGGACTCTGAGACACCCGAAGGTCCCAGCGTTAAGCTTGACCGCACGACGCTGCTGGTGAGCGCCGTGACGTTACACAATATCCCGGAAGGCATGAGTCTGGGGCTCGCCTTTTCCATCGCGGCACTCTCGCAGGACCCGGCCGCTCTTTCGGGCGCCTTTGCACTGGCGCTCGGCATGAGCATTCAGAACATCCCGGAAGGCGCGGCCGTATCGCTTCCTTTGGCCTGCGGCACCATGAGCCGCGCCAAGGCCTTTGCCGTGGGTGTTTTCAGCGGAGCCATGGAACCGCTTTTTGGCGTTTTAACCGTTCTTGCGTTAAGCCTTGTCGTTCCCTATTTGCCATGGCTGTTGGCCTTCGCCGCAGGCGCCATGATGTACGTCGTTGTTGAAGAGCTGATTCCGGCTGCGCACTTAACCGAACACAGCGATCTGGGCACCTTGTCCGTCATGGCTGGCTTTGTCGTAATGATGCTTCTGGACACAACGCTGGGCTGAAAAAAAGCACCGCCGGAGCAATCTCCAACAGTGCTTTGCGAATCTTTCGGAGACGCTTACCGCGTCTCATCAACTTTTAGTGGTGGCAATTGCAGGACTGTTCTTCACCGCCGCAGCAGCAATCCTTTTGCATCGCCTTGAGGAACCACACGCGCTTGGCGTAGCTTTCAAGATAGCCGTCAAACTGAGCCGTGAGCAGGTAGTCGCCCATCTTGTCGGCGCCTTCGCGGATTTCCTTGGCCAAAGCCTGCATCTTGAGCACATCTTCGGTCACAATTTGCAGCACTTCAGACACCGAGAAGTCGCGGGCGTCGAGTTCTTCGACCGTGGCGATCTTCAGGAATTCGCTGAGACGAACCGGCGGGAAGCCACCGCGCATCTTCATAGCTTCGGCCACGGCGTCAAACTGTTCGAACAGTTCGTCGTAGAGACCCTCGGTGTATTCATGCACCTGGATGAAGGCGCGGCCGACGACGTTCCAGTGCAGGTTGTGCAGCTTGGCGTTCAGAACAGCGAGATTGGCGAGATAAACCTTGACGGGGCAGACGGCAGAGGTTTCGCAAGCCTGGTTGTTAGCATGAGGGCAGGTCATTTTTATTTCTCCTATCAAATCTGTGCGGCGATTCGTTCGCCGTGTTGAGTGCATTATGGAATGCCGTTTCGTCCGCGTCCAATACTATTTGAGACCTCTTTTGATAGCTTTTCTCTATAACACTCAAAAAGCCTTGTTTCGTCTGGAAAATCTCGAAAAAAACGGCAGCCGAAATTGCTTCCGACTGCCGTCAACTCAATTGTAACCAATTGATTTACTGGACAATTTCCTCGTCTTTATTGCGAGGCCAGCACTGTACGCCGCGCATATTGCCCAGACATTTCGGATCGAATTCCGGGTTCTCAATGCCGGCTTTCTTCTGCTTGATGTAATCGTCCAACGCCCTGTACGCATAGCGTCCGATTATCGCAATGGACGCCAGGTTGACCAAAGCCATCAGTGCCATGAAGAGATCGGCGAGATTCCACACCAAACCCAGTTCGGTCACGCTGCCGATGAAAGCCATCAGCACCACCAGAGCACGGAAGATCCACAGCGCCGCCGGATGCTTGCTGATAAAGCCCATGTTCATTTCACCGTAGAAGTAGTTGCCGATGATGGAGCTAAACGCAAAGAAAAGCACCACGACCGTGATGAAATGGTTCATCCAGGAACCGATCTCGGAGGAAAGCATGTGCTGGATGAGTTCGATGCCGGTGAGCCCTGATTCCTTCCAGCCCGGCACGATCAGAACAATCATGGCCGAAGCCGTACAGACAACCATGGTGTCGAAGTAAACGCCGAGCGCCTGAACCAGCCCCTGCTTGACCGGATGTGTAGCATCGGCCGCAGCGGCAGCGTTCGGAACGGCACCCATACCGGCTTCGTTCGAGAAGAGACCACGCTTGATGCCGGTCATCACGATCATGCCGAACGTCGCACCGTAGGCGGCGTCGAAGTCGAACGCGTTCGTGACGATTTCATAGAGTACGCGCGGGTACTGATCGATGTGCATGCAGGTAAAGAAGATCGCGACCATCAGGTAGGCGCCAGCCATGAAAGGCACCATCACGCCCACGACGCGGGCGATGCGAGTCAGACCACCGAAGATGATGAGTGCCGTGAGAACTGCAACCGTAAGCCCCGTGGCAAAGGTCGAAACACCCCAACTCGTCTGCACGGACAAGGCCATCGTGTTTGCCTGAACCGAATTGAAGATCAGGCCATAGGTCACCGAGATCAAGACCGCAAAGAGGCCCGCAAAGAAGGGAGAGCCAATCACGTTGCGGATGTAGTAGGCCGGACCACCCGCAAAACCGCCTTGAGGACGCTTGACCTTGTAGATCTGAGCAAGCGTCGATTCCACAAAGCCCGAAGCCGCGCCGATCGTTGCGATCACCCACATCCAGAACACGGCGCCCGGACCACCGAGAACCACCGCGATGGCAATGCCCGCGATGTTGCCCACGCCCACGCGCGAAGCGGTTGACACGCAGAAGGCCTGGAACGTCGAGATGTGCCCCTCGCGCGGCAGGCTGCCAACGCCTTCGCCAATAAGGCGAAACATTTCGGGAATGCAGCGAATCTGAACGAACTTCGTTTTGTAGGTAAACCACAGCCCCAGCAGAATCAGGGCGGCGATGAGAATGTACGTCCAGAGAAAATTGTTGACCGTGCCGACAAGTTCTCCAAGGATATGCGCAAATTGATTTAATCCGTCAGTCAATGTTGTCGATCCCCCGTTGTATCTTCTTGTTTTTACTGTCGAAAAGAAAAGCCGCTATTTTACAGAAGCTTCGGAACAATCTGAAAGCAGTAACTTTGGCGCATACCAACTTCTCGTTTGAGAGTCTAAGACTGTATCGATACAATGCCGCTCTCGCTTTTTTCGCCGATTCCCATTCATGCCGCTCTCCACTTTGCCCGAACTAACCGTTGCGCCCATGGAAGGTCTCACGACCGTTGTCTATCGCCGTCTGCACGCTCAGTTTTTCGGCGCAGCCGACCGCTACTACCTTCCGTTCGTCACGCCCACGCGTGAGCCGAAGTTCACCGATCGGCAGATGCGAGAACTTGCTCCGCAGGCCAATGAAGGAATCTGCGCCATTCCACAGCTGCTCACGAGAAACGCCGACGATTTCATCTGGGCGGCCAAAGCTCTAGCCGATCTCGGGTACAAAGAAGTCAATCTCAATTTGGGCTGCCCCGCGGGCACCGTTACCGCCAAAGGCAAAGGCTCGGGCTTTTTGCAGTTTCCGACGGAGCTGCACGCCTTTTTGTCCCGCATTTTTGAAGCGGACTTGCCGATAGCCGTTTCACTCAAGACGCGAGTGGGCTATCGCTCACCCGACGAATTTGAAAACCTCGTCGACATATACGCGCGTTTCCCCATGACGCGGCTCATTGTGCATCCGCGCCTAAAAACGGATCTCTACCGCGGAGACGTGCGTCTGGAGGTTCTCGACAAGGTTCTGTCCTCTTTGCCGATGCCGCTGGGCTACAACGGCGACCTGATCACTCCCGGGGACATCGAAAAGGTCTCCTTGCGCTACTCGGGCGCTCCAGGCGGTCTGGCCGAAATCATGGTTGGCCGGGCACTAATGGCCGATCCCGCCCTCTTTCGCAAATCCAAGGGCGGAAATGCGGCGAGCCTATCGGAAATCCTTTCCTTTCACGAGGCGCTCTTTGAGGCCTACACAACGCTCTTCGAAAGTCAGAAAAACGCCATGATGCGCATGAAGGAATATTGGTTCTTTCAGCTATGTCTTTTCGGCGAAGACGGCGATGAAGCGCGCCTCCAGAAAGCCGCTTCAAAGATCTTCCGCTGCAAACAGATTCCCGACTTTGAAGCTGCGGTCCGAGAGGCGGCCGAAGGCTTCCCACTGCGTCGCGACGCTCGCTACGGCTGGCGCAAACCGCTCTGAATTTCCTTATTCCCGCACAACGGTCACGTCAACCCAACCGAGTGCGTGCGAGGCTTCAAACAGTTCCTGCGGCGTAAAACGCACCGCACTTTGATCGTCTCCGCAGGCCGGGTAAACCGTCTCGAAGCGCTGTAGGCTTACATCGCAATAGATCTGCACGCCTTCGTTGACGCCAAAGGGGCAAACACCGCCCGGAGCATGCCCCACGAGCGCTTCCACCTCTTCACCGCGGATCATCTGCGCTTTGAAGCCGAAGTGCTCCCTAAACTTGGCGTTTGACAATTTCACGTCGCCCGCAGCCAGCACCAGAACGGCGCCGTCGGGCGAGCGCAGCGCCAACGTCTTGGCAATGTGCGCGGGCTCGCAGCCCAAAGCCTGGGCGGCCAGCGCCACCGTTGCCGTGTTGGCTTCGAAAAAGCGTACGCGATCGCCCCACCCTTCGGTCTGCAATTGAGCCAGAGCTCGTTCTCTCGACATAGTTATCCCCTTGTTTTCTGCATTCTGTCCTTGACTTCGACAATACGTCGAATCAAACCGCCCTGACGCTGAACCGGCGTGCGCAGCGCCTTTTTCACCACGGTAAGTTTTCCGAAGATGTCCAGCGATCCATAGGTCGTCTGCTTACCGTTGCGCTCATCGCGCACGCGGGTGACGGCGGTGTAGAAAAGCTCTCGCGTAGCCAGCCCCGAGTTTGGATCCTGGGGCATAAGTACGGCAACGTGATGGTATTCCGAGCCTTGCGATTGATGAATCGTAATGGCAAAAGCAGGCTCAATGTGACCGATCAGGCCGAATCGCACCAGGCGTGCGCTGTCCGGAAAATAGACGTTGGCCTGCGTTGCATCGAATTCAGCTCCTTCAAACCAGCTCTGCCCCGGCATCACCACACCAATGTCGCCGTTGTAGACCTCAAGCATCGAGTCGTTGCGGCGGACAATCATCGGACGAAACGCCGGATAAGGAATACCCTCTTTGACAAAAATCGATTCGGCAAACGCGTTGACGGCCTGCGCACTCATCGGACCCTCGCGGTTAGAGGCAAGTACGCCAACGGAAAAGTAGAGCCGTGCAAGCTCACGCGCCGCATCGTGAAGCGACTTTTCTGTGCGATTGCGCCGCAGTTCCGCAATTACCTTGAGCGGCGAGGACAATTCATTTTCAAACCACTTCTTAAAGCTCGCCGACAGATCGCCCTTGGGGGCATCCTCGTGCAGTCGCAGCGGGTTGTCGACTCGCGGATCGTTGTCGCTGTTTTCGACAAAAGCGTCCGTCACAATCAGTTCCTCACCTTCGCGGCTTGCCTCTGCAATTTTCCCGAGCGCCTTGCTTGCATCAAAACGCCAGCTCTTTGTGAGATGGCTGATGTTATCGGCCAACGGCCCTTTCAGGTCGCTCACGTCCGCAAAAAACGAACCGGGACCGACGGCGGCAAGCTGGAACCGATCGCCGAGCAGAATCACTTTGGTTCTGTCGGCATCAATGCACTTGAACAAATTGCTTGCCAGGCGAATATCGATCATGGACGACTCGTCAACCACAACGATGTCAGCTTGAAGAGGATTGTTCTTGCTCGGCGTTCTGCCGTCGGCTCCGGGCGTGTAGAGCAAACGGTGCAGCGTCTTGGCTTCCAGCCCCATAAGCTTTTCCTGAATGCCTTTTTCCTCGATACGGCTGACGTTGTTTGCCACAGCCTCCTTCATGCGCGAGGCAGCTTTACCGGTCGGCGCGGCAAGCTGAATGATCGCTTCGGGATCGTTCTCGATAAGACACTTGAGAATGTTGACCACGGCGGTGGTTTTGCCGGTTCCGGGACCTCCGCTGATCACTGTGAGACGGTTGGCCAAAGCAATGGCGGCGGCACGTTGCGCTTCATGCAGAGCGTCAACTTTGGCTACGGCCACAGAATCAAATCCAAGTCTTGCCAGGTACTCGCCGAGCGTCTGTTCCTGCGCGTAAGACTTCTGCGTATAGACAAGCGTCTCGGCATCGGTCGTTTCGCTCACCAGCAAAGCCGGACCGCCATCAAAGACGCCTACGCCGGCCGTCATGCCGGGAAGTCCCACCAGACCGAAATTGCAGAGTTCGTTGACCAGCGCTTCAAACGTCAACGTTTGCGCCAGAGGCTCAAATGCCTTTCCGGCCGAAGAAGCGCGCCGCTGCATCGTGTCGTTGTAGAGTTCCAGGTGACGCTTGAACTTTTCTTTCCCGACGCACAGACTGCCGTTTTTGAGCGCATCGAAAACGCAGAACATCAAAAGCGACAACTTGTCTTCAATATCGGGACCTATACCGCTTTCGCCATGCCGCTGCAGCATGCTGACGGCGGCACGCGCACGCATGCGCGCCGCGTCCAGATCGGCGTCCGTGGCTGCCGCGTTCGAGCCCAGGAGCCGGAGCGTTTTCGTCACAGTCTGCTGCTCACGCACCTGCGCGGCATAAAGCACAGGACCGAAATCCAGACTCTGCTGTCGGCTGTCGTTTTGTGCGCGTCGATTTCTAGTCATTGCGGTCACCCAAAAGCGCATCGAGCGCATCCACCGCCTCTCGCGGACAATCAAAATACACGCCGGTACGTCTTCCCTTTTCGTCCAATGCGCACTGTGCGTTCACCCCGCGCACAAAAACGTAAAAGGCGCCACCGATAGCGTTCCATACCGTTTCCTGCGTCAACCCCGCTGTTGCCATCAGATGACGCTTGAGCGCCGTCAAATAAATCACGTACTGCAGCGCGTAATGCTTGCGCTCAATTTCCCCGCGCAGCGCCTCTTGCGAATAATCCTCTGGCGAGGCTCCCAGCCAGTTGCTCTTCCAGTCGAGGATGTAATACTTGCCGTCGGCAACGAACACCATGTCGATCGCACCGGTCAGATACCCCTGCAAAACATTGTCCCGGAGGCTTTGCATCGGGAAACCGTGCGAGGCCATGCACTCGGCTACATCCTTGGAGCGAAGCTTCGAATTGGGAACCGAAAGCAGGAACGGCATTTCGCACTGACGCTCGCCGAACGTGAGTCGATCGAGCACAAAGGGTGCTGTCGCTTCATTCGAACCGATCGTCTTTGCGTTAAAAAGCTCACATGAAACGGTGTTTCTAACGTAACCGGCAATGAGTTCAGCGCCGGCCTCGAGCACGGCCTCACGCTGCTGCGGACCCGCCCGCCTTAGCAATGCGGAAGCAGCCAGCAACGGCCGAATGTTTTCAAGAACGGCTTCACGGTTTTCCGGTTTGGCGTTCATCACGCGCTCAAGTAGCTTGTGAATCCAGTCGCCGGCCGCCGCACCGCGTAGTAACAACTGCGCCTGCAGTAGGTGTTCGTCCTGTCCTTCTTCAATCTCAACGGTTGCATCCTGCTCGCCCGCGGAGGCAGCAAAGGCGCGTTGATTTTCTTCATCGGCTTCCAAAACGGCATCGGCGCCTTCGAATTCCTCGGCTTCGAACTCTTCACCGACACTTGCGCCCAAACCGGAGGCGATTGCCGTAAAGCTCGATCGATGCCAGACCGAATGGACGCTCACCGGATCGGCAGCCTGTACGCGAAGGGCCTGCACACTCATGACGGGAGCGGCAGGGGGAACGCTCGAGCGGATTTCAAAAAGATCCTCCCCCGAACAGGGTTCCGACTGCACAAGGTTTTGCTGCAAATCTCGACAAAGCGCCTCGCAGACGGCCCGAACGTCGGGCAACTGTCCTGATTGCTTGATCGATGCAAGATAGCGACGGCGGGTTTCTTCGGCGGCATTACGCACAATTCCCAAAACGTCAACATACTCCTTCATCGTTTGGGCAACCGGAGAAACCTCGCCGGTCATCGCCTGTACATAGGCGTTGTTCGCACTGTCCCTGGAGTATTGCCTGCTGTTGGCTGCGATAAAAAGCGGCAACACCAGACGGGACGACGCACGCGTCATGGCCACGTAGGCCTGACGCAAAAGCTCGAGCTGCCTACCCTTGAATACTTTGCCGCTTGCGTCTTCCCTTTCATTGGGATTGACACTAACTTCATCGCTGTCGGCGCTGCCGGACATCCAGAACGTTTCGGCGTCCCGCCTTTGTGACCTCATAGACTCGGTTTGCACCAGATATACGACCGGGTATTCGAGCCCTTTGCTGGCGTGAACGGTCACCACCCGAACCACGTTTTCATCATTGGGCTTTCTCACGCAATGGTTTTCATTGGGCCGACTAGGGTGCGCCAAGCGTGTCATGGCGCGCAAAACGGCTCCGGGCGAACCCACTTGCCGATAAATTTCCTGAAGAAGCTCACCGAGCTGTTCGTGGTTCATCAGCATCGCAACGCCGCCTTGAATAGGCAGCAGCCGTTCCTGCAGGCGACGTTCGCGGGCTATGTAAGACAAAGCCGCTGCAGGGCCACTCGCCTCGAATCGCTCAAGAGCGTTTTGAAGGAGCTGCCGATCGGCGCCCGCCGCCGACAAATCCTCGCGAATGTCACTGAGCGTTCGTCCGATCAGCCGTGTGGCTCGGGCCGACGCAAACTTTTTTGTATCCGTCGGCGAAAGCATCGCTTCAAAAACAGCTCTCACGTCGTCGGCTTCAGACGTCGTAAACACGTTCGTCTGATCGTCAAGCAGCGTGCGTACGCCGCGCGCGAGCAATTCGCGCTGAACGTGCTGTGAGGCGGAACGCTTTTTAACCAGAATCGCGATGTCACCGGGACGTAGCACGCGCCATTGTCCGTGTCGATGGATATAAACCGTTCCGTCCAGCAAAGAGGCGATGTCATCGGCCATGTATTTGGCTTCGGCCTGTCTTACGGCCTCGATTTTGGAGCCTGACAGCGTTTCGTCGTCCACCCAAAGACTCATGACCGGCACGAATTCCGGTTTGCCATCGCGAATCCTCACCAATGGCATGGCCGAAGCACCGGTCTTGAGATCCGAATAGCGAATGTCGGCAGACAGAAAACTGCCAGCGGAACCGTTAGCGGAGAAAAATGCATTGACGGCCGTCACCAGTGCCGGGGTCGAACGGTAGTTGGTCTCGAGCGTACGAAGCCCCGCCGTTTCGCTTTGGCCGCCCATTTGCTCGATGTCGTTTCTCGCTTGCAGATAGACATCAAGCTCTGCGCCGCGAAAGGCATAGATCGCCTGCTTGGGATCGCCCACAAAAAAGACGCTCTTGGGAGCCTCGGGCACATCAGCCAAAAACAACGCTTTAAAAATTCGGTACTGGATGCGGTCGGTATCCTGAAACTCATCGATCAGGACGGCATCGTAACGATTGCGGATGCGCTCAAGGGCCGAATCGCCGCTTTGCACAAGCGAATACATCTCGGTCAGAAGCGCGGAAAAACTCTTGACGCCGTGCAGCCGCTCAAGTTCGCGTACGCGCCGCGGACCTTCCTGCAGAAAGCGCTCGAAAAGCTCCTTAAGCGCCGGATCGCTCAAATCGTCACTGTCAATCCGAGTCTGAGGCTTAACGCTGCTACCATATTCTCCGAGCTTGGTAAGTAACTGCGGCAACGATCCCCACTCAAGCACTTTGGCTCTTTGCTCGGGCGTCAGCGCCGGCAATTCACGCCGCAAAAAGGCTTGAGTGACTTCGGCTTCAAAACCGGTATCACTCACGAACTCAACGTCGTAGGCACCGGCACGCGTAAAGATGAATTCACTCAGCATCTTCTGGCAAAAGCCGTGAATCGTCAGAATGCTCGCCTCGTCAAAATGTTCGAGAGCACTTTCGATCAGCGCTGCCGGATCATGCTCACGCAAACGGGAGTGCTCGAAAAAAGTTTCGAATTCGGATTGCTCGTCGCCGTTTTTGAGCACTGCGGACGCTTTGTAGAAAAGCGCACGCACGCGCTCGCGCAGCTCGGCCGTCGCCGCATTGGTAAAGGTCACGACAAGGATTCTGTCAATGGACACCGCCTCTTCAATCACCAAACGCAACACGATGCGCTCAAGGGCAAACGTTTTTCCCGTGCCGGCGCTTGCTTCCACGAGCCAGCGCCCGCTTAGGTCAGCCGCCTGAACATCAAAGCCGGACGTCAATTCTTTTCTCTCGGTTTCGTTCATCTCTCAATTCCTTGCGTCCGTCTCAATTCCGATGTCCTCGAAGCTGGCCACTGCTGCGTTAAAGATTTCTTCGGGACTTCCCTTCGGTTTCTTTGATTTTTTCGAGGTTGTCGGCTTTTCGGCAATATCGAACATACCGGCTATGGCCACCACCGCTTCCTTAAGCTTTTTGCAGCTTGCAGCCGCCAGATCGCCGTCTTTGAGCCCCCGCCAGATCAGGGAAGTTCCATCGCAGGCCGAATCGTCTGCCAGAATCGGTCGGGCCTCAGCATGACAGTTGACAAGAGCAAGCATGCTTGTCACCACATCCTGCAGCAACCGTGTCGTATTGCTTGCCCCTTCATCGTCACTGACATGCCAGCGGTAATGAAATGTCCCCTTCGACTCATCCCCGCCGAAGAATACGAAATCGATCGGCTTGTACCCCTTTTTTAAGGTCATCAGATTAACCGCGGCAAACTGCAGAAAAGTCCTCAGCAGATCGTTTTCGGAAATGCCGATCACTCCGACAACGATTTCGTCCTTGTTGTTTTTAAAGCCGTCGTGGTCAGGCACCGCAAGCGTACTGAACGGTCGATTTCGCATTTCCTCAAACACAAGCCGTCCGCCTTCAACACGCACGGGCACCCCTGCGTCAGAAAGCATCTCTTCGGTCAGCTTTTCGTGCATCTGACCGAGCACATCCACGAACTTCTCGACCAACAGCCGGCGTACGCTCTGCTCGCCAATTGTCGGGTCGCAGGAGGTAACCTCCAGGATTTCATCCTCCGTCATCCCTTCGGCAAACGCCCTGTCCATACGGCGACGAACTTTGCTCCTGAATAAGAAGTCCCTGCTGCCGTATCGCCGGATCGGCGTCGTCTCCGCCTGCTCGTACGAAGCTGAGGTCAAACCGATCAGCTTGAGCGAGTTGCTTTCGGCGTAAGTAAAGAACTTGACAAGGCTGTCGACCGACAAAGTTGCTCGTCGACTGACGGAAATCGGAGCGTCGGCAAAAGGCTCCTCTTGAGCCAAATAGCCGCTCTCAATAGCCTTATTGACGGCTGAGGCAAGCGAAGCGCTGCGGCAACGGAGCACTCCCATCTGCGGCAAGAAGCTTTCGGACGAAGCAGCCAGTGCCGGCACAGTCTTGGTGAGTTTGCGTTCGATTTCCGTAGGATCGTCGAGCCCCTCGGCCAGAGCTTGCTTCAAATCCTGCAAAACGACCGAAGGATTGGCAGGTACCGAACCCGAACCGATCGAATACGACACATAGAAATGGCGTTGCGCTGCAAGCAGCAAATCCAAAAAAACGCCGCGGTTGCTCTCGCGCGAGTCCCTGTCGCCGCGACGCGCCACGTGAAGTTCCTTGCCGTCGACAACAAGCTTGGCGGCCGTGAGATCAAACTCTTCGCGTCGCGAACTGCCAGGGAAAGATTCACCGTCGTTGAGTCCGATGACGGCGACACACTTAAACGGTATGCCGACGAAGTCTCCCGTGCGTGCAAACGTGACTCGCCCCGTGGCGCGCGCCGTCGTCTTGTTCGTACGCATCGTCTTTTCCAGCGCCGAACACCAGGTCTCGAACGTAATTTCCTGAGCGCCGAGCACTTCGGTTGCGCTTTGCGCCAGCGACGCGGCTCGCAGCACAAAAGCAATCATCTCGGGCGACTTGGCGTATCCCGCAAAGAGCGTGTCGGCAAAGCGACGCGTGGTTTCAAGCCACGCCTCAGCCGTTTGCCGTTCAGGCATTTGGCCGATGTCAAGAAACGCACGCGCCAAGGCCAGCAAGAAGTCAAAGGTCTCGCCATCTTCTTCAGTCCCATCAAATCCCCCGAGCTCACAGCCGCTCACGGCAAACACATCGTGAGCGACAAGTCCGTCCGACTGTCCCACAAGATTGCCCGCGACCAGACGCTCGAGCGCAC
>UMFF01013929.1_pt1 | contig 12199 bp, 10 predicted proteins | sample 1964971 | NCBI WGS metagenome assembly UMFF01 (sample SAMEA4836042, study PRJEB28245) | human gut metagenome | biome: gut microbiome; material: fecal sample | place: Denmark | collected 2008 | reverse complement strand
GATATACTGGGAACCGTGGCAAAGCGGTGTCAGGCCCAGGGCATCCAGGTATCCGTGGTATCGGGTGACAGGGACCTTCTGCAGCTGGCTGATGAGCACATCAAGATACGGATTCCCAGGACCAGCAGGGGTGTGACCGAGATCAAGGACTATTTCCCGGAGGATGTGCTGCAGGAGTATCAGGTGACTCCGGAGGAATTCATTGATGTGAAGGCTCTTATGGGGGATGCCTCCGACAATATACCGGGGGTGCCTTCCATCGGGGAGAAGACAGCAACCAGTATCATCGCCCAGTACAAATCCATAGAGAACGCCTATGCCCATCTGGAGGAGATTAAGCCCCCCAGGGCTAAGAAGGCTCTAGAGGAGCATTATGACATGGCTCAGATGAGCAGGAAGCTGGCGGCCATCTGTACGGACTGTCCTGTGGAATTTAATTACGAGGACGCCCGGATTGGGGACCTGTATACCCCGGAGGCTTACCAGTATATGAAGCGTCTGGAATTTAAGTCCATCCTGGCCCGTTTTGATAAAACCGCTGCCCAGGAAGCATCTGCGCCTGATATAAAAACCCGTTTTACCCTTGTGAAGGATATAAAGACAGCGGATAAGATATTCGGCAGGGCAGCAAAGGCAGGGCTGGCTGGCTTCCAGCTCATACTTGGCAGGGACGGGGCTTTAAAGGAGACAGCAGAGCAGCTGTCCTTCAGCTTTGACGAGAACGGGGAAGTAAAAGCAGGTAAAAAGGCCAGAACCGGGCTGAATCCCGTGACAGGCCTGGCCCTGTGCCTGGGCGAGGAGGATATTTACTGTCTGGCGGCAGGAGAGCAGATTACCGGAGAGTATCTTCTGGAACAGCTCAGGGCGCTGTGCGGGAAAAATCAGGAACAGAATAACCAGGAACAGGATAGCCGGGGACAGGATAACCCAGGCGTCAGAGAGCTCTGGGCCCTGGATTTAAAATCCATGCTTGCGTACCTGGAACTAAAGGACACGGATCCTGTGTATGATGCGGGAGTGGCCGGATATCTTCTGAATCCTCTTAAGGATACCTATGCCTACGACGATCTGGCCAGGGATTATCTGGGGCTTACCGTGCCCTCCAGGGCGGATCTGCTGGCCAAGGAGGATCTGGGAGATGCCCTGTGGAGGGGGGAGAAGAATGCCGTTGACTGTGTATGCTACATGGGATATACCGCGTGGAAGGCCGCTGCACCCCTGGCAGGCCAGTTAAAGGATACCGGAATGTACAGCCTGTATACAGATATAGAGATGCCCCTGATTTACAGCCTTTTCCATATGGAGCAGGAGGGCGTGAAGGTGGAACGGGCTGAGCTTAAAGAATATGGGGACAGGCTTAAGGTGGGAATCGCCAAGCTGGAACAGGAAATCTACCAGGAGACAGGCCACGAGTTCAATATCAATTCCCCCAAGCAGCTGGGAGAGATTCTCTTTGAACAGATGGAGCTTCCGGGAGGCAAAAAGACAAAGACCGGTTATTCCACGGCAGCGGATGTACTGGAAAAACTGGCGCCTGATTATCCGGTGGTCCAGAAAATCCTGGACTACCGCCAGCTGACAAAGCTGAATTCCACTTATGCGGAAGGCCTGGCAGCCTATATCGGTGAGGACGGAAGGATTCACGGCAAATTCAACCAGACCATCACGGCCACGGGACGCATCAGCAGCACGGAGCCAAACCTTCAGAATATCCCTGTGCGTATGGCCCTTGGCAGGGAAATACGCAAGGTATTTGTTCCAAAGGAAGGCTGTGTGTTCGTGGACGCGGATTATTCCCAGATTGAACTGCGCATCCTGGCGCACATGTCAGGGGATGAGAGGCTGATCGAAGCATATCGTTCCGCCCAGGACATCCATGCCATCACCGCTTCCCAGGTATTCCATGTACCCCTTGATGAAGTGACTCCTCTACAGCGCCGCAACGCAAAGGCGGTAAACTTTGGAATCGTATACGGCATCAGCGCCTTTGGACTCAGCGAGGGACTCAGCATCTCCCGCAAGGAGGCGGTGGAGTACATTGACAAATATTTTGAGACCTATCCGGGGGTTAAGACATTCCTGGACGGACTGGTCAAGCAGGGCAAGGAACAGGGCTACGTGACGACCCTGTACGGCAGGAGGCGGCCCATTCCTGAGCTTAAGTCCGCCAACTTCATGCAGCGTCAGTTTGGAGAGCGTGTGGCCATGAACTCACCGATTCAGGGAACCGCAGCAGACGTCATGAAGATAGCCATGATTGCAGTGGACAGGGAGCTGAAAAAGCGCGGCCTGAAATCCAGAATCGTCCTTCAGATTCACGATGAGCTTCTGATTGAGACGGCCCGGGATGAGATTGAGGCGGTTAAGGAGATTCTGACCGACAAGATGAAGCATGCCGCGGATTTAAGGGTTTCACTGGAAGTGGAGGCGGAAGTGGGAAAATCCTGGTTTGACGCCAAGTAGGAAATTTAGGAAGAAATGAAAGCACAAAGCACGGAAAATAAAGACATCAAAAGGGGCAGCGGCAGGATATGGAAAATATAAGAAATGCATTCCCCGCAGGCGGTAAGTTCATATTGGGAATCACAGGCGGCGTGGGGTCCGGCAAGAGCCGGGTGCTGGAGATACTGAAGGAGGAGTATGGCTTCCGTGTCATCCAGGCGGATCAGGTGGCAAAGGATTTGATGCAGCCGGGGCAGGAGAGTTACCGGGCTGTGGTGGACTTCCTGGGGCCGTCCATACTGAATGAGGACGGAACCATCAACCGTCCTGCCATGGCCCAGGTAATCTTTGGCTGCCCTGATAAACGCATCCAGGTGGACCGCCTGACTCATCCCCTGGTATGGAATACGGCCTTTGGGGAGGCGCTTGCCTGCCCTGAACCTCTGGTGGTCATAGAGGCGGCCATTCCCTCAAAAGAATTCCGTGACAACTGCGGGGAAATGTGGTATGTTTATACATCGAGGGAGAACCGCATGGAGCGTCTCAGAGAGAGCCGCGGTTACACACAGGAGAAAACGGAAAGCATTATGGACAGCCAGGCGCCGGAGGCCGGATTCAGGGAGTTTTCTGATGCGGTTATCGACAACAACGGCTCTGTGGAGGACACAAGAAAACAGATCCGCAGACTCCTGAAAAACAAAATCAGAATGCAATAAATAAGACAAAAGGACTGTAAAACATGAGAATGGTAAGTATTGCCAGCGGAAGCAGCGGCAACTGTATTTACATAGGTTCTGACAGCACCCACCTGCTGGTGGATGCGGGAATCAGCAACAAGCGGATTCAGCAGGGATTAAATGAGATAGGACTTACGGGAAACGATGTAAACGGGATTCTCATTACCCATGAGCATTCGGACCACATCAAGGGGCTGGGAGTGCTGTCGCGCAAGTATGAGATTCCCATTTACGGGACCCGGGAAACCCTGGATGAGATTGCGGCCGCAGGCAGCCTGGGCAAATTTGATAAAGGGCTACTGACTCCGGTATGCCCGGATTTGGATTTCATGGTAGGCGATTTGACCGTGAAGCCCTTTAAGATTGACCACGACGCAGCGAATCCGGTGGCATACCGCGTACAAAACGGGGAGAAGTCCGTGGCCGTGGCCACGGATATGGGCCATTTTGACCAGTACATCATAGACCATCTTCAGGGGCTGGACGCCCTGCTCCTGGAATCCAACCACGATGTCAGGATGCTGGAGACAGGACCTTATCCCTATTACCTGAAACGGAGGATCTTAGGGGACCACGGCCATCTGTCCAATGAAAATGCGGGCAGGCTTTTAAACTGCGTCCTTCACGACAGACTGAAAAAGATTCTTTTGGGACATCTCAGCAAGGAGAACAATTACGAGGAGCTGGCCTACGAGACCGTACGGCTGGAGATTGACGAGGGAGACTGCCCTTACGGAGCTTCTGACTTTTCCATTTCCGTGGCCAGCAGGGACTGCATGAGTGAAATCATATATCTGTAAAACGTATGGATATCCGTTCACCGGATTTCAATAAAACAAAAGCGTGAGGAGAATGAAGATGAATAAGGCAATCATTACAGTAGTAGGAAAAGACAGGGTAGGAATCATTGCAGGCGTATGTACATACCTGGCTGAGAACCAGATTAACATACTGGATATCACCCAGACCATTGTAAAGGGATTTTTCAACATGATGATGGTTGTGGACGTGGAGAACATAACCAAGTCCTTTGGCGAAGTAGCCCAGGAACTGGAACAGGTCGGAGAGGAAATCGGTGTGAGCGTGAAGATTCAGCGGGAAGAAATTTTCCTGAAGATGCACCGTATCTAACGGCATCCCCAGAGGATAGGGCGGGCCTGTAATTTCAGAAGAAAGGGACGAAAGAACTATGATTAACGTAAATATGTACGAGGTAAATGAGACCTACAACATGATTGAACATGAGAAGCTGGATGTGCGTACCATTACCCTGGGCATCAGCCTCCTGGACTGTGTGGACAGCAATCTTGAGGCTCTCAATGAAAAGATTTATAAGAAAATCACGACTCTGGCAAAGGACCTGGTTTCCACGGGCCAGGATATTGAGGCTGATTTTGGTATTCCCATTGTCAACAAGCGTATCTCCGTCACCCCCATTGCGCTGGTGGGCGGTTCTGCCTGCAAGCGCCCGGAGGATTTCGTCACCATAGCCAAGACCCTTGACCTGGCTGCAAAGGAAGTGGGCGTAAACTTCATCGGCGGCTATTCCGCCCTTGTGAGCAAGGGCATGACCAGGGCTGACAAGAACCTGATTCTCTCCATTCCCCAGGCGCTGTCCCAGACAGAGCGCGTATGCAGTTCCGTCAATGTGGGCTCTACCAAGACAGGCATTGACATGGACGCGGTGGAACTGATGGGAAGAATCGTGACTGAGACAGCCGAAGCCACCAGGGACCATGATTCCCTGGGCTGTGCCAAGCTGGTGGTATTCTGCAATGCCCCTGACGACAACCCGTTTATGGCAGGCGCCTTCCACGGCGTCACGGAGTCCGAAGCCATCATCAATGTAGGCGTAAGCGGTCCGGGTGTTGTGAAGGTTGCCCTGGCAAAGGTAAGGGATGCCAACTTTGAGGTGCTCTGTGAAACCATCAAAAAGACCGCGTTTAAGATTACCCGCGTGGGACAGCTGGTGGCGCAGGAGGCTTCCAAGCGCATGGGCATTCCCTTTGGAATCATTGATTTGTCCCTGGCCCCCACTCCTTCGGTGGGAGACAGTGTTGCTGAGATACTGGAAGAGATAGGTCTGGAGCGCGTGGGCGCACCCGGAACTACTGCAGCCCTTGCCATGCTCAACGACCAGGTGAAGAAGGGCGGCGTCATGGCCTCATCCTATGTGGGCGGTTTAAGCGGCGCATTCATCCCGGTCAGCGAGGACCAGGGAATGATTGACGCAGTCAGCATGGGAGCCCTCACCATCGAGAAGCTGGAAGCCATGACCTGCGTTTGTTCCGTTGGTCTGGATATGATTGCCATACCCGGAGACACACCCTCCAGCACCATTGCAGGCATCATTGCGGACGAGGCAGCCATCGGAATGGTGAACCAGAAAACGACTGCGGTACGTCTGATTCCCGTGGTGGGAAAGAAGGTGGGGGAGACGGCTGAGTTCGGCGGTTTGCTGGGCTATGCGCCTGTTATGCCTGTAAACACATTCTCCTGCAGGCGGTTTGTTACCAGGGGCGGAAGAATTCCGGCGCCAATCCACAGCTTTAAGAATTAAGGTTGTCCGGGTTAAGGCAGACGGATGGAGGTCAGTCAGATGAAGATTTTTTTGATACGCCACGGCAGGCAGTGCAGCAAGCTGTGCAACGTGGATGTGGATTTAAGTGAAGAAGGATACAGGCAGGCGTCTCTCTTAGGAGAGCGCCTGTTTCATGAAAATATACAGGTGGTGTATTCCAGCAATCTGCTGCGGGCCGTGGAAACGGCTCAGGCAGCCAATCTCTACTGGAATGTGGAGCATATCATACGGCCGGAGCTGAGGGAGATATCCTTTGGCCATATGGAAGGCATGGAAGACCGGGACATCGCGGTGAAGTACAGGGATTTCAAGGCGCAGCAGGCCCTTATGGAGGAGGATCTGCCCTATCCGGGCGGCGAATGCGCCGGGGATGTGGTCCGGCGCGCCGAACCTGTGTTCAGGGAGGTGACAGAAAGCGGTTATGAGCGCATTGCCGTGGTGACCCACGGAGGCGTTATCCGTTCCATGACAGCCCACTGCCTGGGAATCCCCATGAACAAATGGAGAATCCTGGGTAAGAACCTGGAAAACTGCAGCATTACGGAGCTTAACTGGGATGGGGCATCCGGCCGTTTTACACTGGAGCGGTTCAACGATTATGCCCATCTGGAGCCCTATCCCGATTTGCTGCGAAAGGGATGGGTCAGTGCTGAAAATTAGGGATGCACAAGTGCTGTATGGCTTCAGAGTCAAAGCCTGCGAATATGGATGGGAAAGGAATGGTAGTGGGTATGAATAAAGGGATATTGTTTGACGTGGACGGTACGCTGTGGGATTCGGCGGCCCAGGTGGCTGAATCCTGGAATGAGGTGCTGACCCGTTACCCCCGTTTGGGAGTCAGGATTACGGCCCAGGATATGTATGACAATATGGGAAAGACCATGATGGATATTGGAAAGACTCTGTTTCCGGGGCTGTCCCAGGAGGAGTGCCGGAAGGTGATGGAGGAGTGCATGACATATGAGAACCATTACCTGCTGTCACATCCGGGAGTCCTGTATCCGGAGACCAGGGAGATCATGGCGTGCCTCAGCCGCCAGTATGGCCTGTACATTGTCAGCAACTGCCAGAGCGGATATATTGAGGTGCTGCTGGAGAGCTGCGGCCTCCGGGAATACGTCCGTGATATTGAGTGCTACGGCAATACCGGACTTCCAAAGGGAGATAATATCCGCATGGTGGTGCAGAGAAACCATCTGGAACGCTGTTTTTATGTAGGTGATACCCATATGGACGAGGAAGCGGCCGGCGCGGCCGGGATTCCCTTTGTACACGCGGCATATGGTTTTGGCAGGGCAGAGCGGCCGGTTGGCACCATCGAGTCATTAAGCCAGCTCACCGCCCTTGCAAAGAAACTTCTGGATTAGGAGCTGGACATGAATCAGGAAGAATGTAAAGAAATCAAACAGGCGCTGGATCTGTTTTTAAATGAATCTCTGGAGCGGATTCTCATGAGCAATCCCACGGACAGCGGCAAAATCTCCAGGTCCAGAATCCGGCCTCTGCTCATGAAGGGCAGGCTGGTATTCCAGGCGGAAGAACAGGCGGGAAAGCAGGCATTTCACCGCAATCTGGACCGGGATGAGGCGGCAGATTATGTCACTGGGCTTCTGGACGGCTCCTTCCGCCAGGCAGAAATTGCATCCGGCCTGGGAAAAGCCCTTATCCTGGTGAGCAGGAAGGGAAAGGTGACTGTGAAGGTGAAGCAGAATCCGCGGACGGCCAGGATTTTGCCTGCCGGAAACCCGGCTTCCCGGGAACCGGAACGCACTGTTTTGTTGTCCCACAACCGGAAGAAGCATTATATCCTGGAGGAGGGAATTCCTGTTCCCTTTCTGGTGGATTTGGGCGTCATGACCAAAGAGGGCAGGGTGGTGAACAGCCGCTATGACAAATACAGGCAGATAAACCGTTTTCTGGAGTTTATAGAAGATATCCTTCCCAACCTGGACCAGGACCGGGAGTCCACCATTATTGATTTTGGATGCGGCAAATCCTACCTCACCTTTGCCATGTATTATTATCTGAAGGAACTGAAGGGATATCCGGTGCGGATCATCGGCCTGGACCTTAAGGAGGATGTCATAGAGCATTGCAGCCGCCTTGGACGCCAGTATGGATATGAGGGACTTTCCTTTTGTCATGGGGACATTGCCTCCTTTGAGGGAGTGGAGAAGGTGGACATGGTGGTCACCCTCCACGCCTGTGATCTGGCCACGGATTACGCCCTGGAAAAGGCGGTAAACTGGGGGGCCAGGGTCATTTTATCGGTTCCCTGCTGCCAGCATGAGCTCAACGGACAGATGGAAAACAGCCTTCTACGGCCGGTACTCCAATACGGCCTGATAAAAGAGCGCATGGCAGCCCTTTACACAGATGCCATCCGTGCCCAGGTTTTGGAATACAGGGGATACAGAACCCAGATTCTGGAATTTATAGATATGGAGCATACGCCAAAGAATATACTGATTCGGGCTGTGCGTCAGGGGAAGAAACGGGACAATGGCCTCCAGATACGGGAGCTGGCTGATTTCCTGCATGTGAAGCCCACCGTGGTGGAGCTCCTGGCTCCGGAGCTTTGGGAGTCCGGGAAAAAAACAAAAGACAGCTGATATTGGCAGATATATATGAAAATAGAATGACAGGTCCCCATCCGGGCATTGCATCCGGGGGCCTGTCATTTTACCTTTTATCTTATAAAATACAGATTGGCTGGTTATATTCATTCAGAACCGGCTTTTCCAGCTTTTTTGAGAGCAGGGTCTGGCGGATATGGGAGGCGTAGATGTCCTGTGAAAACATGTCCAGGGCTGTTCCGGTGAGAATGTGGGGGGCGTCGGCAGTCTTGGTAATCAGCGGAATGGTGGTTTTCTGCTTTACCAGGGCCAGCAGTTCCTGAGACTCTTTCCTGAACCCCAGGATTCTGGCGTATGGGGCACGGCCGGCCTCTTTGTAGGACTGTACCCTGGCATCGGTCAGGCCGAGGACCATGTGAAGAAGGGCGCGGCTGATCCTGGTATAGGTATACTGGCGTGTCTTAAGCTGTTCGATCCGGCCTTCCCAGCTGACCTGTTTGAGAAGGCAGTGCTCCAGCCGGCGCGCCATTTCCGCCGACATATCCCCGTATTGTGTATAATGCGTTCCTTCCCGCTTCAGGGACAGGAGACAGAAGTTCAGTATCTCTGACAAATCGTTGGCCTCCAGGACAGGTTCCTGGCCGTACAGGGGCCGGATTTCCGGAGGAATGTGCGTCATGGCCTCAGGCGTCAGTGTTGCATATGGAAACAGGCCCGCTTCCCCGGATGGCTCCCCGGCTTTAAGTGTCCGCCGGATGGCTGAGGCTGAAGCCTGTCCGCCCTCCAGCCCATTGTCGTGGTATCCCTGTCCCCGGCGGCGGATGGTGAACGGAATAAGCGGACTGTCCTGGCGCAGGATGGCCTTGCAGTACTCGATTCCCAGGAGATTGTTGGGGGAGCCCAGGAGTTTGTCCATTTCTTCTCTCTTCAGAGGAAAATCCTTATCTTTGTCCGCCATCTTAAGCAGGGCCTGGCTGCGGGCCTGGGGCCAGCTGAGGCCGCTTCGCAGTCCAATGCTTAGAAGTGAGGAAAAGTCCCCGCCTTCCTTCGCCAGGATACCGGCAGCCGTCCGAATCCTGCGGATATCCCCGTCCTCACTGCCAAAGCACAGGACATCCACTGCCCCCAGTCCTGTGAGCAGGGCCACGCCGCAGGCGGCAAAATCCTCCGCGCTGCTGACCGCAAAGGCGGAGGGAAGCTCCACCACCAGATCCGCGCCACAGGAAAGGGCCATTCTGGTACGCAGATATTTGCTGTAGACCGCAGGCTCCCCCCTCTGTACAAAATCGCCGCTCATGGCAGCCACGCACCAGTCTGCGCCGGTCCGTTTTTTTGCTTCTTCTATTTGAAATTTATGTCCGCCGTGAAACGGGTTATATTCGGCAATGATGCCGATTACCTTTGCCGGCTGTTCCAAACTATCTGGCTGTCCCAAGTTCCTTTACTCCTGTCCTGATTCGTTCCCATTTTATTTTATCATGTCCATTATATCCGCAAACATCCATTCCGTCCAGACGGCATTTGTTAATCTTCAGTTTATAAATCTATAATAATTAGAACACAGATTCTCCACAATCGTTTCACAATTCCACCATAAATGACGGCTATATTAATAATTGTAAAAAGCAAGAGCAATTAAAAAACAGCCCTTACAGTTAAATAAAATAGAGAAATGTATGAAAGGAGACTTTGCTATGTACGAGAATGAAAATAAGAATATGAATGGTTTGGGAAATGAAAATATGGAACACAGAGATGTACCTGAAACAACCGTAAACTGGACGATTCCAGGTGATGAGAGGAACCGGCAGGGACAGAATACGCAAGGACACCGGACAATGGAGCCGGAGGCACGCAGCCAGGAGGCGCAGGGTCAGTATTCACAGGATCAGTATTCACAGGCCCAGGAAGGCCAGAGTTCCCGTGAGCAGCATCGAGAGCAGCATACCCAGGGACCAGATGCCGTATTCGGTTCATACGGCAGCCAGACCCGCCGACAGGACTTCTATGGCGGAAATACTTATCAGGGATATCCGGGAGGCGGCGATAAGCAGCGCAATCACTCCAATAAAGGACGATTTGTTAAAAGAGCGGCAGGAATTACAGCGGCAGCAGTCCTTTTCGGAGCCGTATCAGGCGGAGTCATGACAGGTGTGAATTACCTGGGGAACCGACTCACAGGCGCGTATGGAACCGCGGGCACATTAGCCGAGACCCAGGCTCAGAACCAGATAGCACAGGCGGCACCGGCCAATGCACAGGCGTCTGCAAACCAGGGCGCCACGGCAGTATCCGCTGTTACCGATGTGTCGGGTATCGTGGAAAACGCCATGCCGTCCATAGTGGCCATCAATGATACCATGACCGTGGAGCAGCGCGACTTCTTCGGAATGCCCCAGACCTATACAGCCCAGAGCAGCGGTTCCGGCATCATTGTGAACCAGACTGACACGGAACTTCTCATTGCCACCAATAACCATGTGGTGGACGGAGCTTCCGATTTAAAGGTTACATTTGTTGACAACAAGGATGTGAGCGCAGCGGTAAAGGGAACGGATTCAGCATCTGACCTGGCAATCATCGCGGTGCAGTTAAAGGATATCCCCTCCGATACCATGAGCAAGATTAAGGTGGCCACTCTGGGCAATTCAGATGATATCAAGGTGGGGCAGCAGGTCATCGCTATAGGAAATGCCCTTGGATACGGCCAGTCCGTCACCGTGGGATATGTAAGCGCCCTGGACCGTGAGATTACAGATGAAAAAGGAATTAACAGGACCTTCATCCAGACAGATGCAGCCATCAACCCGGGCAACAGCGGCGGCGCCCTTATTGATTTAAACGGAAACGTCATCGGCATCAACGCCGCCAAGACAGCTTCCACAGAAGTGGAGGGGATGGGCTTTGCCATTCCGATTTCAAAGGCCCAGGATATATTAAACAGCCTGATGACAAAGAAAACGCGTGTGGCTGTATCCGAGGATGCCCAGGGCTATCTGGGAATACAGGGAACCAACATTGACGCTGCCACATCCCAGATGTACGGCATGCCGGTGGGAATCTATGTCTATAAAATCGTGGAGGGCGGAGCAGCCTCATCCTCTGATTTAAAGGAAAAGGATATTATCACCAAGTTTGACGGCCAGTCTGTTACCAGCATGGAAGAACTGAAGCAGATGCTCACCTACTATGAGGGCGGAGCAGCCGTTACCCTTACGGTGCAGTCCCTGGTGGACGGGGCATATGTGGAGCACGATGTGCAGGTGACCCTGGGAACCAAGCCGGCCGCCCAGAGCTGATGAACCGGGAACGGATATTACTGTTTTATGGGTTTGACTGTGCATGAGGTGAATTAAGAAACATTTGCAAAAAAATTACAGATCTTAACTGAAAAATGTGCTATACTAACGTATATAAACTCGCCAAGGAGGTACAGCTTATGAAATTAGTGTATGCAATTGTGAGAAATGATAATGAAGATGATGTTGTAAGCCAGCTGACCCAGCATCATTACAGTGTTACAAGACTTTCCACCACAGGAGGTTTCCTGAAAAAGGGAAATACAACCTTGATGATTGGTGCAGAAGATGATAAGGTACAGGAAGTGATTGATGTGATTAAGCAGGAATGCGGACAGCATCAGAAGTTAACGGTCAACATGCCTTATATATCAGGCACCACCATGGTAAATTACGCAACTATGCCCATGACAGTTGATGTGGGCGGCGCCACTATCTTTGTGATTAACGTGGACCGTTACGAGAAAATTTAATCATCAGATACCTGAATCCGCGGACCGGCAATCATGTGGTCCGCGGATTTTTTGTGTTTTCTGTGCTTCACGGCAGGCGGTTTGGCTATCG
>UMFF01006831.1_pt1 | contig 12597 bp, 10 predicted proteins | sample 1964971 | NCBI WGS metagenome assembly UMFF01 (sample SAMEA4836042, study PRJEB28245) | human gut metagenome | biome: gut microbiome; material: fecal sample | place: Denmark | collected 2008 | reverse complement strand
CGGCCGGCAGCCGTGGGAGATGCTCTCAGGATTCGTAGACGATGCGCCCTCCGGAGATGGTCTTGAGCACGGAAAGCGTTTCGATGGACTCGGGCGGCACGGTCAGCGGATTTCCGGAAAGCTGTACAAAATCCGCATAGTATCCGGGAGCGATTGTACCGACGGCATGATCCCGTGCGCTGCACTTGGCGGCATTGACGGTATAGGCTTTGAGGGCATCGAGCGGCGAGATCCTCTGATCAGGGCCGAGAATGCGCCCCGCCGTGGTTGTGCGGTTGACGGCGGTATGGATGGAACGGATGGCATCCACGGGCTGCACCGGAGAGTCGACATGGAGGCCGAAGGGAATTCCCATGCGCACGCAGGAACCACAGGGATCGAGCCGCGCGGCCCGCTCTTCGCCGAGGAACAGGTTGACGTGGCGCTCGCCCCAGACGTTGACGTGGCGGACAAAGAACGTCGGCGTGACTCCGCAGGCATGGAGCCGGGACAGCTGTTCGTCAGTCGCCATCTGCACATGGATGATCATGTCTCCGGGGACTTTCCTCGGGCACTTTCGGAGGGCCTCTTCAAACCCCCGCACGACGAATTCGATGGCGGCGTCGCCGTTGGCATGGAAGGCGACGGGGACGCCCTGGCAGTGGTACTTGGCAATCAGCTCGGCGATATGTTCGGGCGTGAGGACATGATCTCCGCAAAAATCGGGTTTGCAGGCGTAAGGCTCCCCGAGCACGGCGGTCAGGGACTGGATCGAGCCGTCCGCAAATGATTTCACCCCCCCGTAGTAGAGATAGTCGGAAACGGGCATGTTCCATGTGCCGAGTTCGAGCATTTCATCCATGATGTTGGGCATGAAATGCAGGTAGCCTCGGGCGTTCATGCGTTTTTCCCGGGCCAGCCGGTTGTAGGCGCGGAGAATGCCGTGAGCGCCGTTGCTGAGGCCGATGCCTCCATCCTGAAACATCGTGAATCCCGCACGGTTATAGTCGGCGATCGCATATTCGATTTTCTCAGGGAGCTTCTCGGGCGGGCAGGCCGGAATCTTTTGAAATACCTTGAAATAGGCGTTCTCTTTAAGCAGTCCTTCCGGCATCCCGTCATCCCCGAGTACAACCATTCCGCCTTCGACGGAAAAATCCGCGGTGACGCCGAGCTTGGCGAGGCCGAGCGTGTTCGCATACCCCATGTGGCTCGTGATGTGTGATACGAAAACAGGCCGCTCCTGACTGACCGCATCGAGATCATGGCGGGTCAAGTGGCGGTGGTCGCTCATGCCCGTGTCGTCGTAACAATATCCTATGATCCATTCCGTGTCGGTCTGCGTGGCGGCGTGCGTGCGAAAGGCGGACAGCAGGTTGCCGATGGTCCCGTGGGCCGTATCACAGAAAAATTGGGTGCGGCACTGCGCGTACATGGAAAGGTGGCTGTGTGAGTCTATGAAGCCGGGGAGGAGCACGCCTTCCTCCAGATGGATTTCCTTGCGCCGATGCGGGGGGGCGAATGCGCGGAGTTCTTCCAGCGTACCGACGGCGAGAATTTTTCCTTCACTGATGCAAACGGCTTCGGCGGTGGGGTTTCCCTCGTCCATAGTAAGTATTTCCGGGCAGGTGATAAGCGTGTATTCGTTTGTGAGCATAACCATTTCCTTTTTTAACCAGTGAGGCGCCGTGCGGGGGCACGCCGCACGTGGAAGAGAAGGACCGTACCACCCCACCGGACTGGTGCGGAGGTACGGCCGCCGTTACCACTGCTTTTGTCCGACCAGCTTCAGGGCGAACATGGCGGCGATGCCAATGACGGGGATCGAGCCGTAGATCATGAGGATTTCCATTCCCGTGAACGTGTAGAACGCGGGGGCGAAGAAATAGAGGATGGGGGCGCACGTTACGAGGATGCCCACATTGAAGAAGGCGAGCTCAAGCGTGGCGGGCGTGCTGAAATCCGGGTCGATGATGCGCAGAAGCAGCAGGCCGGTGGCTGTGGAACCGCAACAGCAGCCGAACTGGCAGAGCACCCGCTCAGGCCCGTAATTGGTCCGGCGTCCGAACCAGAGGTTGAGGGCGAGAGCGAACAGGGTGACGGTGAACGCCACGAGGAAGATGGGGATGACGTACTGCTTGAGGACGACGAGGTGGATGGACATCAAGGTGGCTGTCAGCAGGTAGTCCACGGAGGCCCCGGTGATGCGGGTCTGGACAACGGGGTCCATGAGCCTGCCCGCGCCGAGCTTGAGGAGCAGGGTACGGAGAAGCCACGCGACGATGAGGCCGTGAATGAAGAACATCGGCATACTGAGGGTGGCCCCGAATCCCTTAAGCCACTTGTATTGGTCAAAGAAGGGTTTGATGTGGGTTTCGAGCCAGCTCAGTTCGGCATAGGTGATGAGATAGACGATGCCGACGAGGGCGACATGGAAGGCCAGCGTGTCGATGGTGGAAGCGTGGGTCGTTTCACGTCCATTGGTTGCGGTGGACTTCTCGTCCATGATGCCGGTCAGGAATTCTTTGGTGATGGAAGCTCCGGTCTTGTTGGCGTTGAGGCCCTTGCGGACGAACCATCGGGCTACGGGTACACCGACGATGGCGGCCGAAAGGAAGCCGAGCGCCGCGTAGATCACGCCGATGGTGGCGCAGTCGGCGATGCCGCCCTTTTCCCACAGCGTGCCGAAGGCATAGGCTTGCCCGGGGCCCTGCGTATAGCCGTGGGTTACGATCATGCCGATGAATTCGCTGAGGCTGTTTCCGGTCGCCAGATTATACAGCCAGATCACCGCGCCGCCGATGAGGGCTTGCGCGGGAAGGCTGATTGTCCAGATCAGCGTCTGCCACATGCCCCCGCGCACGACTTCTTTGGACGTATTTTCCTGATTGCCGCGCGGGCGTGTCAGCAGAAGCGAAATGTAGCTGATGTTGAAGGCGTGGAACAGGAACCAGTTAAAGCTGCTGCTCGTAATCTGCCATTCTCCGATTTTAAGCCAGCCCGTGGAAACGATGGCAAAGCCGATCAGGCCGCCGATGATGCTGGCGGGGACCAGATAGTCCTGAAACAGTTTGACTTTTGCGCGCAGCAGGGTGCCGATGAGCAGCATCAGCGAAAGGAGGCCAAAAAGGATGAGATTTTCAAAACCGCTTCCCATGACAAAACTCCGTCTTTGAGGTTGACCCGAGCGTTTGAGTGCGCTGAGCCCATGCGGGCTCTCTCTGGACGTCTTTGTCTGCAAGCGGTATTCCATAAAAAAAGAATAAATAAATTTCGTTTGTTATGCGTTAAGGACCTTCCCAAAAGTGTCATTTGTCATTATACTGAGACAAAACAATATCATATTGTATTTATTAATTTTTAAAGAAAAATGTCTCTTTTTTATGACAGAAATGTCTTGTTCTTCTGCCTGACGTGGGATGCATACACTGGGAGACTTTATGTCCATGCCTTTTCCCATCGCTTCGGATGAGGATTTCAAACGGCTTGTTGAAAACCCGTTGTTCCATCAGCTGCTTGATGCCCTGAGCATCGGCGTTTCACTCACGGACCCTACGGGGACGGTCAGGTATTTTTCGCAGTCCTGCTACCACATCTATGGGCTTGATCCGTCCGAGAGCGTCGTAGGCAAAAAAATCGACGCCATATTCCAGACGGGAAGGGCGGGCGTCCTCAATTCGTTGCAGACACGGCAGATCAATACGGTGAACAGCATCTCCTACAATGGAATCGAAGGGTTATGCCGCCGTTGCCCTATTCTGGACGACAAAGGAAATCTGGTCTGCTGCCTTTCGGAAGTGATCGTTACCACGCACGACAATGAGCGCATTGAGGAGCTGTTGCACAACCTCCAACAGCTCAAACGCAAGGTCGGGTACTTCATCGCACAGGAAACGACGGGCGGGGGCCTGCGTACGTTTGACGATCTCGTCGGCGATACCAGCGTGATGCAGGCACTCAAGGCAATGGGGAAGCGGTTCGCGCGCAGCAGGGAGCCCGTGCTGATCCTCGGAGAAAGCGGCACGGGAAAGGAATTGTTCGCGCAGGCCATCCACAAGGCGAGCCCTCGCGCGAACGGATCTTTCATTTCAGTAAACTGTGCGGCCTTGCCGCGTGAATTGGCTGAATCGGAACTGTTCGGCTATGTGGAGGGAGCTTTTACCGGAGCGCGGAAAGGCGGGCAGAAAGGCAAGTTCGAGCTGGCGGACAAGGGCACGATCTTTCTTGACGAGATCGGCGAACTCCCGCTGTATCTTCAGGCAAAGCTGCTGCGCGTGCTGGAGAGCAATGAGATCCAGAAGATCGGGATGAGCGGCAGCAAGTATTCGGATTTCCGCCTCATCGCCGCAACCAACCGCAACCTGCCGGAACTCGTGGACAAACGGCAGTTCCGCGAGGATCTGTACCACCGCCTGAACATCCTTGAGCTGAATCTGCCGCCCCTCCGCAAGCACAGGGGGGACATCCCGTCCCTGATCACCCAGCTCATCGAGGGGATCTGCGGACCGCAAAAGGCGCTTGAGATGCGGGTATCGCAGGACGTGCTCGACCTCTTCATGCGGTACGGCTGGCCGGGGAACGTGCGGGAACTCAAGAATGTGCTCGCCTATGCGTACTGTTGCATGGACGACGACGCGGTCGAGCTGACGCCGCGCTATCTGCCCGAGCGGCTTTTCATGGGCTCTCGCTCGGAGGATGTGCCCGCAGCCGTGGAGCCGGGCGCGTTTTCTTTTCAGGCCATGCAGCGGGAGGCGGAAAAGAGGGCCATTGAATCCGCGCTGGCGCTGGCGGGCGGCAACAAAAGCAAGGCGGCGAAGCTGCTCGGATTTTCAAGGAACACCCTCTACCTGAAAATGAAGGCGCTGGGCATGGGGCTCAAGAGAAAAGAGACGTGAAAAGGCCAAGAGGCCCGAGTCTTTCCGTCTATCCTGTTCATGAAACCGTGCGCATATGTCTTTATAAGAATGCGGTTGAAACGGTTAGAGTGGCCGGAAGCTTGGAAATCGGACATACTCAGAGTGAGGAGGTCAACGCCTCCTCACTCAGCGCGTTGGGACTCCCCTATATGGCGGTCCAGCCTCCATCGATGTGGATGACCTGCCCCGTGATATAGTCGGACGCGGGGGAAGCGAGGAAGATGGTCAACCCTTGAATATCTTCTGCAAAGCCCACCCGTTTCATAGTGGTTTGCCGGGCGAGAGCCTCGACGACTTCCGGCTTGTCGAAGAGCGGGGCGGTGAGCTGCGTCTTGAAGAAGCCCGGCGCGATGGCGTTGGCCGTGATGCCCGCTCCGGGGCGCGACCATGCTTCGGCCATGCCCCGCGTGAGTTGGGCTATGCCGCCCTTTGACGCTCCGTAGGGCAGGCCGTTGGGGAAGGCCCGGCTGCTTTGAAGGGAGGCGATGTTGATGATGCGCCCCCATCCCTGCCGCATCATTTCGGGCACGAGAGCCTGAGCGAGAAAGAACGGCGCGGAAAGATTGAGCCGCAGCGTATATTCCCAAATCTCGGGCGTAAGTTCGTTCCACGGCTTGCGCGGATTCAGCCCGGCGGCATTGACGAGGATGTCCGGCGCGCCGAAAGGCTGGGACGCCTTTTGGACAAGTTCCGGCAGTGCCTTGAGTTCGCTCACATCGAAGGCAATGCAGGCGATGCGTTTGTTTTGGTCCGGGGCCCGATGGGCAGAGCGTGCCGCGGGATCGGAATCATACGCAAGGCGACAGCCTTGATGCTTCAAGCTTGCAAAGATCTCTTCCGCCGAGGCTTCGAGGCGATCCAGCGTGCGGCCGACGAGGATAAGATTGGCCCCGGCGTGGAGCAGGGCATGGGCCATATATTTGCCGAGCCCGGAACCCGCGCCGGTGACAAGCGCGGTATGGCCTTGGAGCGAAAAGAGTTGCGTCTGAAGAGGGGAACGTGCTTCCGTATCGCGTTGACAATCCATGAAAGCCTCCGACCACATAGTGTTTTTGTGCTTTGGACTCGGTGCTGTTTAACGAGACGCCGTGTTTCGAAACCGTTATTCGACGTAGATCATCCGCTTGGTCATTCCCCCGTCCACGACGAGGTTATGGCCGTTGACGAAATCGTTTTCCTCGTGGGCAAGGAACAGACAGGCGTTGACGATGTCGCGGGGGATACCCACACGCCCGGAAGGGTGCTGGGCATGATCCGCATGGGAAAGCGTTTCATAGCCGTCGACCTGTATCCAGCCGGGGCTTACGGCGTTGACCGTGATCGGTGTGGCGCGCAGGGAGACGGCCAGCGTGTTCGTGAGGGAGACAAGGCCCCCTTTTGAAGCGCCGTAGGCCTCCCATCCCGCTTCGTTCTGGTTCCAGCGGGTGGAGGCGATATTGATGATGCGCCCGTAATCCTGCCCCGCGTTGGCCTTGATGAAGGCCTGCGCGCACAGGAACGCGCCGCGCAGGTTTACGGAAAGGGCGTTGTCGAATTCGTCGGCGGTCATTTCCGTGACGGGCTTGTGGATATGGGCGAGGGCCGCGTTGTTGACGAGTACATGGACGGCGCCGTGCTGCTCCGTTACCCGCCGGAAGGCTTCGCTGACGGCCGCGGCCTGTCTCAAGTCGGTTTGGATGAAGCCAATACCGTCAGGCAAGGCTTTGTGCTGTTCCACGTCGAGAGCCGTGACCGCATACCCCGCGCGCTGGAAGCCTTCGCAAAGGTGAAGCCCGATGCCGCCTGTGCCGCCCGTGATGGCGCATATCCTCATGCCGCACCCCGTTATGCTGAGACAGCCTCAGCGTTTTTTATGTTCTTCTGCGGGAGCTGCGCAAGCACGATCGCGCAGAACATAAAGGCGCATCCCACCGTTTCCCGCATGGTCAGTTGCTGGTTCAGCATGACGAATCCGGCCAGCACGGACACCACCGCCTCGAGGCTGAGGATCAGGGAGGCGACCGTGGGATTCATGCCTTTCTGGCCAACGATTTGCAGCGTATAGGCAACGCCGCTCGACATGATCCCCGCATAGAGGACGGGTTTCCATGCGGCGAAGAGCAGTGTGATGTCCGGCGTCTCAAAGAGCAGCATGGGAACCGCGCAGAGCAGGCCGCAGACGAAAAACTGGATGCAGGACATTTTGACGCCGTCCACGCGCAGTGTGAAGTAGTCGATGATCAAAATGTGGACGGAAAACAGGATGGCGCAGATGAAGATCAGGAAATCGCCAAACTGGATGGTCAGGCTCTCCGTAATGCAGAGAAAATAGAGGCCGACGATGGCCAGCGCCACGCCGAGCCAGACGAACAGGCCGCACCGTTTTTTGAAGAACAGCCCGAGGAGCGGGACGATGATGATATAGAAGGCCGTAATGAACCCCGCCTTGCCTACGGACGTATACATGATGCCGATCTGCTGAAAACAGCTTGCGAAGCAGAGCATCACGCCGCAGCACACGCCGCCGATCCAGAGCTGGCCCTTCGTTTTCGCGTTCGAAGGCCTGATGCCGCCGGGGGAGACAGGGTTCAGCCTGTTGAGCAGCGCGATGCAGGGAATGAGGAACAGGCCGCCGATAAAGGAGCGTACGCAGGTAAACGTGTAGGGGCCCACATAATCCATGCCTACGCTCTGGGCGACGAAGGCCACTCCCCAGATGACGGCGGTGAGAAGCAGCAAAAAGGAATTCCGGAGTTGTAGCGTGTTCATGGTCGGTGTGATAGCCCGAGAAGACCGGGGATGCAATAAAGCTTGAGCGGCTTTCTTGGCAATGTGGGTGGGCACTGTCCACAAGGGGGTTCCATGAGTGCCCAGCGTCCTCTGATAATGAGACGCCATTGGGGGAAGAGGCGAGGGCGCCGCGCTTGAGGACGGCTGGTGCCTTTTGGATCCTGATCGTCCGACATCTTGATAACACGTTGTTTCTAGCGTAAATAAAATATGTTAGTCGATAATGTGAATCCAAAAATGTTTTTGGCTCTCATTATTGGAAAACTGGGAAGAAAAACGCGTACAGTGATCCTCCGTTTAGCCTTGGCCTGTTGGTTCAGGATGTGCGCGGTTGGACGATTTTGAAAATGGTCGTCATCCAAAAAGTAATGGGTTCGCATTATGACAACATCTTTTTCCAATGCACAGTATGTTTCCGGTGAGCACGAAGACTGCCCGGAGAGCCTGTTGCAGATTATTATGGAGGAACTGGATGAAATCGTTTATGTAAGCGATATCGCCACGTATGAAATCCTGTATCTGAACGAGTTTGGAAAAAAGGAATTCGGGCTTACGGACATCGGAAAAGGCAGGAAGTGCTATGAAGTCCTGCAAGGCCTTGACGCGCCTTGTCCGTTTTGTACGAATCAGTTTCTCAACTGTGAAACGTTTTACACTTGGGAGCTCACAAATCCCATTTCGCACCGCCATTATCTGCTCAGAGACAAGCTGATCCGCTGGAATGGCCGTCTTGCCCGGCTGGAATTCGCCGTCGACATTACGGAAAAGGAAAATATCAGCCAAGCTGTGCAGCGCAAGCTTGATATTGAGAGTACCTTGCTGGAATGCATCCGCATCCTGAATAGGGAAGAAAATTTTCCACAAGCCGTGGACATGGTTCTGGAGAACCTCGGAATGATGCATCAGGCAGATCGAGCCTATATCTTCGAGTACAGCGCTCTGAAAAATGGCGGGCTCATCGCCAACAACACCTATGAATGGTGTTCAGAAGGTATTTTTCCTCAGAAAGAAGTCCTTCAAAACCTGCCAACCAGCTACATGAGCTGTTGGCAGAAGATGTTCGAGCGGCGTGAGGATGTGGTTATCGACAATATCGAGTCAATCCGGGACAGCGATTTGGATATGTACAGCATACTCAAGCCGCAAGGTATCGAGAGCCTCATCGTCGTCCCTCTTGTCCTGAACGACGTCATTTCCGGGTTCATCGGCGTGGATAACCCGAAAGCCAATCGGGATGATCACTCACTGCTGCATTCGCTGGCCTATTTCGTCACGAATGAGCAACGGAAGCGTAATATGCAGAGCGAGCTCAAGCGGATGAGCTACTGCGACGACTTGACGGGTCTGCACAACAGAAACAGCTATATTTCCGTATTGCGGAAGCTCGAAAAAAATTCCCCGGATTCGCTCGGCGTCGCTTTTGTGGATCTCAATGGGTTAAAGAGCATCAACGATCAGCAAGGGCACGACTCCGGCGATAAATACATCCGGGACATCAGCCGGATATTCAGCCGCTATTTCAGGGGAGATGATCTTTTCCGTATTGGCGGAGACGAATTTGTCTTCCTCTGCCCGAACATTCCGGAACGGGTTTTTTATGCCAAAATCGCCGCGCTCCAACGGGAGGCCGATAAAGCGTATCCCGAATCCCTGTCGCTTGGGCAGGTGTGGGCCGAGGGGGACATGCATATCATGGATATGGTGAAGCAGGCAGATAAACGTATGTATCAGGAAAAAGCGGAGTACCACGCCCGGCGTGACGATACTGTCTAAAGCAATGCGTAAACAGGCACGCCGTCCTTGAGGATGCCGTGCCTGTTTTTTATTACCGTATGGAATATGGAAGGAGCACGAGAAGCCGGGGTTTCCGGGCCGTCTCGTCCTCACTCGAAACGTACGGTACACACTCACACACTCTCTCTTCCACATGGCCTGACTGTGTTTTTCGCGCTCATATCTCTTTCGCAAACATGCTCAAGAACGCTATGATGAGAAAGAGGCAGCAGAACAGAATGGCTTTTTCAGCGAAGAGGGCGGACAAGGCGGCTCCCAGCGTCGCGCCGAGCGCGAAAAAGACGACGATTTCGTAGTAGCTGAGGATGGTTTTCCTTGTATCGGGGTCTCGTGTGCGGACATAATGGAATATCTGCTCGGTAGCGCTTCGGAGATTGCCGGTACACATGGTCGTCGCCACGCTGTGCCCGTTGACTTTCCTGAAGCTTTCCACTTGTACGGCGCAGACGAAGGAAACCAGGATGTTGACGGCCGTATCCCACATCCCCGAGCTCATGAAGGCCGGAAAAAACAGGAGAAGCGCCTCGAAGAAAACAACGATCTGCCTCCAGTGCAGCAGATCGTATTCCTTGAACTTGGCCCGTATCCATTCCGTGAACAGGATGCCCATGGCAAACGCGATGATGGGGAAGAGGTAAAAGGCGACTTCCTTGATATTGCCTTCCGCAAGATTGAGCCCGAGGAGCACGACATTCCCTGTCTGCGCATTGGCAAAGACATGCCCTCGCGTGATGTAGGTGTAGACATCAAGGAACCCTCCCGTCATCGTCAGCAGGGCGCAGAGCAGGAAAGATTCCGATACCTGAATGTGTTTGCCGTGTTTCATCCTTTGATTCAACCCGAACGGCGACTTTCCCTTGGAACGTTGCCGGATGCGCCAGCCGGGTCCCTTTCCCCCTGTGGGAGGGCGGCTGGCCGTATTCCTGTTTGCCTGCGTTCCGCAACCTTTTAGAAGGTATTTGGAACGCAACGGGGTGAACAGGTATCCCCGTTGGATTGAGAAGTCAAGTAAAGCAGTGTGATACATCATACGGAGAGGCGTTTTTCATTTCTCCCTGTCCATTTTTCCCTTCTCTTTTCGCAACGCGGCAATAGAAATGTGCGTGGCATGTTTTCGGGGGAACACACCACGCACATTATGGGGAGGAGATACAGCTTACGCGGTATCCCTGTTGGAGCCCTGAAGGGATGCCAGAGGCACATCCGTATAAAACCAGACGGAAAGCTATGGAAATCACGAAGGGAAAAGATGAACGTTCCCCATTGATCCGCTATTGGGCGGCGAGGCTTTCTTCATGCTTATGGGATTGATCAAAGGAAGGATATCCTGTGTTGCCATGTCCGTATTCAGCACATGAGTACACTCTTTTTCTATCATACTGAAAGAATATTCAAAAGGCAATGCGCTTCGGTAAGGCTGCAATGTCCGGGAAGAAAAACGAAACATGGCAAGCGCGGGCTACGCCGCCGCAGCAAACAAAAAGCCCTGCCGGGAATTCCGGCAGGGCATAAAGGTGGGGAAGTAAACACGGCTTAGTTGGCGGGAACCACAGCGCCTTCGTACTTCTTGGTCATGAATTCCTTGACCTGATCGCTCTTGAGAGCGTTGATCAGCGCCTTGAGTTCAGGACGGTTTTCATCTCCGGCGCGCACGGCGAGGATATTGGCGTAGGTCGTCGCGGCGATGGAGTCGGCCTTTTCGGCGGACAGCGCGTCGGCCACTTTGAGGCCGCCGAGGATGGCGTAGTTGCCGTTGATGATTGCGAGGTCGACGTCAGGCAGGGCGCGGACGAGCTGAGCCGCTTCGATTTCTTCGATCTTGAGCTTCTTGGGGTTTTCCGCGATGTCGCGGCGGGTGGCGGTGAGGCCTGCGCCGTCCTTCAGCTTGATGAGCCCGTTGGACTGGAGGAGCAGCAGGGCGCGGGCTTCGTTGGTGGTGTCGTTGGGCACGGCCACCATAGCGCCGTCCTTCAGGGCGTCAAGGGACTTCGTCTTGCCGGCGTAGATGCCGAAGGGTTCGTAGTGCACGGTACCGATGGATACCAGCTTGGTGCCCTTTTCCTTGTTGAAATCGTCAAGATAGGGTTTGTGCTGGAAGAAGTTGGCATCCAGCTCCTTGCCTTCGAGCGCCATGTTGGGCTGCACGTAGTCGGAGTATTCGATGATCTGGAGTTCATAACCCTGCGGTTTCAGAACATCGTTGGCGACCTTGAGGATTTCCGCGTGAGGCGTCGGGGAAGCGCCGACACGGATTTTCGTGGTGGCCTGAGCCGCGGTTGCGGAACCGGCTGCGACGACAAGGGACAGGGCCGCGGCCAGAAGGGCGGAGCGGAAGTTTTTCATGATACCGTATCCTTATCAAAGGTTAAAGGTTCACGGCCGCGGGCTTGGGCCCAAGAAGCCGTTTGTCGCGGAAAAAGATCAGGAAATGCGCCTGTCGCTTCGCTTGGTGGCCCAGTTGCCGAAGCTCTGGAACACCTGCACGATGACGATGAGCAGGACGACGGTGATGAACATGATGTCGGTCTGGTAGCGGTTGTACCCGTACATGATCGCCAGTTTGCCGAGGCCCCCGCCGCCGACGGCGCCCGACATGGCGGAGTAGCCGAGGATCGTGGTCGCCGCGATGGCGCTGCCGTTGATGAGCGAAGGCAGCGCTTCGGGCAAAAGCACCTTCATGATGATCTGCATGGTGGACGCCCCCATGGACTGCGCCGCTTCAATGACGCCGCCGTCCACTTCGAGCAGGGAGGATTCCACAAGCCGGGCCACGAAGGGCGCGGCGGCGATGACCAGCGGGACGACCGTGGCGTTGTTGCCGATGGTCGTCCCCACGAGCAGGCGGGTCAGGGGAATGACCGCGATCATGAGGATAAGAAATGGGAACGAGCGGGTCAGGTTCACAACGACATCAAGCACGGCGTAGATCATGGGCCGGGGCGTGATGCCGTCCTGACGGCAGATGACGAGGACCGTCCCCATCATCATGCCGAACACATAGGAAAAAAAGGTGGAAACCAGCGTCATGTACAACGTGTCCACGACGCCTTCAAGCAGCATTTCGATGGTGGCCTGATCAAACATTCTTCATTTCCTCCAGCATCAGTCCCTTGGAGTCGGCATAGGCGAGGATACGCCG
>UMFF01021078.1_pt1 | contig 12734 bp, 9 predicted proteins | sample 1964971 | NCBI WGS metagenome assembly UMFF01 (sample SAMEA4836042, study PRJEB28245) | human gut metagenome | biome: gut microbiome; material: fecal sample | place: Denmark | collected 2008 | reverse complement strand
AGTCAGCTACTCTATTCAGTTGAGCTACGCGGCCATTATTTCTTGATTGCGAGTGCAAAGGTAGTATATTTTTTAAAACATACAAGCCTTTCCGTTCTCTTTTTTTAGCTTAATCTAACATTTTAGGATTAAAGATCAGATAACCAATATTTAAGCCGAAATTAAAATTTTTGGATGGATAACTATATCCGTTTGCATATAAACTGATGGAAGCAAACGGAAGGTGCAAAACTAATGCTGCTTCTCCCATGTATTGGAATGATTTCAGGAATTTTCCATAATAGGGGAGAGCCATATAGGAATTATCAGTAATATATTCTTCCTTCTTTATCTCATACAGAGGAGCGAAACCATATAATCCCAGCCGTAAATGAAGCAGCTTGCTGAATTTCCAAATAGGAGTTATACCTGCAGCTACATACTGGTTTGCCCGGAATGCCTCATTGAATATAATTTGGCTGTGTGGCGTAGGTGTAAATGCCGGAGCCTGCAGGACCGATGCCGTATAGTTATTCATCAGGTTTTTGCTGGAGATAACAAATTCTCCGGTTATACCCAGACTTAGCCGTGGGGTGAATGATTTGTATTGTTCCCATACCCCTTTCATCTGTAGCCAGCTGTGGGTGGTTTTCCCATATTCTTTTCCGTCAGGATTACTGGTAGGGGAAGGAGAGTATTCTTCTATCCCAGTGACATACTGTGCTATCAGGAATTGTTTTTTTCCGGCAGTGGGGAATTGTTTATAGTTCAGTGAGTTTTGTTCTATGCTAAGTGATCCGCTAAACAAGTCGTACCAGCTATGGTCGAACGTTACATTCTGAAAAGGCAAATTAGATGTCTGCAGATAATAGTCGTTTAGACGTCCGTAAGCAAATCCGATTTCCGCTTTTGCACGGTTCAGGAAAGGAAAGCCCAGTTTAAATTTTGTATATAACTCTTTTTGCTTAATAAAAGCAGGTAATACATCTTCATAGAATAAAGATTGGCTTTCCGAAAATTTCCTGTCGGAGAATACCCCTTGCCAATTCAGATAAGTAGGTATTTTAGTTTGCAGGTAAAGACGCCCGTTTAGCATAACCCCGCTAAAAGCATTACCGACCTGAAAGTCAGAGTTTACATCAGCCGCAAAGCGTCCCAGATATTGGTAGCCTAATCCTATGAATAACTGATTTGCCTGATAGGAAGACACATTACCTCCGAATGAAACTTTTATTTCTTCCCGCATCTTAACATCCAGATAGAGGTCGAATTTCTTTTCTTTCCGGTTGTACACGGCATGAGGCATAATTTCTTTGATTTTCGAATAAGTCAGCATTTTGAAATAGGCCCGCTTAAAGTCTTCCATTGTAAACTCATGGTTGATGTCGCGGTGGAGCTGCGACTCGATATATTTACGTTGCGATTCACTAACCCCTGTTACATAGATGTTCTGGAATATCAGAGGAGGCAAACCTCTTTTGTAATTTTCCCGGCGTTTGCTAACTTCACTGAGTTCGACCCGGCGTGGAATACGCGACTTAATGGAATCCATCATAGCCATAGTCCGTTTGTATCCGATATCCATAAGTTCACGTGCTTTCTGGAAGTCCAGTAAAGAGACATTGGAAAACTTGAACTTTATCATCATTCCTTCATCTTCAGGAACATCGTATTCAGTTTTCTGCATAATCATTGTTTCAAGCTGGTTATACGGACTGGAAGACGGTTTTTGATTACCTCCTGCAACAGCGGAACCGAAAATAAAGTCAGGATGAAACGCATCTTTCATCGGCCCTACCGGGAAGTTGTCATAAATACCTCCATCAAACAAGGGTATACTGTCTTTCCATATAGGCTGGAAGAAGAAAGGGAAAGTCATGGATGCACGTACGGCATCCCCTAAGTCTCCATTCTTAAATATGATAGCTTTTTTACTATAAATATCGGAAGCTACACTGCGGAAAGGAACAAACAGATTATCGAAATTCCATCCGGCTTTTGCTGTCGCCTGCGAATAAAGAGCCATAAATGCCTGATTCATCTGAATAGGATTAATCAGACTCTGAGGTAGGAAGTTCGCTTTCACTTGCAGAGAATCCGTCATATCTATAGAGAAGTGACCGAACTCCGGAGTTGGGTCGGGCCTTTTAAAGTAATATTTATATTCATTCTCTACAGTCCCGGTTTGCCAGTAGCCGAATTCTTCCGAAAGCATCAGTTCTAACATTTCTTCGGGTGTATACCCCATGGCATATAAACTGCCTACAATGGCCCCGGCCGAGGTCCCTGTTATATAATCGATGGGAATATTATTGTCTTCCAATGCTTTGATTACTCCGATGTGTGCAGCTCCCTTTGCGCCGCCTCCGCTTAATACCAGGCCTACTTTTTGAGCATGTATACTATGTAAACAGATAAAAAACAAGACTGTAAATACAGCTATTTTCCTCATAATAATTTTGATTCTCTTATTTAAATTCAAAAATAAATATATTTTTCAGTCTATTTGATTTTGTGAGTGTTAAATATAGAATAAAAGCAGACAATCTTCTTTTGGGTAAATTGGTTCAAAAGATGACTGCTTTACGGCTTTTGTGATATAGAAATAAAAAACAGAGCGAAATGAACCGGTAAGGTTCGTTTCGCTCTGTATATTTAAGTTGTAGATATGCTTTAATCTATCGGGAGATTAACCGATCATCTGTACACTGCGTTTGATGAATTGGCTTAAAGCTTCTCCTTTCAACATGCCGTTGGCCAGTAAGGCAAGGTCGATAAGCTGGCTGATTACTTTGTTGCCGCTTGCATATTCAGCAAGGATCGCATCGCGTTGAGCTGCCAGTTCGTCTACCTTTTTATTCGTATTGGTCATATCTTCTTTTTCAGCAGAAGTAATTTCTTCTTCCTTCTTCTTTCCCTGGGCTTCACGCAGATCGCTCTGACGAGTTTTCCACCCTTTCAGGTCATCCAGGATGGGTTTCAGCTTTTCTGTACAGGTCTTTTCTTCATCGGCAAGCACTTGTTTAACCAGTTCGTGGTCTGTGTTCAGTACCAGGTTGTAGTTGTCCGGCATTTCACCATAGAAAGACATGCCTGGTTGCATGGCAGACATTTCACGCATACGGCGCATGTATTCGCTTTGTGTTAGCATAACCGGATTAGAGCTTGCTCCGAGAGCTTCAAAAGTTACATAGAAATCAGTTTTTTCTATTTTCGGCAACTGGCTCTTGAATATTTCCTGTAAAGCAGTCTTCTGATCTTCATCCAGTGTTACCTGACCGGCATCACTCTTACGTATCAGGTTATCGATAGTATCGCTGTCTACACGAACAAAACGAGTTTTCTCAAATTTCTGTTCGAACTGGCTGATAGCATGTACATCCAACTGTCCATCCATAATCAGAACGCTATAGGCTTTGTCTTTAGCTGCCTGAATATAGCTGTACTGGTCGTTTGCATTGGTTGTATATAAGTAAATCAGATTACCATCTTTGTCCGTCTGGTTGGTTTCTGTCAGCGTTTTGTATTCTTCCAGTATGTAATATTTACCGTCTACATCTTTCAATAAAGCGAATTTGGCCGCACGGTCGTAGAATTTCTCTTCGCTCAACATGCCATACTGGATGAAAAGTTTCAGGCTATCCCATTTTTCTTCGAACTGAGAACGGTCTGATTTAAAGATTTCTTCCAATCTGTCGGCAACCTTTTTAGTGATATGGTTGGAAATCTTCTTCACATTCTGGTCGCTTTGCAGATATGAACGGGAAACGTTCAAAGGAATATCCGGAGAATCGAGTACACCATGCAGCAATGTCAGGAATTCCGGAACGATGCCTTCTACAGAATCGGTAACGAATACCTGGTTGCTATATAACTGGATTTTGTTACGATGCAAGTCCATGTTACTCTTGATGCGCGGGAAATATAAGATACCGGTCAAATGGAACGGATAATCTACATTCAGGTGAATCCAGAACAACGGTTCTTCTGCCATTGGATACAGCTCGCGGTAGAACTTCTTATAATCTTCATCTTTCATATCGGCAGGTTTACGAACCCATGCCGGTTGTACGTCGTTGATGATATTATCTTCGTCAGTGTCTACATATTTGCCATCTTTCCATTCCTGTTTTTTCCCGAAAGCGATAGGAACAGGCAAGTAGCGGCAATATTTAGTCAGCAGCCCGTTCAGTTTGTCCTTATTCAGGAAGTCTTTGTTTTCATCATCGATGTAAAGAATGATGTCTGTTCCACGGTCTGCTTTGTCAGTTTCTTCCAAAGTGTATTCAGGAGTACCATCACAACTCCATTTCATAGGAACAGCTCCTTCTTTATAAGATTTGGTAACGATTTCAACCTTCTTTGATACCATGAAAGAAGAATAGAAACCAAGTCCGAAGTGGCCGATGATAGCTGCTGCATCGTTTTTATATTTCTGAACGAATTCTTCAGCACCGGAGAAAGCGATCTGGTTAATATACTTGTCGATTTCTTCGGCAGTCATACCAATACCGCGATCGGATATTTTGATTATTTTGTCATCGAAGCTGACACGAACTGTCAGGTCTCCCAGTTCTCCTTTAAATTCACCGACTGATGCCAATGTCTTTAATTTCTGTGTGGCATCTACGGCATTGGACACTAATTCACGAAGGAAAATTTCGTGGTCACTGTACAAAAATTTCTTGATAATCGGGAAGATGTTCTCACTGGTAACACCAATGTTTCCTTGCTTGCTCATAATCAAATATTTATATTTTTATAGTTAATCGATAAAATCTATTTTTGTTTGCAATCATAACAGGCTATGCAAAATAAGTGCCATATTGGAATCGGGTAATTAAACAACCTTGTTTTTATGACAATATTACAGAGTGGAGACACATTGTCATTTCCCGTCAGAAGGTTAAAAAACTCTTTTGCCATGCGGATTTTATCGATTGTTTGTCGGGGTTGAATGTTTTTTATTTAGATTTACATCCTTATAAAGTGTGTGTGACAGAAGAGTGTTTTTTAGATATATTCTCAATTGTATCGTGTAGTTTCCTCGCTTTTCTTTTATTTAATGTATAATCTGCTTTCTGAAGGAAACGGTTAGCAAAAGTATTGTCCGGAATGAGAACATTGGGTAAGATTTTATTGATGATTGTGGTGGGACTGAGTTTTATGGCATGTAGCAAAAAGCAGAATGACAATGCAAAGATTGCAGGAATCTGGCATGTGGAAGGGGCGGTTTATAAGGAAAAACAGGTTGCGGACTTTAATAAGTCGCCTTATTTTATAGCAACGGAAACTCATTTCTTTTTCGGAGAGGCGGAAACAGCCCAGTCCGGTTTAAATTATTGTTCTTATACCTATAATGGGAAAGATATGATTATGTATGCTAAAAATGAAGAGGGAGGGAAGGCATGGATTATTTATGTCTTGCAACAGAATACGGAGAAGCTGGTATTTGAATATGACAGGGATGGAGACGGGGAGATGATTGTAATTTCCTTAATCCGGGCTAAATGAAAAAGGAGATAGTGGCTTCGATTATGAAGGTTGTTAGGCATAGATTCAAAACATATATGCTTTGATTTTAAAACATATATGTTTTGAATGCAAAACACCTATGTTTTAAAATAACAAGGCCGCCCCTGAAAAGAGACGGCCTTCTATTTTGGCATTGCGAGAATTATTCAGCGCTTTCAGTTGCCGGAGCTGCTTCTTCTGTAGGAGCTGCTTCTTCGGCCTGCTTAGCAGCTTCAGCGGCTGCCAATTCTGCTTTCTTTTTAGCTACGATCTCTGCTTTTGCCTTGTTTGCTTCTTTTTCAGCTTCTAAAAGAGCTTTGGCAGCAGCTTTTGCAGCTTCACTGTCTTTTTCTTTTACAGCCTGTAAAGATGCTTGTTTACCTTTCAACCAAGCTTCGAATTTAGCTTCTGCTGTAGCTTCGTCGAAAGCACCTTTCTTAACACCTTCCAATAAGTGTTTTTTCATGCAAACACCTTCACGGGAAAGGATGTTACGAGTAGTGTCTGTAGGTTGTGCACCTACCTGTAACCAATACAAAGCTCTTTCGAAGTTCAAATCTACTGTAGCAGGATTAGTGTTCGGATTATAAGAACCTATCCTTTCAATAAACTTTCCATCACGTGGAGCCCTGCTGTCTGCGACTACAATCTGGTAAAAAGCATAGCTTTTACGACCGTGTCTTTGCAATCTAATTTTTGTTGCCATGTTTGAATAATTAATTTAAGCTGTTTGTATTAGCGGGTGCAAAGATAGGGCTTTTTGTATATAAAACAAATATTTCCCCGCCTGAATTTTCAGTCAGGGAAAATTCCCTACCTTTGTGCCTTCAATTAATAAAGTTATAATACATATGATTTCAGTAGACGGATTAACTGTTGAATTTGGTGGGGCTGCTCTTTTCTCGGATGTATCGTTTGTTATTAATGAAAAAGACCGGATTGCCCTGATGGGGAAAAATGGAGCCGGTAAATCTACATTATTAAAGATATTGGCAGGAGTACGTGAACCGACACGTGGCAAAGTGTCTGCACCGAAAGATACGGTTATAGCCTATCTGCCCCAGCATTTAATGACAGAAGACGGCAGGACGGTTTTTGAAGAAACAGCCCAGGCATTCGCCCATCTGCATGAGATGGAGGCGGAGATTGCCGCTATCAACAAAGAGTTGGAAACCCGTACGGATTATGATTCTGATAGTTATTATGAATTGATAGAACGTGTCTCTACATTGAGCGAGAAATTCTACTCGATTGAAGAAATCAATTATGATGCGGATATAGAGAAAACATTGCTGGGGTTAGGATTTACGCGTGAAGACTTTACACGCCAGACCAGCGAGTTTAGTGGCGGATGGCGCATGCGTATCGAGTTGGCCAAGCTATTGCTGAAGAAACCGGATGTCTTGTTACTCGACGAGCCGACTAACCATCTGGACATCGAGTCTATCCAATGGTTGGAAGATTTCCTGATTGATAACGGACAAGCTGTGATTGTAATCAGTCACGACCGTGCTTTCGTAGATCATATTACTACCCGTACCATAGAAGTAACTATGGGACGTATTTATGATTATAAGGTAAACTACAGTTCTTACCTTCAACTTCGTAAGGAACGTCGCGAACAACAACAAAAAGCTTTTGACGAACAGCAAAAATTTATAGCTGAGACAAAAGAGTTTATCGAACGTTTCAAAGGTACTTATTCGAAGACCCTGCAAGTACAGAGCCGTGTGAAAATGCTTGAGAAGCTGGAAATACTGGAGGTGGATGAAGAAGATACTTCTGCTTTGCGTTTGAAATTTCCACCGGCTCCGCGTTCCGGTTCTTATCCTGTTATGATTGAAAATGTAGGGAAGACTTATGGTGACCATGTCGTTTTCAAAAATGCGAACCTGACTATAGAACGTGGAGATAAGATAGCTTTTGTAGGGAAGAATGGTGAAGGTAAATCTACATTGGTAAAATGTATTATGAAAGAGATTGAGCATGAAGGAACGCTTACACTTGGTCATAATGTGATGATTGGTTATTTTGCTCAGAACCAGGCATCCTTGCTGGATGAAAACCTGACTGTCTTCCAGACTATCGATGATGTGGCAAAAGGGGATATCCGTAATAAAATAAAGGACCTGCTTGGTGCTTTCATGTTTGGTGGCGAGAACTCGACAAAGAAAGTGAAAGTCCTTTCTGGTGGCGAGCGTACTCGTCTGGCTATGATTAAGCTCTTGCTGGAACCGGTTAACCTGCTGATTCTCGATGAACCTACCAACCATTTGGATATGAAAACCAAGGATATTTTGAAGCAAGCGTTGATTGATTTCGACGGAACGTTGATTGTCGTATCTCATGACCGTGATTTCCTGGATGGACTTGTATCCAAAGTATATGAGTTCGGTCACAAAAAAGTAACCGAACACTTGGAAGGTATCTACGAATTCATGCAGCGTAAAAAGATGGAGAATCTGAACGAACTGGAAAGGAAAAATTAAAGCCTTATTCCTAAGCTCAGCATAACATCATAAGTGGAACTGTTCACCGTCGGATAGTATTTATATTCTGTCCGTCGGGTGAAATACCGGTTCGAAACGGAGATGTTGAATTTGTCCTTCAGCAAATATCCCAATCTTACGGAAAACATAGTCAATCGTGCATTGCCTATGTTTCCCTGGATGTTTGTATCATTCAATTGTTCCGGATCCCAGAAATTATCCGGATTGTATCCTTTCCAGGTAAATATCTGGTAGTTCTCCATGTTGATGAGGAATGCCAGGCGTTTGTTGTAGATGGCGCCTGTCAATAATTTACCGCTGAAACCGCTTCCCAGATTATAATCCCGGTCTCCTAATTTCAGATAATCGGAGATACTTGCCCCCAAAGCTACTCCGTTCAGGTAAAACTCGGCGAAGATGTCGGTTTTATCATCCTTATTGTTTGCCCGCTTATAATAGATAAGACCTCCACCGGCTGCTGCTGCTTCCGATATGCGGTAAGGTGTATGCGATTTGAGTCCGGAATCGTAATAGTCGAAATGTTGGAATACACCGGCAGTCAGGGTTCGCGGACCTTTTTCCCAAACCCTTTTTCCCCATAAAGCGCCGATAGCATTTACTTGGGTGATAAGCGGCTGTGATGAGAATAAGTCTATGCCCATATGAAAACGGAACCATTCGTATGGTGAATAAAATTCATCATAAAACGGGTCTCCATAGTCCAGATGGAAAGAGATATTCATACTGACGGAACTTTCCCTTTCTTTGCTTTGATCCAGTTTTAGTTCGGATAGGTAGCGAGGGCCGGTAGTAATAATGAAGTTGACCGGTACGGAGGGGAAATGCCTTCCTTTATTTGTCCTGTGTTTCCAGGCATCACCGGAAATCAAACGGTTTATCCCTCGCATGGGAGAGATGATACCTGCTAATATTTCACGTCCTACCCGTTCAGCTCCGTGGCTACGGTTGTCGATGAACAAATCCGACAGGCGGTAAGTGATTTCTCCCAACTCGATACCTCCGAATGTGGTGGCAAGCATATCATTGATAGAAGGGGGTTCCGTCTCCATGAAGAACTCCCACATCAGGCTACCTCCGGCAGTATAAGGTATGGATTGCCAGAAATTCAACCCGTTGCTACGGGCAGCATTAAAATAAAGTGAGCCGTGATAAGGGTGGGCAAACAGGTTTGTCGAGAATTTATCCGTATCCCAAACCGGACCTGTTTTAAAATTATTCTTAATAGTACCCCAGTTTATACGGGCAAAATCTTCATTTACAACATAACGGTCAAAAACCCAAACTCCCATATTCAAACTAAAGACCTCCAGTGCCGCCTTCCATGGGCGGGGAGGATTTATTTTGATGCTATCGCTGGTATATTGTCGGGTCGCTCTTTGAGGGAAATATCCCTGGCTCCAGGTTGTCAACGGATAGAGCAAATACAAGAGTGTACCAAATATTATTTTTCTCATTTTGCTGTTTGTTTGGTAAAATCATCAACGCATAATCGGCTACAAACATATTTATTATAAACAAAAATTTATTTGTTTGGTTTAAATTATTCTCAGGTCATTTCTATATAAATACAGAATATAGTGAGCTTTTTATTAATTTTGCAGAAAAAACACAATGATAGATTTTATCACCTTTTGCGATTACACAGGGACATTCGCATTTGCAATTAGTGGTATCCGACTTGCTTCCGCCAAACAGTTCGACTGGTTTGGAGCTTATGTTGTCGGAGTTGTAACAGCCGTTGGCGGAGGAACGATCCGCGATATTTTATTAAACGCTACGCCTTTTTGGATGGAACAGGCTTCCTATCTGGTTATATCCGCTCTGGCTTTGCTTTTTGTGATAATTTTTAGAAAATATGTCATTAGTCTGAAAAATACCTTCTTTATTTTTGATGCGATTGGCTTAGGGCTTTTTGGTGTTGTTGGAGTAGAGAAGGCACTTGCATTCGGTTTTCCTATGTGGGTGGCGATTGTAATGGGAACCATCACGGGTGCATTTGGGGGAATGATTCGTGATATATTGATAAATGAAGTGCCTCTTATATTCAGAAAAGATATTTATGCTTTGGCATGTGTGTTCGGTGGTATTGTATATTGTATTTGTTTGTCGATAGGAGTGAGTCCTTTGCTGACTCAATTTATTTCGGCGGCAAGTATTTTTATATCCCGTATCCTTGCAGTGAAATATCATATAAGTGTGCCAGTGTTGAAAGGAGAAGAATAAAATTATTACCTTTGCAGTTATATGGCGATAAATATGAATACTCAGTGTGAGAAAGCTTCTATCCTGCTTATTTATACAGGGGGAACTATCGGTATGATTGAAAATCCGGAGACTGGCGTCCTTGAATCTTTTAATTTCCAACATCTTAAGGATAATATGCCGGAATTAAAAAAACTGGGATATGCTGTATCTACTATTCAGTTCGACCCGGCTATGGATTCTTCTGAAATGGGACCGGAATCGTGGATGAAGATTGTAAAGATCATAGCGGATAACTACCAGTCGTATGATGGATTTGTAGTGCTGCATGGTACGGATACAATGTCGTTTACTGCTTCAGCTCTGAGTTTCATGCTTGAAAACCTAAGTAAGCCGGTCATCTTTACCGGTTCGCAATTGCCTATAGGCATGTTGAGGACGGATGGTAAGGAAAATCTGATTACAGCAATAGAGATAGCTGCTGCAAAAGAAAATGGTATCCCTATTGTTCCGGAAGTTTGTATCTTTTTTGAAAATGACCTGCTGAGAGGAAACCGTACCAGTAAGATTAATGCTGACAACTTCAATGCTTTCCGTTCGTATAATTATCCGGCGCTTGCTCATGCCGGTATTTATATAAAGTATGATACGCAGCAGATTTATCATTCTGTGTCCCGGAAGCCATTGAAACCCCATTATTTACTGGACCGGAATATTGCCGTACTAAAATTGTTTCCCGGCATTTCTCCGCAGGTAGTAGAGAGTATTTTAAATATTCCGGACCTGAAAGGCGTTGTGATGGAAACCTTCGGAAGTGGTAATGCTCCGTGTTACGATTGGTTCCTAAAGATGCTGAAAGAAGCAGTAGACCGTGGGATTGTTATTGTGAATGTAACCCAATGTAGTGCCGGAAGTGTGGAAATGCACCGGTATGAAACAGGGCATAAATTGTTGGAAGCGGGTGTGATAAGTGGTTTTGACAGTACAACAGAAAGCGCGGTTACAAAACTGATGTTCCTTTTTGGTCATGGCCTGACACCGGATGAGGTGAAAGAGCATATGAACTGTTCGCTTATCGGGGAGGTGACAATCCCTGATACATTCCGTCCATAATTTAAGCCGGATGTTAATGATTAAAGAAAAATGAAACTGTCATTTTTAAGTTTAGCAAGTGGAAGCAGTGGAAACTGCTATTATCTGGGTACCCCTGAATATGGGGTGTTGGTTGATGCCGGTATAGGCATCCGTACGATAAGAAAGGTATTGAAGGATAATTCTATAGATTTCTCTAAAATTGTAGCTGTTCTGATTACGCACGATCATGCGGATCATATCAAAACAGTAGGCTGTTTAGGAGAGAAATTTTGTATACCTGTATATACAACAGAAGCTGTACACCGTGGAATCGATAAGAGCCGTTATGTGGAAGAAACTTTGAACAGTTCCCGCAGGATTATAGAAAAGGAAGTTCCTTTTACTATCCGGGATTTCCGTATTACGGCATTTGAAGTACCTCACGACAGTACCGATAGTGTAGGGTATCTGATAGAATACGGCGAACATAAATTTACTTTTGCCACGGATGTCGGTCATATAACAGACATCGTAAGCAAATATATGAGCATGGCAAACCATCTGATTATTGAAGCTAATTATGATGAGGAAATGCTTCAATTCGGAACGTATCCTGCTTTCCTGAAAGAGCGGGTGGCAAGTCCGACCGGCCATTTGAGCAATCGTGAGGCAGCAGAGTTCCTTGCTACTCATTATGACCCGAAATTAAAGGATATTTGGTTGTGTCATTTAAGCCGCGATAATAATCATCCCGAATTAGCATATAAAACGGTGGATATCCGTCTGTTCCAAGAAGGGATACGGGTAGGGAAGGATGTCTCTTTAGTAGCATTGAAGCGGACTACGCCTTCTGATATTTATGAATTCGAATAATTTTCCGGGCAAAAAAAGCTCTGAAAAGTTTGCAAAGAAAAATTAAACCTCTATCTTTGCACCCGCAATCGAGAAACAAAGATTGCATGAATGACTTGGTAGCTCAGCTGGTAGAGCAAATGACTCTTAATCATTGGGTCGAGGGTTCGAGCCCCTCCCAGGTCACTCAAAAGAAATATACATGATGACTTGGTAGCTCAGTTGGTAGAGCAAATGACTCTTAATCATTGGGTCGAGGGTTCGAGCCCCTCCCAGGTCACTTAAAGTAACAAGTTAATAAACAGCATTTTACAGTTTGATCTGTGAAGTGCTGTTTTTGTTTATGCCTCATTTTTGATGGGAAAATGGATTATACCGGGGAGTATATGGATTCATCCTTCGTGTCTCGGAAGATAGACTTTTGCAATAAAAAAACCTACAAATCACTGATTTGTAGGTTTTTGTCCGGCTTTCCAAGCGGAGAGACAGGCTCTCGAACCTATACATTCAAGAAATATCATAAAATTGCAAATTACTGATAATCACACACAATTTGGAATACATAGTAAATCTAAATCTTTCTGAATATCTTTTGCTATTCCA
>UMFF01018649.1_pt1 | contig 12854 bp, 8 predicted proteins | sample 1964971 | NCBI WGS metagenome assembly UMFF01 (sample SAMEA4836042, study PRJEB28245) | human gut metagenome | biome: gut microbiome; material: fecal sample | place: Denmark | collected 2008 | reverse complement strand
CAACATTTTGGCGCGTCTGAGTTCAATGAGTTTATTCATAATGTTAAGAATAGAGCCTGACGGTAAGAAAACGCAAAAAGCGAGATATCTTCCATAAAAATGTATCGTTTGCAGAAGAATAAAAATAGCCTGGAAACCGCCTCGGGGAATAGGAAATAGCCAGGTGTGAATGGCTTTGTTAGTCGCTAAAGTTGGGCCATCTTATCTACAGGTGACGGATCGCCATGACAAACTTCACGACCAGCACGCCGCATGACGCATTATTTAAATCCTTTCTCACACACTCTGACACCGCGCGGGATTTTATGGAGATCCACTTACCCAAAGATTTACGTGAACTGTGCGATCTCGATAGCTTAAAACTGGAATCCGCCAGCTTTGTCGATGAAAAATTGCGGGCGCTACATTCCGATATTCTGTGGTCGGTAAAGACCCGTGAAGGCGATGGCTATATTTATGTAGTGATTGAACATCAGAGCTGTGAGGATATTCATATGGCCTTTCGTCTGATGCGATATTCCATGGCGGTGATGCAGCGCCATATCGAACATGATAAACGCCGGCAGCTACCGCTGGTCATCCCGATGCTGTTTTATCACGGTAGCCGTAGCCCTTATCCCTGGTCTTTGTGCTGGCTGGACGAATTTGCCGACCCGACTACCGCACGGAAGCTTTATACCGCCGCGTTCCCGCTGGTGGATATCACTGTCGTGCCAGACGACGAGATTGTGCAGCATCGCAGAGTCGCCCTGTTGGAGTTGATCCAAAAGCATATTCGCCAGCGCGATCTGATGGGGCTTATTGACCAACTGGTAGTATTACTGGTTACAGAGTGTGCTAATGACAGCCAGATAACTGCGCTGTTAAATTACATTTTACTGACTGGTGATGAAGCGCGTTTTAATGAGTTTATCAGTGAAATTACCCGTCGACTGCCACAACAAAGGGAGCGAATAATGACGATTGCAGAGCGAATTCATAATGATGGATATATAAAAGGGGAACAGCGCATTCTTCGATTGTTTTTGCAGAATGGGGTAGATCCTGAATGGATACAAAAGATTACCGGACTTTCGGCAGAGCAAATACAGGCATTAGAGCAGCCCTTGCCTGACCGTGAGCACGATTCATGGCTCGAGAGCTAATATGGAACTGTCGCTATGCGCCTCCAGCATATCCAGCACCTGATCCTACTGGGTAATTTCCACCGGACGCGTCATTGGCGGCAGGGCTTTACGTTGCGCGACAAAATAACCCGAACGCGGCTGTGGGGTGATGAGCTTCATCGTCTCCAGTATCTGATACGCCTGCTGCACGGTACTGATGCTGACGCCGTGCTTCTGACTTAAGCAGCGCACCGACGGCAATTTCTCCCCGTGACGATACAGCCCTTGCTCAATGCGCTCTGCAAGCAGAGTCGCCAGATGTTGATAACGCGTCATGCTGTATTCCTTATTTGGACCATACAGAGGGAAAAACCGGTACAGATGAGGCTAAAAAACGGATGCAGATGCTGTTTTAACCTGTCTGTATGTTAAATAAAACTAATATTTGCATCTGTATTGTGAACTGCCAGAAGACGGATGATGAAGCCTCTGAAAGATGAGGAAGGCAGCAGATGGAATTTCACTAAAACAAAGCCAAAGCGCCGTTTATCGGTTTCGTACAACTCTGGCAAGCGGTGAGGAGCTGGTGGCGGCAAATGCAGGCCCGACGGGTGTTACAGCAGATGAGTGATGAGCGGTTGAGGGATATTGGGTTACGCAGGGAGGATGTGCAGTGATAGAGGATGTTGAGAATAAATCAGGATATTAACTTTTTATATGTACCCTGGAAGAAACCATGGTACATATAGATATCAGTTGAATTTAATATCAGTAATCAATTTTTTGATATAATCTTCAGGTTTCATCTTTGTTTTTTCTTTTATTTGCTGATAAGTTTCTTTCTTAATGTTGATTTCAATTGTTTTATTTTTATTGATAACGCACGCGATTGGTAATAATAGCAATAATATAATGATTATAATTATAAGAATTATTTTTGAATTTCCATGTGAGTCCGATTTCTTCATTTTTTGGAATATTCTGTTCATTACTGGATTAACTGCTGAAGAAATTATAATCATAATAATAAAAGCAACTAAAAAATTTAATGTATATTTTGCGTAGTAACTTTCAGTATTCATATCAAAAAACAGCAACCACACCAGTGCACAAAACAAAGTCATGCCAAAACATATGAATGAAATAATAAAGCCAATTTGTTGTGTTCTTTTATCAAGTTCAGAGAGGAATTTCTCACCAATTCTTTGAAATTTATAGGGTGAAATAAGCGCATGGACGGCATTGAAAAATATATATGTGCAAATCAAAACAAAGAATATATTGATTGGCATAAATCCTATAAGTGTATAAAAAAAGAAGTCTTGTTGAAGATAGTACGGTAATCGATCATCAACTTCCATTAACAATGTAAATATAAACCCGAAAGAAACATAAAATAACAAACCTTCTTCACGTAATTTTTTAATGTATTTTTTGAATTTAAAATCTTTAATCATCTTCAGCATAGCTATTCCTTATTGTAAATAATATGGTCGGGGTAGAAAATGCGACCCCGGCTATCAACGTATTTTTATGTTGATAAAGCAATTTTCCCCGTTAGCATATCAAACATCAGATAAGCAAAGCCCTTTGCCCGAGCTGGATCGGATAAATATTGCAACATAAATTCTTGCCGAGCGTCATTACTGTCCATTACAGCATTATCAACTGCCTGGAGGAAATCACCAAGAATCGCTTGTTCTGGCGGATTGTTTTTAATTTGTGTCATAACATTTTCATTTTCAGTTATTTTGTTATACACCGCAAAAGCATTGCTGATCATATCTTTGTCGGTCAAATGGTCACTAATGAATAATTCATTCATCCGAGAAAGAACCTGAGATAAAAACTCCTCTTTTTTATCTTTCGCTTTTGCCGTACCAATATTATTACTTGCATCCAGCGTATAGTCAGGCGTTTCTTCCTGTAAGCGTAAATCTTGCTCATGGATTTTCGATAAACGATAGTGACTCATCTCCACATTACTGAGATCAATTTCATCCTCTTCCAGACGTTGCTCATGCAGCAGTGGGCGTAAATGGCGCGCAAACAGGCTTAGCTTTTCCAGATCCTTGTCATCGTACTCAACGATTTGCGACATAAACTCATAAAAGCGAACAAAGCTGCCGAGATCTTTCTTGAAAATCTCCAGACGATCTTTCTCCTGCTTACAGGCTTTAAAACTGTTTTCCGCATTGGTGATTAACACCGTATCGCCCGTTTTTTTAGTGCGCTCGAACATCTCTTTGGCGGTCAAATAGGCGTCTATTGCCATCAGATAACGCTTTTTCCAGCGTTCGACCGCCGGTTTACAGATATTACTGATCGCCGCATTCGATTTATTTTTGATGAAGTACGCCTCGCAGAACTGCTCGACTTCATGCCACTGAAAAATCTGCGTGGCGCGCAGTTTTTCAAACAGATCGAATACCTGCTGCGGATCGCTGACATCGGTCAGTTCCGCCGTCTGGAAATAGGGCTGGAATGCGCCGAGGATCTCGTCTGGATCGTTATAAAAATCGAGGACAAAAGTGCCTGATTCCGCTTTGCCCGGATAGGTGCGATTCAGGCGGGAGAGCGTCTGCACGCACTCGACGCCGCCAAGGGCTTTATCCACGTACATCGCGCACAGCTTCGGCTGGTCAAAACCGGTCTGGAATTTATTGGCAACCAGCATGACCTGATAATCATCGCTGTCGAAGGCTTTGCGCATATCCCGCCCTTTCAGGCCGGGGTTCATGTTTATTTCAGTAAATTTCTGGTTTAACAATGCCAGGCTGTTAGGGTCGCCTTCCTGGAATTCAACTTCCCCGGAAAACGCCACCATCGCGCTGATTTTCTGGTAATTGTTCTCGCTAATGTATTTATCAAACGCCAGCTTGTAGCGCACAGCGGCTTTGCGTGAACTGGTGACCACCATCGCTTTGGCCTGGCCGCCAAGCAGGTGCATCACATGTTTGCGGAAGTGCTCCACAATCACCTTCACCTTCTGCGAGATATTGTGGTCGTGCAGCGTCACCCACTGATTGAGTTTTACCTTCGCCCGTTTGCTATCGACTTCGCGGTCTTTATCTTCCAACTTTTGCAGCAACTGATACGCCACTTTGTAGTTGGTGTAGTTTTTCAGCACGTCGAGGATAAAGCCTTCTTCGATTGCCTGGCGCATGGAGTAGACGTGGAAGGCCTCAGGTTTATTGGTTTTTGAGGCCGGTTCATCGGGACGCGGACAGCGACCAAAGAGTTCCAGGGTTTTGGATTTTGGCGTGGCGGTAAAGGCGTAGTAGTTCAGGTTACTGCTGCCTTTCCGGGCGGCAATGGTCGCATCCAGAATATCTTCTGATGACAGCACCACGTCATCATCCATCTCTTCGCTCATCAGCACTTCTTTAAGCTGACGGGCGGTGGAACCGCTCTGCGATGAGTGCGCTTCGTCGGCGATCACCGCGTATTTACGCTGTTTCAGGCTGACGCTGTTTTCGATAGCTTTCAACACGAACGGGAAAGTCTGGATGGTGACGATAATAATCGGCTGCGAGTTTTCCAGCGCGCTGGCCAGCTTTTCCGATTTGGAACCGTCGCCCTCTTTGTTATTGATGCGCCCGACCACGCCGTCGGCGTGCTCGAACTGCCAGATGGTGTCCTGAAGCTGGTCGTCCAGCACCGTGCGGTCCGTCACCACGATAACGGAGTGGAACTGTTTTTCCCCGTTCGCGTCGTACAGACGAGAAAGCTGGTGGGCGGTCCAGGCAATGGAGTTCGATTTACCGGAACCGGCGCTGTGCTGGATCAGGTATTTATGGCCGGTTCCTTCAATCGTCGCGGCCTCCAGCAGTTTATTGACCACATCCCACTGATGATAACGCGGGAAAATCAGGCTCTCTTTCTTCGCTTTCATCCCGTTCCACTCCTCTTTTTCTTCAATCTGCAAATGGACAAAACTGGCGAGGATTTTTAATAAGTTGTCCGGCAGCAGCACTTCATTCCACAGATAATCGGTGGCGTAGCGGTGGGTATCTTCGGGGATCTCGTTGCCTGCGCCTCCGTCTTTGGTGCCTTTGTTAAACGGCAGGAAGAAGGTGCTGTCACCCGCGAGTTTGGTGGTCATAAATACGTCATACTGGCTGACGACAAAATGCACCAGCGCGCCGCGCTTAAAGGTCAGCAGCGGTTCCGGTTTATTGGTGGCGGGATCTTTCGGCAGGCGGGTCTTTTTGTACTGCGCAATGGCGTTCTGCACCGCCTGTTTGAATTCGGATTTCAGCTCCAGCGTGGCAATTGGCAGGCCGTTGATAAACAGCACCAGGTCGATGCGCCATTTTTTGGCTTTCACGCCCGTTTCTGCAAAGACGCTATTTGAGGCATACGGGCTGTAGACCAGTTCCGGCACAATACGGCAGATATTCTGCTGATAGCGCGCCAGCGTTTCCGGGTTGAGATTATGTTCCGGTTTAAACTGACACAGCGAAAAACGGGCATTGCGGATTTTCAGGCCGTGACGAAGTACGCCGAGCGTACCCCAGGTGCGCGACTGGATATCGGTTGCGTTGCTGTCGGCTTTTTTAAGCTGCGCGACCAGCGCGTCGAGGAAATGGCGCTCGGTGTCGTTAGGGTAGACGCGGGAAAATTTCTCCCACTCCTGTGGTTGGGTGGTTTGTACGAAGTTTAAGGTGTCTTGTCCGTATAGCGCACGTTCCCGATCGTAGCCGTCACCTTTGCCGACAATCCAGCCTTTTTCCACCATCTGCGCGATGATGTCGTTTTGTAGGTTGACCTCTTTTGTAATGTCGTTGCTCATGCGCTGACCTCCGTGGGTGTTTCCGCTTCGGGGATGGGGGCGGTCCAGTTGCGTAGGTCGATTTTGCCGGTGACGGCGGCGGAGATAAGGGCGGTGCGGCGTTCTTTGAGGAGTTCGATTTGGTGAAGTTGTTGTTCTTTTAAAATATCTAAATTCGCAGTAAGTTTATCTAGATACATTGCAATTTTCTTTGACTCTTCGTATGAGCATAATGGTATTGGTAATTGGCCAATGTCTTCCCAATTTGCCCGAGGCATTTTAGTACCATATGTTGATGAATCAACTTGCTTAATAAATGTCTGTGAAAGAATGAAGTAATTTAGATATTTAGGGTTTAACTTTTCTACTTTTAGCACTAAAAATTCTGAAGAACACACACCAGAAAAGGTGGCTAACCATGCTTTAGCAAGGTAAGGGCGAAGCTTTCCAAAAAGAATATCGTCTTTTTCGAATAATAATGATGTGCTTTCAGGTGTGATATCAGTTGTTACTATGAAACTCCCATCACCACTGGAAATATTTTCTAACCCGACGTATCTAGTGTGGGGTAAAACAATTTTTTCAGACCTTAATGTTGTTATGAATTTTAATTTTATTGTAATCCAGTTATTTGGTATTTCCCCCAACCACTCAACCCCAGAATCTTTCATCGGCACATCAGGATTTAGCCCTTTGGTCACCGCATGGCTAATTACTGCCTGACGTTTTTCTTTCAGTAGTTCAATAAGTTGTTGTTGTTTCTCGATTAGGTTATCGATTTTTGCGGTTTCGTGGTCGAGAAAATGAGCAATTATTGACTGCTCTGGAAGAGATGGTGAGGACAGTGTTATTGCACCAAATTGTTCATAATTAATCGATTTTCCATCTCTCAAACTATCAGTTGACGCTTGCAAAGCTGATATATAAGGCTCACTTTTTAAAAGATAGCGATAAAAAGAAAAGCTTATGTCATTAACACTTTTCAACACAGTGTATGCTGGGGAGACGCAACCTTGATAGTTACTGTGCTCAATTCCTCCTTCAAAGCTACGCAGACTTATAACAAAATTATTTTTTTCTACATGCCGAAATGAATCTGTACCTTTTAATGCCAACATTACTTTAGAGTCATTAAGTTGCATCATTAAAGTTTGAGGAATAACGCCATACTTTTGACTGGCAGCAAGTTGTTCATCATTAGAAAGAGCCGGAGTTCTAACACTACTAAATAGTCGTTTTCCTGTGTACGTCTGCCAAGTGCGAGGTATCTCCCCCAACCACTCCATCCCAGAATCCCTATACTCCGGATACGCCTGATATTTATTTAACCCTGCCATCAGGAATGTACCTCCTGCAACAGTTTCATAATCTCAGCGCTTACCGCATCCAGGTCCGCATCAATTTCTTCCAGCGGCCTTGGCGGCTGATAAACATAAAAATGACGATTAAACGGAATTTCATACCCCACAATCCCGATATCTCCATCTTTCGCGTCACGCTTATCGGCGTTAATCCACGCATCCGCAACATGCGGCAATACTTCTGCTTTGAAGTAACCCTCGATCAACTCGCTGGTAGATACCGCCGGATTTAACGGCACATTCTCGTTATCACGCAGGTCGCCATCCGGCTCAAACTCCACAACCTTTCCGTTGTACTCACACGCGCCATACAGCGGTTGGGCCGCCTCTTTCAGGACCTTGCTGACTACCGGCTCGGCGTCCGGGTTTTTGCGGGTAATGGCATCAATAAATTGCTTGTTCTCTTTCGCATCCAGCTTCACGCCTGCGGTTCTGAGCGCTTCTTTCAGCGTCAACTGGAACTGATTAAAGTCATTGCTAACGGTGTCTTTGCCGCCCGCCTGCATACCCATCGCCGCCTGAATACGCCGCGCTTTTTCCATTAACCCGCGCTGGGCCAGCCATAATTTGCTGTCGAGCAGATCTTTAATTTGCTTCTCTTTCAGCTCGCTAAAATCGGCTTTAAGAATGGCGCGGGCTTCACTTTCTACCGCTGTTAAGTCGCCGTAATTACCGTCCTGCCACTGGAAAGCAAAGGCGTCATACAGTTGCGCCATCGGAGCGTTAAACGGCTTCGGCGCAAAGCGCAATGTGGCAATGGCGTCATCACTTATCTGAGCCGACAGGCGCAACGGGCGCTCAACGGTGATGCGACGATAGCCAAAGTCGGTGCTGTGGAAGACTTTGCTGGCAAAAGTTTTTGCCGCCTCGGTTTTGGTTGTTGCGGGCTGGCGTCCCCGGCTGGATTTTTGTTCGGGTGCTTTCTCCAGGCCTAACGCCGCAAGCGTAGTGGTGGCAACGGGTTCGAAATCGCCAAACGTGCGGGTGATTAAACCAATATCCTCCTCCCCGAGAATATTACGTTTTGACCCCAGCGATTTACGCATCTTGCCGCACAGGTTGCTGCCGTCGATAAGCTGGACTTTGCCTTTGCGTTCTGGCGCTTTTTTATTCGACAAAATCCACACATAGGTAGCGATACCGGTGTTGTAAAACATGTCGGTGGGCAGGGCGATGATGCCTTCCAGCAAATCCGCTTCCAGAATGTAGTGGCGGATCTCGCTTTCACCGCTTCCTGCACCGCCGGTGAATAACGGCGAACCATTAAGAATGATGCCGATCCGCCCGCCACCGCTTTTGGCATCGCGCATTTTGCTGATCAGGTGCAGCAGAAACAGCAACGAGCCGTCGGAGACGCGGGGTAGGCCGGGGCCAAAGCGACCATCAGCACCTTTGAGTTTGTGCTCGTCGTTGATGTCGGTTTCTATCTTTTTCCAGTCCACGCCGAAAGGTGGATTAGAAAGCATGTAATCGAATTTTTCTGCGGGGAGCTGATCGTTGGACAGGGTGTTGCCGAGTTTGATAAGGCTGACATCCTGGCCCTTAATCAGCATGTCGGCTTTGCAGATGGCGTAGGATTCCGGGTTTAACTCCTGACCAAACGCGCGCATCACGGCATTGGGGTTTTGTCGGTGGACGAACTCCATGCCGGAGGAGAGAAAGCCGCCGGTTCCCGCTGTTGGGTCGTAAATGGTGCGGATGATGCCGTCTTTATTGAGCGCGTCATCATCATCGAAAAACACCAGCGAGGTGGTCAGATTGACGATATCACGCGGGGTAAAGTGCTCCCCGGCGGTTTCGTTAGAACTCTCGGCAAAACGTCGGATCAGCTCCTCAAATACCAGCCCCATATCGTGGTTGGTAACGTGCTCTGGGTATAAATCTGCTTTAGCGAATATTTGCACCACTTTGAACAGCAAGTTCGCATCAGCCAGTTGCCCGACAAACTCGCTGAACTTGAAGTGTTCGAAAATTTCGCGGGCATCCGAAGAGAACGACTGGATGTAGTTTTCCAGGTTGTCCTGTATGCCATTTTGCCCCATTTTGCTGAGATCCATCGCTGAGGCATTGAAGAACGTGAGGCCATTAGTCGCCCGCAGGATCATTTTCTCCTGGGCTTCCTCCGGCAGTTTCATGGCTTTTACTTTTTTCGCCTCGGTAATCACCGCGTCTTTCGTTGTTTCGAGTACGCATTCCAGACGACGCAAAAGGGTAAAAGGAAGAATAATTCGTCCATATTGTGATTGTTTAAAATCGCCGCGTAACAGGTCGGCGACAGACCACAGGAAGGCAGCGATCTGACTGAAATTAGTTGATGACATAAAAAGCATTCCTTGCCCTGAAAAAGAGGGAGATATTCAATGTGAAGTGAATGCTTTGTTATATCAAACTATCGTTGTGATGATCAAAAACATGATCATTTTCAATGCGTTATAAATATACATTGGAAGTATTAATTGTTCTAATGAATGCGTTCTGAGGTGTTTCTTAATATATTTTGATTTATCCTGGAATGGTATTTTTGCAGAAACAAAGACGCTAACTTTTATTTTTTATTCGCAGCATAATGACGTCGTTTGCCAGCACAATTTGACAGGAGTCATTCATGAAAGCCACCGAAGCCCGATTACTCGATTTTCTAAAACGCTCTCAGCAATTCGTTATTCCCATTTATCAGCGTACTTATTCATGGTCAGAGGAACAGTGCCGCCAGCTCTGGGACGATGTAATACGTGCCGGGCAGCGTGATGATATCCCGGCGCATTTTATCGGCTCGGTGGTGTATATCGAACAGGGCCTATATCAGGTTTCGGGGATCTCTCCCTTACTGGTGATTGACGGTCAGCAACGCCTGACAACGGCGATGTTATTGCTGGAAGCGTTGTCCAGACACCTTGACGATGACGAGGTGATGGATGGTTTCTCCGCCATGAAATTACGAAACTATTATCTGCTCAATCCGTATGAATCGGGCGAGCGTGGTTTTAAGTTACTGCTTACGCAAACGGACAGAGAGAGCCTGCTGGCATTGATTAGACAAAAACCGCTGGCAGAAAATTGCTCTCTACGCGTGAAAGAGAATTTTGAGTTTTTCCATGAGCAAATAGGCAAACTCCACGGCAATTTCACCGCGTTATGTCAGGGCCTTTCCAAACTGCTGATTGTGGATGTCGCCTTGAATCGCGGTCAGGATAATCCGCAACTAATCTTTGAAAGCATGAACTCAACAGGAAAAGCGCTGAGTCAGGCGGATCTGGTTCGCAACTATGTTCTGATGGGGCTGGAGCCAGAACATCAAAGCCAACTGTACGATGATTACTGGCGGCCCATGGAGCTGGCATTTGGTCAGAAGGGATACACTGACTATTTCGACAGTTTTATGCGTAATTACCTGACGGTAAAAACAGGTGAGATTCCGCGAATTGGTGATGTCTATGAAGCCTTTAAACGCTATGCGCGAAAACCAGGAGTGATGGATAGCGGGATGGAGGCGCTGGTTGCGGATATTCGTACCTATGCGGATTATTTTTGTGCGATGGCGCTGGATAGCGAAAAAGACAACATATTAAAGATGGCGTTTCAGGATCTACGTGAGCTGAAAGTCGATGCCGCCTGGCCGTTCCTGTTGGTGCTTTATCACGACTATAAACAAGGAATTCTTTCTGCCGCGGATTTTTTAAGTGCCACGCGTTTAATTGAGTCGTATATCTTCCGGCGCGCAGTCTGTGCCATTCCCACCAACTCATTTACTAAAACTTTCGCCACGTTTTACAAAGTGCTGGATAAAGAGCGTTATCTGGAGAGCATTGCGGCGCATTTGCTGGAACTGCCTTCCTACCGTCGTTTCCCGGATGATGATGAATTTCAACGTGAACTGAAAACTCGCGATCTCTACAACTTCCGTAATCGCAGCTATTGGCTACGCAGATTTGAAAACCACGATCGTAAAGAACGGGTCTATGTTGACACTTATACGATTGAACATATCATGCCGCAGAACCCTAATTTATCGGCGAAGTGGCGCGATGACCTTGGTCCGGAATGGAAGCGTATCCATAAAAAGTGGCTCCATACGTTGGGTAATTTAACGTTAACTGGCTATAACTCAAGCTACAGCGACCGTCCATTTGCGAAGAAGCGAGATATAAAAGGTGGCTTTAAGGAAAGTCCATTACGCCTGAACACGGGGTTAGGGCAATGTGAAATATGGGATCGTGCAGCGATACAAAAGAGAGCGGAACGTCTGGCCGAGCTGGCAATAGACGTCTGGGCGATCCCCAAACTTTCGGAAGACGTGTTGGCTCGTTATCGCACCGTCGTTGAACGAGGAACGGGATATGTCCTTACTGATTTCCCGCAACTTGAAGAAGGTACGCACATCCGCGTACTTTTTGACAGCCTTTCTGATGCCGTTATGACGCTGGACGCTGGGGTTACGCGAGAAATATTGAAGCTCTATGTTGCCTTCAAAGCGGAGACGAATTTTGTTGATGTGGTGCCGCAAAAAAGTCGCTTACGTTTATCACTAAATATGCCATTCCATGAACTGGTTGACCCAAAATGTATGGCTAAAGATGTCACAGATATAGGCCGTTGGGGCAATGGCGATGTTGAAGTAGGTTTCAGCGATCTTTCTGAGCTTCCTTATGTGATGGGATTAATTCGTCAGGCATTTGAAAAGCAGATGGATAACGCGATGGCTTAATATGGAATAATATCCTCTTTACCATGCAATCAAGGATCCTCTAATGACAACCAAACTACTGGACCTGAGCTGGAATGCAAATGCCATCCCGGCGATGCAAATTGTCGGTACGCGCGCAGCCTTGTTTACCTTCAAAACGCATATGGCAGGGTTTGTCTGGGATGCCGCGCAACTGGAAAATAACCCCTATACCTTTGTTGAAGTTAAAACGTTGCTTGATGGTGTCACTGTTGGCGGGCATAAGGTCAGTGATACTGAGCAGGTGTTGAACCTGGCAGATAGCGCAAAAAAACTGATTGAACTTGTGCAATTCGGGCGTTTCGACCTTGATAAGAAAACGTTCACGTTACTTAACGGCATTATTGCGCGTAATGAGGCGCTGGAGTGGGGCGTTTTTCGCGGCGAAGGTGAAGAGTTACATTACAATGCGCGCGTTCATCTCGGTGAACTGGGCACTCATTTTCCACCAGCCACTGAAGCAGGTGCACCTGAACTGAATCGAATATTCGCCGCAGGTGTGGCACAAATAAAAGAGATGCCACCGTTCGAAGGGGCGCTGGCAATGTTTTTATTTGGTGCTTATTTTCAGTTTTTCTTTGATGGCAACAAGCGTACCAGTCGCCATATGATGAACGGCTGGTTAATGCGCCACGGTTACAATCCCATTAGTGTACCCGCAGCTCGTGCGCTGGAGTTCAACAGCAAAATGGTGCGCTTTTATCACAGCAAAGATGCCAGTGAAATGATGGCATTTTTGGTGGATTGCTATCAGGTTTGAATAAGTGCTGGATGGTGTCCCAATGCTGCCATCCAGCCCCTTCATATCAACTTCCCTATCTTTTCCTAAAACGTGATGCTATTTCCAACATTCGAATCATCAGTGCACGAAAAGCAGATCGTAAAGAGAG
>UMFF01012952.1_pt1 | contig 12881 bp, 7 predicted proteins | sample 1964971 | NCBI WGS metagenome assembly UMFF01 (sample SAMEA4836042, study PRJEB28245) | human gut metagenome | biome: gut microbiome; material: fecal sample | place: Denmark | collected 2008 | reverse complement strand
TCGAGCACCGTGACTTGCGAACCGAATGAAGCATACATGGAAGCAAATTCCAGTCCGATGTATCCCCCACCTACAATGACGAGCTGTGCCGGCAGCTCAGTCAGTTCCATAATGGAGGTGCTGGTATATACCCGTGGGTTACCTTGTATCCCCTCTATCGGTGGAATGACGGTTTCGGCACCCGTATTGATGAATATCCGGGGAGCTTGCAATTGTAATGTCCCTTCCGCCATCCCAACTTCCACCACATCCGGACCTGCAAAGGAGCCGATACCCGTATAGACCGTTATATGAGGATTGTCGGCCAGATTGTGATAGTTCTTCTGACGCAGGAAAGAGACGACCTCTTCCTTCCTTGCAATGGACTGACGATAGTATGCCTTCTTGACCTCCCAAGAAGCGTCTTTGTCCGCATGCTTTGCCGCATGCACCAATGTTTTTGTGGGAATGCAACCGATATTGATACATGTCCCTCCGTACATCTTTTCCGAACGCTCCACTACGGCAACGTCCAGCTTCCGTTTTGCCAACTCGGCAGCCAATGTCTTTCCGCCTTTGCCGAATCCGATGATAATGACATCATACTGTTTCATACGTCTATTTCCTTAATTGGTTCAATACTCTTTTTGCACTGTCAGACAGTACGACAATGGCACCGGCAAGAATGGCCGTATCCTTGATGACCAAGCGCCCTGCCCCCGTCAGCAACGGAAAGCCGTGCTCCCCGCTTCCCAAGTCGGGCACCCACACCTCAGGGGTTGTCACCAGGAAAGAGAGGGTACCTATTGTCATGACAATGGCCAGTGCAGCTCCCGCCAGTCCGATTTTCGGAGAGAATATCCCCAGAAATGTCAGAATGCCGATGGTCATAATCAGAATGCCCAGACCGTGAGAGAAACCATACGTATTGTTCTCCACGTGCCACTGATGTTTCGCCTCATTGAACTCGCCCTCTTTCAGCTTATACTCCTTGTACTCCGGGGCACTCTTTGTATAAAAGAAGCTCATGAACGGGCTGTTCGCCACAAAAGGGACAATCCCTTCAGCCTCATAATTCCAGAATTTCAACCCACCAATCCATACGAAAATAACCAGGATGGCTACACGAATCAAATTAACACCCAACTTTTGAGTGGAAGCGGCCAGCGTCAACGCAGCCATAAACAAGTTTTGCAATTTCGTTTTCATCTTTGTTCTACTTTTTAAATGGTTTCAGTAATATGACTTGATTTTTGTTTTTGCAAAGTTCCTTGTTTTCCACCACGTACGAAATGGCAATTATTCCGCAACAGTTGGCAATTATTCCCGTTTCACTCTTTTCCGGTAGTCCGAGACACTCTCGCCGGTCATTTTCTTGAAAAAACGGCTGAACGCGGACAAGTCTTCGAAGCCCAGAATGGAGCTGATTTCCTTAGCGCTTTTGTGGGTATACAGCAGCAATCTCATGGCTTCTGCCTCAATGCGGTCATGAATCACCCGTAAAGGGGAAGGCAACCCGCAGGTCGAGAACAGATTGGAAAGTGTCTTGGGAGAACGGCAAAGAATATCGGCATAATCCTGCACCTGCTTCTTCTCCTTGAAGTGCCGGTCCACCAGCACATAATACTGTCGGATGATGTCAAACGTCTTTTCCTTCTCCTGCCCCACCCCGAAAAGCTGGCGCGCAATGCGTGTGCAGGTAATGATGAAACGTTTCAAGACAATCCGCAGCATCTCCTCCTGCAGATTGTCATGAATGACCGATTCCTGCCGGAAAATGCGGACTATGTCATGCAGGTTGGAAGACTGCCCGGCAGAAAGTGCCAGTTTCATCACCTTGGAAGAGCCATAAAAAAGGAATCCGTTGCAAGAGACCTCGTTGTCATGTCCATAGATGCAATAAAAATTGCTGTTGAATACAAACGTCAGGTATTCACCGTCCACCTCTTTTACCTCCAGGTGATGCAACGGGGTCAAGGTCACGATTTCATCCTTTTCCAAGCGCATGGAGATATGGTCTATTTCCAGAGTGAGCGTACCGCTCTGTACCCAAATGAATTTATACAGAGTCTTGTCACGTTGCAGCGACGCACGCTCATGGTAGCTGGAAGTCATGGCTATGTTGCCATTCAAGCGGGTGTTCAGTTGATAATCCATAAAAAACAGATTGTTTTAGTAAATAACAAAGATAGCGAATATCTTGTTTGCTACTGATTATTTCCCCACTTTTGTAGCCGTTTTGCTGTTCTTTAATTTTTAACCTTTAATGTCTTCATTCAAATGTTCCCCGTCATATTTGTATCTCTCGGTCCCGGCGAACCGGAACTGATTACCGTAAAAGGCTTGACAGCCCTGCAGGCAGCCGACTGTATCTTCTGTCCCGAAACACTGACTAAGGATGGAAACAGAGTTTCACGCGCAGCCGACATCCTATCGCAACTCGACATCCCGGAAAACACGGTACGCCGCTTTCCACTCCCCATGAGCAAACTGCGTGAAAAAGCCCTGAGCGCCTACAACGAGGTCTATATGGAGAGCTCCACCCTCCGGCAACAAGGAAAGAAAGTCTGCATCGTTGCCGAAGGAGATGCCGGATTCTACTCTTCCATACACTATGTATATGACAAATTGCAGGCAGACGGCATCCCCGTGAAGCACATCCCCGGTATCCCCGCCTTCATTGCCGCCGGCGCACTGGGCGGGCTCCATGTGGCCAGCCAGGAAGAGCGGCTGACGGTGATACCCGGCATTACTACGACAGAAGAGATAGAGAAACTGACAAGCGAAAACAGTGCGGTTGTCATCATGAAGCTGTCCAGATGCACCGATGAGATTCACCGCTGCATCCGCCTGCATCCCGAATACCGGTATCACTATTTTGAGAATGTAGGCACTCCGGAAGAGAAGTATATCAATGACAGCAAGCGGATAGCGACCATCCGCTTCCCCTATTTTTCCCTGCTTATCATTCGTACAGAGACCTTTTGAGCCCGATTTAATACAATTTCGCACGCCATAGGCATTATTTTAATGAAAATGGGTTACCTTTGCGCCGTTGAAATATAAAAAAGATAAGAACATGAAGAAAGTCGTTTTTTATATGATGCTGCTGGTTATGAGCATCGGTTATGCCTATGCACAAGGAAAGGCAGACATCAAATTCGAACAGACCACCCACAACTTCGGCACATTCTCCGAAAACAGTCCTGTGGTCAGCTACACCTTTAAGTTTACGAACGTAGGCGATGCTCCGCTTGTCATCCATCAGGCTGTAGCTTCCTGCGGATGTACCGTTCCCGAATATTCACAAGAACCGATAGCACCGGGAAAGACTGGAACAGTGAAAGTAACTTATAATGGAACCGGAAGATACCCCGGACACTTCAAGAAATCCATTACCCTGCGCACCAATGCCAAAACGGAAATCATGCGATTGTTTATCGAAGGGGACATGACCGCTAAAGATGCCAAATAAGCATTTTACCATACAGAATTAAGGAGATTTTTTTAAATCTCCTTTTTTTTTGCTTTCTTTGCCTAAAATGCGAAGATAGGCTGCACCTCAGCAGAATAATAATGAGCTTGCTCATTTTATCCTGCATTCGGTTTGCACTATCTTTGAAGTCTATTAAAGAAAAACATAAAACTACAAAACCTATGAAACAAGAAGAAGAACCTATTACCGGACTACCGGAAAATGCGTTCCGTGAATTGAAACCGGGAGAAGTGTACAACCCTCTGATGAGCCCGGATAAGAAGTATTCAGAAGTAAATGCCTGGTCGGTGACATGGGGTATTCTGATGGCCATCCTCTTTTCGGCCGCAGCCGCCTATCTGGGGCTGAAGGTGGGACAAGTATTCGAAGCCGCCATCCCCATCGCCATCATTGCCGTCGGCGTATCGGGTGCCGCCAAACGCAAAAACGCATTGGGCGAAAACGTCATTATCCAGTCTATCGGTGCCAGCTCGGGCGTCATCGTGGCAGGTGCCATCTTCACCCTTCCGGCACTCTATATTCTCCAAGAAACCTATCCGAAAGAAATCACCGTCACCTTTGCACAAGTCTTTATCAGTTCCCTGCTGGGAGGTGTGCTGGGTATTCTCTTCCTTATCCCCTTCCGCAAATATTTCGTGAGCGACATGCACGGCAAGTATCCCTTCCCCGAGGCGACAGCCACCACACAAGTGCTCGTCTCCGGTGAAAAGGGCGGCAGCCAGGCAAAACCATTACTCATGGCTGGTATTATCGGAGGTCTATACGACTTCATCGTGGCAACCTTCGGCTGGTGGAACGAGAATTTCACTACCCGCGTATGCGGCTTCGGCGAAATGCTGGCCGAGAAGGCCAAGCTGGTATTCAAGGTTAATACGGGTGCTGCCGTGCTCGGTCTGGGTTATATTGTGGGACTGAAATACGCGTCCATCATCTGTGCCGGCTCACTGGCCGTATGGTGGATTATCATCCCCGGTATGTCCATGATTTGGGGAGATTCCGTACTGAACCAATGGAACCCCGAAATCACGGCAACCATAGGCGCTATGGCTCCGGAAGAAATCTTCAAATACTATGCCAAGAGCATCGGTATCGGTGGCATTGCCATGGCAGGTATCATCGGCATTATCAAGTCTTGGGGCATCATCAAGAGTGCCGTAGGACTGGCTGCCAAGGAAATGGGAGGTAAGTCCAACGTGGAAGCCAGTGTGAAACGCACACAGCGGGACATCTCTATGAAGATTATCGCCATCGGTTCCATCATCACGCTGCTGCTGGTTGTTCTCTTCTTCTACTTCGATGTGATGCAGGGCAACTTGACACATACCATTGTAGCTATCCTGCTTGTTGCAGGTATCGCTTTCCTGTTCACCACCGTGGCAGCCAATGCCATTGCGATTGTGGGCACAAACCCCGTATCCGGAATGACGCTGATGACATTAATCCTGGCATCCGTAGTCATGGTAGCCGTAGGGCTGAAAGGTCCCGAAGGGATGGTTGCGGCACTGGTGATGGGCGGTGTTGTATGTACGGCACTGTCCATGGCGGGAGGCTTCATCACAGACTTGAAAATCGGTTACTGGCTGGGTAGCACGCCTGCCAAGCAGGAGACCTGGAAGTTCCTCGGAACCATCGTTTCTGCCGCTACCGTAGGTGGTGTAATGATTATCCTAAACAAGACATACGGTTTCACCAGCGGACAGCTGGCCGCTCCGCAAGCCAATGCCATGGCGGCCGTTATCGAACCGTTGATGAACGGTGTGGGTGCGCCCTGGCCGCTCTACGGTATCGGTGCAGTGCTGGCCGTCATCCTCAATTTCTGCAAGATTCCCGCACTGGCATTTGCATTGGGTATGTTCATCCCATTGGAGCTGAATGTTCCGTTGGTAGTGGGCGGTGCCATCAACTGGTACGTGACCAGCCGCAGCAAGGATGCCGCTCTCAATGCCGAACGCGGGGAGAAAGGTACCCTGCTTGCCTCCGGTTTCATTGCCGGCGGTGCATTGATGGGCGTGGCAAGTGCTGCCATGCGTTTCGGAGGAATCAACCTCGTAAACGATGCATGGTTGCAGAACACCTGGTCCGAAGTGCTGGCGCTGGGTGCTTATGCCATTCTGATATTCTACCTCATCAAAGCTTCCATGAAAACCAAATAACTTTTAAATACCAAGAACATGAAAAAGATTCTACTTTTATCTTTTCTATTTGCAGCGACCATGTTATCTGCACAAAAGCCCGTTGAGCTGCCCCTATGGCCCAACGGTGCCCCCAATAACAACGAACTGACCAATTCCGGACAGAACCATAACAACGAATGGGTGTCCGATGTCACCACCCCTACCCTTACGGTGTACCCTGCCTCCCACCCCAACGGCATGGCCATCATCATGTGTCCGGGAGGCGGCTACGGGGGGCTGGCCATGAAGCACGAGGGACACGACATGGCTCCCTGGTTCAACACACAAGGCATCACCTATGCAGTACTGAAATACCGTATGCCCAACGGGCACCATGAAGTGCCCCTTTCCGATGCCGAACAAGCCATCCGCATGGTACGCGAACATGCCGCCGAATGGGGTGTCAATCCTCAGCGTGTAGGCATCATGGGCGCTTCTGCCGGCGGCCATCTGGCAGCTTCGCTTGCCACACTATACAGCAGTGACAAGACCCGTCCCGACTTCCAGATCTTGTTCTATCCGGTGATTTCCATGCAGAAAGGCGTTACCCATGGAGGTTCCCGTAAGAACCTTATCGGAGAAAATCCATCTCAGGAACTGGAACAAAAATACTCCCTCGAAAGGCAAGTGTCCCCACGCACTCCGCAAGCTTTCATCATGCTTTCTTCGGACGATGACGCAGTGCCGCCCATCAACGGCATCGGTTACTTCCTTGCCCTGCGCGACCATAAAGTACCTGCCAGCCTGCATGCCTACCCCACCGGCGGACATGGCTGGGGATTCCGAGACAACTTCACCTACAAGCGTCAATGGACGGAAGAACTGGAGAAGTGGTTGCGTGAAGGGCTCGTATTCCCGGTCTCTGAACCTACCACAAAGAAATAAAAGCAATTATGAATAAAAAGTATTTTTTACTCACTTGCCTCGCAGCGTTTCCCTTTGGCCTGACTGCTCAGGAGAACAATCGCTACGAAGAGATTACCAACCCCAAGCTGACAAGCATCAACCGGGAGCCTGCCCGCAGCACGTTCACCTCCTACGTCACGGAGGCTGATGCCGTCATCAATGACCGCAAGAACGGAACATTCCGCTTGTCCCTTAACGGGAAATGGAAATTCCATTATGTGGAAACCTTCGCCGACCGCCCCACGGACTTCATGATGGACCGTGTGGACGCCAGCCGCTGGCCGGACATCAATGTACCCGGAAACTGGGAGTTGCAGGGATTCGGTACGCCCATCTATGTGAACCAGCCTTATGAATTCTGTTCTTCGGGCTATCCTCCTTATTGGGACAAGCCCAATCCTCCATACGTTCCCCAAGAATGGAATCCCACCGGCACCTACCGCCGCGAGTTCACTCTTCCGGGAGACTGGGACGATAAGGAAATTTTCCTGAGTGCCGACGGCGTACGCGGGGCAGCCTTCTACTACCTCAACGGCAAGTTTGTAGGCATGAGTAAAGATGCAAAGACTCCGGCGCGTTTCAACGTCAGCGCCATTGCCAAGAAAGGGAAGAATGTCATTGCCATTCAGATACACCGCTTTTCCGATGCCAACTATCTGGAATGCCAGGACTTCTGGCGCATCAGTGGTATCGAACGGGACATTTACTTATATGCCCAGCCTCAAATCCATCTCACGGACTTCAAGGTGGAGTCTCCTTTGGATGAGAACTACCGGAACGGTATCCTCAAGGTAAAGGTGCAGTTTACCAATGAAAGCGGACAAAATTCCCCATTTGTCGTTGGTTACCGCCTGCTGGACAAGAACGACCAGCAGATAGCCCAGTCCTCTACTCAGGTCAGCGGTGACCAAACGGAAGTGGAATTCACCAAGAAGACCATCCAGGAACCCCTGCAATGGACAGCCGAAACGCCCAACCTCTATACCCTCGTCGTCAGCTTGAAGCGCCCGAACGGAGATGTGATTGAAGCGACAAGCTGCAAAGTAGGTTTCCGTACAGTGGAAATCAAGGACAAGCAACTGTTGGTAAACGGACAACCTATCCTCGTGAAAGGCGTGAACTATCACGAACACAACGAGAATACCGGTCACTATGTCTCCGAAGAACTGATGAAGAAAGATTTCGAGCTTTGGAAGAGATACAATGTCAATACCGTCCGCACCTGTCACTATCCCCAGCAGGAACGTTTCTACGAACTCTGTGACGAATATGGTATCTACGTCATCGACGAAGCCAATATAGAAAGCCACGGCATGGGTTACGACCTGCGTGTAGGCGGCACGCTGGGAAACAATCCGCTCTTCATGAATGCCCACCTCGACCGTACCATGAATATGTACGAACGGGACAAGAACCATCCGTCAGTCATCATCTGGTCGCTGGGCAACGAAGCCGGAAACGGATTGAATTTCTACGTTACCTACAACACCTTGAAGACGCTCGACAGTCGTCCCATCCAGTATGAACGCGCACTGTTGGAATGGAATACGGACATCTACTGCCCGATGTACGCTTCCCCTTCCTATCTGGAGAAGTATGCCCGGAACAAGGAGATGACGCGTCCCCTCATTCTTTGCGAGTATGCCCATGCCATGGGCAACAGCCTCGGCAACTTCCAGGACTACTGGGACATCATCGAGAAATATCCTATCCTCCAGGGCGGCTGTATCTGGGACTGGGTAGACCAGGGCTTTGCCGCCCAAACAGACGACGACCGTAAATACTGGACCTATGGCGGCGATTATGGCGAGAACGGCACGCCCTCCGACGGCAATTTCTGCATCAACGGCGTGGTATACCCCGACCGCAGTGTCAAGCCGCAGACAGAAGAGATGGGAAAAGTATACCAGAACATCAAGTTCCTTGATTTCGACAAGCAGACTTCCACCGTGAAAATCCGCAATGATTTCTCCTTCACCAATCTCGACAAGTACGACTTCTACTACATCATCCGCGACCACGGAAAGGAAGTCTACCGTGGCAAGATTGAAAATATCCATGCCGCACCGGGCAAGACGGTAACCACCGGCTTCCTGAACGGCATACCCAAAGAGAAACAGACAACGGGAGATGTGCGTATCGAGTTCTATGCAGCCATCAAGACGGCAGAGCCTTTCCTCCCGGCCGGCACGGTCATCGCACGCGAACAGACCTACGTCCATACTTTCTACAAGAAAGAGGCTACGGCACAGCAGCCCGCCACTTCTAAGGAAGAGGGAAATTTGGTGGCGTTCTCCGGTCCCGACTTCAAAGCCACCTTCGACAAGCAAAGCGGTCTGCTCACCTCCTATTTATACAAGAAGCACGAGTACATACTGAACGGTCAAGGTCCCCGCCCATTCTTCTGGCGTGCACCGACGGACAATGATTATGGAGCCAACCTCCCCGTCCGCCTCAAAGCCTGGAAAGAGGCAAGCTATCAAGAACCAAAAGCCGAAAGTTTCCAAGTGACTCCGGGCAGCAATGCCACGACAATAAAGGTGACCTACCGTTTTCCACAGACAGATGCCCGTTGGGACATCACCTATAAGATATATGCCAGCGGAGTCATCAAGGTAGACAACCGGTTCGTGGCCGAAGGAGACCAAGCTCCGATGATACCGCGTGTGGGCCTGCGGATGCAGTTGCCGGAAAGCTTTACAGACTTGACCTACTACGGTCGCGGTCCGAAAGAGAATTACCGAGACCGCCGTACCTCCCAGTTCATCGGAGAGTACGCCATCCCGGTCAAGGATATGTACGAGCCGTATGTCCGCCCGCAGGAGAACAACCATCGCACGGACATCTATTGGTGCGCTCTTACCGATAAGACGCAACGTGGTTTGCTGCTCATCGCCGACCGCACCTTTGAGCTGAACGCCTCCAACTATCCCCTGGAAAGTATGGACAGCGGCGACACGATTGACAACGGCGCTCCGCGTACCGAAAAGACCCATCACCGCCACCTCACCGACCCTCTGCCGGAAAAGATGGTCGATTTGTTCATTGATTACCGCATGATGGGTGTCGGTGGAGACGACAGTTGGGGCGCAACCGCCCATGAACCCTATCTGATTCGTCCGGGCAAAGAGAACGCCATTGAATACGGTTTCTCCCTTGTTCCGTTCGATAAAAAGGAGGATTATAAATATTTAATCCGGCAATATTGAATTTAATCCCTCCGGATTAAGCTTTTATAAAAAGGATGTAGTAAATTTGCTGCATCCTTTTTACGTTCAAGAACAATAATAATCAAAAGAAAGAAAAATGAAAACAATGACTAAATTTATGTTCAGCGCCCTCTGCGCCGCAGCCATGGTAACTTCCGTTTCTGCCCAGGGAGGGAAAGATATGTTGAGCAATGGAATAAAGTATCTGGATGTGCCATACGTAGCCCATACGCTGGAGGCAGATGGTCCCGAGGAACTCGTCATCAACTGCGATGAGGTAGACTGCACCACGCTGGTGGAATATGTACTGGCAGAGACACTCACCCCCAAATTGGCCGACGGAGACATCTCGGAAAGCGCTTTCGCCGATAACCTGCAAAAAATCCGTTACCGTGACGGTAAAATCGACGGGTACACTTCCCGCCTGCATTATATTGCCGACTGGATAAACAATGGCGTACGCAACGGCTTCCTTCAAGATGTAACGGGCGCCATGAGTCCCGACACCGAACGGTTGTCCATCTCCTACATGTCTTCCCACCCCCAACTCTACAAGCAGCTGGCAAATTCTCCGGAGAACATAGCCAAAATGAAGAAGATTGAACAATCCTTGTCCGGCAAGGAAATTCACTATCTTCCCAAAGCCAAACTTCCCGCCGATGGTCTCCCGTGGATTAAAGACGGCGATATCATAGCCATCACCACCAACACTCCGGGGCTGGACGTAGCCCACATGGGAATCGCTTTCTATGCGGATAGCAAACTCCTGCTGGTACACGCTTCCTCTACCGACAAGAAAGTGGTCGTCTCCAAAGTCCCCTTGTCCCAAATGCTGAAAGACAATAATAAGTGGACGGGAATACGGGTGCTGAGGATGAAGAAATAAAATGAAATACTATAATATGGAAAAGGCGATGAAGATTTGATTCTCCATCGCCTTTTCCGTATATAGGATTGTTCGTTCCTATTCCTCCACGACAATATATTCATCAATATTCCGTGTTTCTTTACTGAAGTTCACACCTACTTTCACTAATTTCCTGCCATCCAAGGTATAAGGAATCAGATAACCTTTCTCATCTATTTGCTTCAGAGCTGCGTCGGCCGTACCGTCCAGTTTGAACTCAAAAACATAAATAGCGGTAGGGGTATGAACTACTGCGTCCGCACGGCCGCGGCTGCTGCGAACCTCGGACCGGATGAACTGTCCCAGCAAAGTAAACACTACATGAAAAATAACCTGATAATGACGTTCCGTATCATCACTCAACTCGTACGGAATACCGGAGAAGAATATCTTAAGACGCTCCATAAACGCCTCCACATCTCCACTCTTCAATTCACGCATGAATTTAGCAATGTGGAAACCAGTCTCATCATTGGATACATTGGTATAATAGGGTACCAAAAAATTCAGAAAGCCGTAACGAACCTCATCATTTGGAAAGCCTAAAGTGTATAGCTTCACATCATCATCATACCCTTTTATGGTCAAATAACCACTTTGATAAATCATCGGAAGAGGATTATTTGTTTCCGCACGATATTCAGAGAAAGCGGAAGCCAGCACTTCCACTCCATCTATCAATAGACGTATATCGTAATCACTCTGCTTCAGCAAGTCAACCAAGTAAGTAGGTGTGCCGGTCTGAAACCAATAGTACCCCATCTCTTCTGCATCAAAAGCATTCAATACACTGAACGGATTGAACATTCCTACACCTTCCGGATGAAAATGGTAACCATCATATTGACGTTCCATCAAATCAATCACTTCTTGTAAAGATATCCCTCTTCGTTTAGCCAGTCTCTCAAGTTCCGGCAGAAAGGTTTTCACCAACTCCTCTTTGGTAATACCACACAAAGCAGCGTAAGGAGACTTCATGCTGATATCATTCAGCTGGTTCAAGTCACTGAATACACTTACTTGCGCAAACTTGGTCACTCCGGTCAGGAAAACAAAACGAAGATAACGGTCAGCGCTCTTCAAGACACCGTAGAACGCTTTCAATATTTTCCGATACTCATCCAGCAAGTTCTCGTCCAAGACCGCCTGAAGCAATGGCTTGTCATACTCATCAATCAGCACAACCACCTGCTTTCCCGTCAGCGTGCATGCCCGCTCTATCACGTAAGCAAAACGCTCCTCCGGACTACGGTCTTCCTTCTCCTGACCATAGAGCAGCTCCCATTTCTCCAGATATTGATTAAGCATAGCCGTCAGGTCAGCAGCAGTTTCATATTTCCGGGCATTCAAGTCAAGATGTAGAACAGGATACTGTTCCCACTTCGTTTCCAACTGTTCGATGGCCAAGCCCTGAAACAAGTCTTTGCGTCCTTGAAAGTAAGCTTCGAAAGTGGAAATGAGCAGACTCTTGCCAAACCGACGGGGACGGCTTAGGAAATAAGGAGTAGAAGTAGATGCTATTTGATAAATCATAGCAGTTTTATCTACATAAAGAAAACCGCCTTCACGTAGTTTATCAAAAGTCTGTATGCCTATCGGCAGCTTACGTATCTGTTCCATGTTATTATTATAACCTGATTGGTGTATGACAAAGGTACGATTTATATTTCAAAAATAAGACGAAAGGCGATGGAGATTTTAGTCTCCATCGCCTTTCATTATTTTACTAATCATCATTTCAGCATTACTCACGTAGACTGGTGCAATCCGAAATACTTCTTCATAAAACAGATATAAAGAAAACAAAGCAAAAGAATTATACCTGCCAAATACCAATAACTGTAACCTAAACACATTATATATCCTACGATGATGATTGCCTGCACTGCCATGTAAATAGAAGAAACCATTATATGGGGAATCTTCAGCTCATTCGCCATAATCTGATACAGATGCTTGCGATGCGGTAGCCCGATATTCTCATGAAGCATCAGGCGGTGAATGATAGTCAATACACTGTCTACCCCATAAACGGACAAAAGAACTATCCAGCTGAAATCACCCGTTCCAATGATAAGTCTTCCTATCAAAAAAAGAAGGATGAAGGCAATGCTCACCGAACCCACATCACCGGCAAAGCATTTGGCACGCTTGCGGAAATTGAAGAAGCAGAAGACTAGAACGGAACAGATAACGGTATAGATGAAATC
>UMFF01013004.1_pt1 | contig 12882 bp, 10 predicted proteins | sample 1964971 | NCBI WGS metagenome assembly UMFF01 (sample SAMEA4836042, study PRJEB28245) | human gut metagenome | biome: gut microbiome; material: fecal sample | place: Denmark | collected 2008 | reverse complement strand
TATCCCCCCCTCGGGGGAAGCTGTGCAGCATTACTATGCTGCGCTATGCGTCATTGTAGTGCTGCGCAGTACAGCATTGCAATGCTGCACTGCTTCCCACGGTAAGGGGAAATGTCCTCCACCGCCCACCTGTTGAATAGCGGGCAACGGGGATACATATGCTCCGTCCCACAGTCAGAAGGAAGGTATTACAGGAGTGTAATAAACATGTAAGCATATCGTCCCTTCGCTGTCATAAAAACGCAATACCCCTTCCCCTATATTTGCGGCAAATTATATAAAGAAAACGAACGTTATGAAAAATGTCTATCTGAAGTATTGCCTCTTCCTGTTCATACAGTTCTTTTACACGTCAAGCATTTGGGCGGATGGCAATACTGGCGCTATCGGGGGTACTGTGACAGATAAATCAAACAAGGAACCATTAATCGGTGCAACCATTGAAATAGCCGGTACAGCAACCGGAACCGTCACCGATATAGATGGCAACTTCCTTGTCGAGGGTCTGAAACCCGGTACCTATAGAGTAATTATCAAGTACATTTCCTATAATACCATCGAACTGGACAACGTGGAAATCGCCAAAGGCAAAAAGACCGTCCTGAATGCGGAAATGGCAGAAGCAAGCCTCGCACTGGAAGGGGTAGTCGTGGTGGCACAGGTAAAACAGAATACAGACCTTGCCATGCTGAAAGCTACCAAAGCCAGCCTACTGGTACAATCGGGCATCTCCTCACAGCAAATCACCCGCACACAAGACCGGGACGCCTCCGAAGTGATACGCCGCATACCGGGTATCTCCGTGATAGACGGCAAGTTTGTGATGGTTCGCGGTCTGGCGCAACGGTATAATAATGTATGGATAAACAACAGTGCCGTGCCCAGTTCCGAAGCGGATGCACGTGCCTTCTCCTTCGATATCATCCCCAGTTCGCAAATGGATAATATGGTTGTGGTGAAAAGCCCGGCTCCCGAACTTCCCGCCGACTTCTCCGGAGGTTTCATCAAAATTAATACCAAAGATGTTCCCGACCGGAACGGCTTCTCCATCTCTGTGGGAGGAAGCGTGAACGACCGTACGCATTTCCGCGACTTTATGTACAGCCCGGGAAGCGGTACCGATTTCTTAGGCTTCGACAACGGAATGCGCAAGCTGGACGGCTCCTATACAAGCCGCCTGGACAACGACGACAAAGCGGCTGTGGACCATATCACCCGCAACGGTTTCAACAACAACTGGGGTATCAAGACGAAGACACCGCTTGCCGACCTCCGCCTGAATGCGTCCCTGAACCGCAAGTTCGACCTCGAAGACGGTAAACGCCTCGCCCTGATTGCCGCCGTAAACTATACCAATGCCTACAAAAGCCAGTTGGACATGCAAAACAACCGCTACAGCCTTTACGATGTAGTGAAAGACCAGGCGGACTATAAGAATAAGTATACGGACAATGTGTACAGCAACGACGTACGCCTCGGCGGTATGGTGAACCTTACATTTATGCCGGACGACCGGAATAAGTACGAGTTCAAGAACATCATCAACCAGCTTGGACAAAGCCGCTATACGACACGCAAAGGAATCCTGTTCAACAGCGGGGAATATATCCAGGACCAGCAGGAATATTTCTACAGCAGCCGTACCACCTACAACGGGCAGTTTACGGGTACGCACAACCGCGACAACTCGAAACTGGACTGGAGCGTCGGCTATGCGTATGCCAACAAGAACCAACCGGACCGCCGTATCATCAACCGCGAAGAGAACGGTTTTGCCGGCGACTCGCACGAAGGGGAAATGCGTATCGACCAGAATGAAATCAAACGTTTCTTCTACCGCCTGGACGAGCATATCGGCTCCGCCGCCCTCAACTACCAGCGCGACTTCAATATCGGCAACCTGCGTCCTACGCTGAAAGCCGGTGCTTATGTGGAATACCGCAGCCGCGAATACAACAACCGGGCATTCTTCTACCGCTGGAACCGTGCCAATATCCCTTCCGGATTCGAATATCTGGATGTGGTAAACGAGATACTGACCCCGCAATACTTCGGGGCAGACAAGCTGTTCGCATACGAAGATACCGACAACCGCGACAGCTACAAAGGCAACAACATCCTGGCGGCAGGATACCTGGGAGTAAACATTCCCATCGACAAGCTGGCTGTTTATGCCGGTGTGCGTTATGAATACAACCGGATGCAACTGACGAGCTACACTGCCATCAAGGATTGGAAAACGAAACAGGAAGAGTATCCTACCAACCGTTTGTTCCCCTCCCTGAACACCAGCTATAAATTCAACGAACAGCACCAGTTGAGGCTTGCCTACGGAATGTCGGTGAACCGTCCGGAATTTCGGGAAATGTCGGGTTCCGTATACTACGACTTCGATTTGTTCAGCAGCGTAATGGGTAACCCGAACCTGAAACCTGCCTATATACAGAATGCAGACCTGAGGTACGAGTATTACCCGACACCCAACGAGATACTTTCCGTCGCATTGTTCTATAAACGTTTCGACAACCCAATCGAATGGACATACATCGACAACGGGGGAAGCTATACCTACACCTATGTGAATGCCAAAAGCGCCGACAACTACGGCATCGAGGTAGAGATTAAGAAGAACCTCGACTTTATCGGGTTGAAGGACTTCAGTTGGAACTTCAACGGGGCATACATCAACAGTAAAGTACATTTCAACTCCGGCAGCATGGACAAGAACCGCCCGATGCAGGGACAGTCTCCCTACCTTATCAACACCGGTATCTTTTACCTGAACGAGCGGTACGGCATCAATGCCAGCCTGCTATACAACCGGATTGGCAAACGTATCATGGAAGTGGGAAATGCGGACCTGACCGAAGGTGGCTCCGTAAACAACGATTTCCCCGATACCTACGAACTGGCACGCAATACCATCGACCTGAATTTCAGCAAGAAGTTCGCGAAACGCTGGGAAGTGAAAGTCAGTGCCCGCAACCTGTTGGGCGAGAAAGTGACCTTCATACAATATCCGAAGTTCTACGACTCGAACCATGTGCTACAGGAACGGGAACAAATCACCAAACAATACAAGCCGGGAAGGAACTTCTTCCTCACCCTGAGCTATAGCTTATGAACCGGCTACAAACATTTATCAAAACATCTTATAGTATTTATTTAAACTTAAAATGAGAGTATGAAAAAGGTAAGACTGACAAGTTTATTCTTCACAATGACTGTTTGTGTTGCATCCATGATGGTATCTTGCAGCGACAAGAATAATCCGGAAGATGTTCCAAACCCTGACGGCAACAATGAACTGCTGGAAAACGTACTGCTTTTCAAAGCGGAAAACGGCACAATGACGCAGTTGGGTAACGGCGACCAGGAATTTGAAATGCCGAAAGGCAAATACACGCTCAAGAAAGGAACCTACCATATGAAAGGCTGGTGTTACGTGGCCGACGGAGTGGAACTGACTATCGAACCGGGTACGGTTATCAAAGGGGACAAAGAAACAAAAGCGGCCCTGATTGTGGAACGTGGCGGCAAGTTGTATGCGAAAGGTACGGCCGACACACCTATCGTACTGACATCCGAACAGGCTCCGGGTTCACGTCGTCCGGGCGACTGGGGCGGATTAATCGTCTGCGGCAAGGCAAAGAACAATGGTGTGGAAAAGCAGATAGAAGGAGGACCGAGAACGATGTACGGCGGTCAGGACGATGCTGACAATTCCGGCATCATCAGCTATGTACGTGTCGAGTTTGCCGGCTATCCCTTCAAGGAAGACCAGGAAATCAACGGTATCACTTTCGGTTCCGTAGGTAGCGGCACACAGATTGACCACCTGCAGGTTTCTTATTCGAACGACGACTCGTACGAATGGTTCGGCGGTACGGTAAACTGTAAATATCTGGTGGCTTACCACGGATGGGATGATGAATTCGATACGGACAACGGTTTCTCCGGCAAACTGCAATTCCTGTTGAGCGTACGCCATCCGAAGCTGGCCGATACGTCTTTATCCAACGGTTTTGAATCGGACAACGATGCGGATGGCTCGACAAAAGAACCTTTCACGACTTGTACGTTCAGCAACGTTACTTTCGTAGGCCCTATCGGACAGGCTGCCGACTTTAGCAATACTTCCGATTATATCAACGGTGGCGACCTGTACCCGAACAATGGTTCCAAGATGGGGACTTTCCAGGCTGCTATGCAAATCCGTCGCAACAGTAAGCTGAGCTGCTTCAACTCTGTGGCAATGGGGTATCCGGTAGGCCTGTTGCTCGACAACCAGAAGGGTACCACCCAGACATGGGCTACCGAAGGCGAACTGAAACTGAACAACATCTACTTTGCCGGCATGACCGTAGTGGGGTCCGATGTGAACAAATCATGGAAAGACCTGTATTCTACCAACGGCAAGGATGAAGATGCCGGCAGAAAGTCTTTCTCGCATGAATTTTTCCTGGCCCAGGCGGGTAACAAGTATTTTGAAACAATCACCGAACTGGGATTGAACCAGCCGAACAGCATGGCGGCTTCTCCCAACTACGGACCGAAAAGCGGCAGCCCGCTGCTGGGACACGGCGACTTGTTCGGTGATGCCAAGCTAAACGACTCTTTCTTCGATAAAGTGGACTACATCGGTGCATTCAAAAGCGATTCCGATGCAGACAACTGGCTGAAAGGTTGGACCAACTTCGACCCGCAGAATACAGCGTATTAATTCTTTATATAATTCATGAAGTGTTGGAGGAAAGCCGTTCGTCGGGAGATGGACGGCTTTCTCATTTTATTCCGATAAGGAATACCGCATGTTTTAGGCAGGCTGAAAGTTTGTACAAAACGAGTTTTTATTACTTTTGTGTCTTTATCAATCTAAGGTACAAATTCAATTCTATGAAGAACATTAAAATCTATCCGAAAGAGTGGCTGCAACTGCACCCCTATAAACAATCGGCTCCTACAGACCTTTATTATACAGGCATAGCCAACCGTATCTACGATATAATGGAACAGACCGGCCTGGCGAACTCGTTCGACAAGGAAGAAGTCTCGCAGATAAGTATCCGTATGGCTGCTTACTTTGAAGATGTGATTTCCGGTTTGAACATCTGGCGTTCCTTTATCCTTGCCCATAAGGAGATGTTCGGCAAATACCTGCCGTTCTATACGCCCGACGACCATTATTACGACGACGAAGTGAACTACGAAGATATCCGCTTCCTGCTCTGGCATTATACCCAGCAATACCACGGGGCGCGTAAAGGTACTTTCGTCAATCCGGACAACGAAGCGAACGGCGAAACGGCACGCTTAATCTACAAGCTATTCTGTGATGAATGGACAACAGCGCCGGAAAACGAAAAGATGCAAAAGCTCTTTGACCCGGAAACCCGCTACGAAACGACCGAACGGTATAATGAGCTGCTTCATTGGTTCCACTACAACTCTTATCTGTTTGTAGGTAACTCGGAAGAGATGACGGAGACTTTCAAAGCCTATTACAAGGAGAATCCGGACAATGCGAACAACCCGCAAGCCATTATGATTATCCACGATTCGCTGGCACACATCAGCAAGTCTGCATTCCTGGCCTATACTTCAGCCAAATGGTTAGCTCTCATCTTGCCCGAAACACATCCGGACCATGAGAACTTCGTTGCCGAAGGAGAAAAGACCCAGAACTTCATCGACCCGGCAATCGCCCAGAACCAGGAGGTATTCAAAGAGCATTTCGATAAGTTTATGGCGGCTTCCGAAGGACATCCGCTGATTTACTTACACAGCAAGAAAGAGTTTATGGAGTTTGCCACCGACAAGCTGGGACTCGACCCGGGGGACGGAAAGGATGTAAACGACGAAACCGAACGCAAGTTTGCCGTATATGCCACTCCAACCGAAGGCTTGCAGCTATTGACACAGGGAGTTGAGTATATCAAAGACGAACGTAATCCTTTCTACGACGAAAAGAAAGCCGAAAACCAGGCATTGTCTTTCTTCATAGTCCCGAACTGCAAAGCGTATTTACTGAAAGAGCTTGAAGAGCGTGGTATGCTTGCCGATGCACAGACCAAGAGCCTGCTCAGCCCGGAACGCGGCAAGGCGATTATCCATGAGAACTGGCAGTTCCTTTCACGGTATTTTTGCAGACAATATTAAAATAATTGACAGTTGACATGTGACAGTTGACAGTTGGGCTTCGCGTCCGGTATACAAATCGGCTGGAAGCCGAAAATAACTGTCAACTGTCACTTGTCAACTGTCAACTGTCAATTGCTTCTTGAACTTTTGTATTATTTCGAAGAACTCGACTGGGATTCTGTCTTTTACCTGTTCCACGATGTTCTCCGGTACTCCGTAATAAGCTTCGGCGATACCTCCGGTGATACAGGCGAGTGTGTCGGAATCTCCTCCCAAAGATACGGCCAAACGGACAGCATCTTCAAAATCGCGGCTATCCAGGAAAGCGATGATGGCTTCCGGTACCGTACCCTGACAACTTTCATTGAACGAATAGGTTGGACGTATTTCGTCACACGTCCGGTTCAGGTTGTAATGGAAAGTAGTTTCGATATAATTCTTTATCTCTTGTTTGGATTTACCGGTACGGGCAAGGAATATGGCAGCAGCAGTTGCTTGTGCCCCTTTTATGCCTTCAGGATGGTTATGGCTGACAGCGGCAGATTCTTCCGCAACTTTCAGGGTTTCTTCCAATGTATCGAATTTCCATCCCACAGCACTTACACGCATAGCCGAACCGTTTCCCCAGCTATTATAAGGCTTAGGGTCGGCCTCTCCCAGCCAAAAGCTGAAACATCCGCCGTATCCTCCCATCGGGCAAGGATATTCATTTCCGTAAGCCTGTAAAACTTTCACCAAATCACCACCATTCAGGAGCCAGTCGGCTACAGCAACTGTCATAACCGAGTCGTCCGTATAGTCACTTCTCCTTAGAAACAAAGGGAAATCCTTTGTCTTGATATTTTCGAACTCATATATAGAACCGATAATATCACCTGCAATTGCCCCAATCATACCTTTTATTTTTATCTATCCTGACAAAGATAATATAAACATATCATATCTTTTGTTAGAAACCTAATATCCTGTCACTTTTTTAAATATCTTCGCTTGCATGAAACGAGGATATGCAGACTTACCCCTCCACTACGGGACTGTTCCGCCCTGGTTAGCCCAACGAATGTGCCAACTGGGTGGAGCCATAGTAGAAGCGATTGTTATGGAATACGGACGTCCGGCACTGTTGCAACGGCTCAGCGACCCGTTTTGGTTCCAGTCGCTGGGATGTGTATTGGGGATGGACTGGCATTCGTCGGGGATTACGACCTCTGTCATGCACGCTTTGAAGAAAGCTATCAACCAGCGCTCCGGCGAGTTGGGGATATATGTTTGCGGAGGACGAGGGAAAGCCTCGCTTCAAACCCCGGCCGAACTATTAGGCATTGCTGAAAAGACCGGGATGAACGGAGACGAACTGGTAAGGTGCAGCAAACTCTCCGCCAAAGTAGATAATACAGCCGTACAGGATGGCTTCCAGCTTTATCTTCATTCCTTCGTCGTCACACAGGAAGGCGAATGGGCTGTTATCCAACAAGGGATGAATGGAAACAGCCGTATGGCACGCCGCTACCACTGGTTATCCTCCGCCCTGCAATCCTTTATGGAAGAGCCTCATACTTCCGTCTGTGGCAAGAACCTGGGATTCATACTGAACCTGACAGACAAGCTCGCGACACCCACCAAAGCGGGCATCCTGGAACTAACCAAAGAAACACCGGACAAGTTGATGCGGGAAGTTTCCATTATCCTGCCGCGCCACCACGAGGTAAAGGCGGAAGATGTCAATCTGAAACGCTTGGGAGCCGCACTACTATTGGCACACGAAACAAACACCTCCGATATGGAATCTTTATTGCTGCTGGAAGGTGTGGGACCGAGAACTTTGCAATCGCTCACGTTGGTCAGTGAAGTAATACACGGGACTCCCTCCCGCTTTTCCGACCCGGCACGCTTCTCTTTTGCCCACGGAGGCAAAGACGGACACCCGTTCCCTGTGCCGACCAGTGTATATGATGAAACGATTGAAGTATTCAATAAAGCCATCCACCGGGCGAAGATGGGCGACAATGATAAATCGGATGCCCTAAAGAACCTGTCTAAAATCTCCCAGGAGATGGAAAAGAACTATACTCCCAGCAACTACTTCGACGATTGGGTGGAACATGAACGGAACACTTCCTATAAATACGGAGGGAAAACGGTTTACGGAGATGCTAAAAAGCCCGACGACAAGAACAAGGGCGGCATTCAGTTAAGTTTGTGGGATTAAATTAAATGTAAACGGGCACAGAATCCTGCGCCCGTCTATGTTATCTGCATCCGGACAACCGGACGGATGTCTCTTTTATTTACAGTGTTCCTTTATCAGCTTATCGGCAACCGGGTCGCCCAGCTCTTTGGCTTTCTTGAAGGCTTCGCAAGCCTCGGCTTTCTTCTCCATACGGACATAGCAAACACCTCTCAGACGGTAACATGCGGCAAAATCAGGAGCAATCTTCAATGCATTGTTAATGCTCTCCAATGCCTCGGCATATTTTTGCATGCGTACATAAACGGATGCCTCTTCTGCATAGAAATCAGGAGTTTCGGGACTATTCTTTATTGCCTCTTGAATATCCTTCAAAGCATCTTCCAAATCTCCGGCACGGAACTTAGCCTGTTCACGAAGGTAATAGAACTGTGCATTCACACGTCCGCCCATCAAATCATAATACAAGTCGTAATCGGCAATGGCTTGGGGATATTGGGAGAGACGCAGTTTCCAGTCGATACGTTCCAATACATAAGTCGGAAGTTCGGGATTATTGGCAGCCTGGGCTTTTTCAATCGCTTTATCGAGCAGGGAGATTACATCGCCGATATTAAATCCGGTTATATTCTCCAATATTTTTGCTGCATAATAATAGGAAGAGGCTGAGGCCAGATCGCTATTGTTTACAAGCATGTAATCGTCATAAGCTTCCTTGAACTGTCCTTTGGCAAGGTAAATATCCCCTTCCAACTGGCGATAAGCAGGGAGGTCTTCTTCTTTGATTGCTTTCTGTACAGCATCGAGGGAAGCATCCAGTGTCCATGCGGGGTTTGTCAGTGTCGTATCGTTGGCGGCAACACCCAAAACAAGTTTGGCCTGGTTGAAATAACCATCCCCTTTCTTGTCACTGTACTTGGAAGCTGTTTTGATATCCTCCAAAGCCATCGTCAGGTACTTTTCCTGTTCGGCAGGAGTCTTTCCGAATGTAGCCCGGTTGTATGCATACAGGTTGGAACGGCTTAGGTAACCTTCGGAATTATCGGGGAAGGTAGCGATAAAGTCGTTTATTGTTTCCAGTTGTTTTTCCGGAGACTGTGAACTGTTTACCAGATAAAGGGCTACGGTAGCCTGGTCTACATCGGCAGGCCATGCTTTCTTGATTCCGATATTGTTATAAACCGCATTCAGGAAATCGGCGGAAGCAATGGCCAGGCTATTGGCATAACCGGCAGACAGGGCATAACAAACCTCTTTGTTGCCTGAAGCGTCGGCCTGTGCAAGCCCCAGCACTTCACCTTCCGGGGTAAGCAGCGGGGCACTCAGGTTGTTTGTGTCGAAAGGAATATTCAGTTTGTAATATTTATAACTGTCTTTCAGGTTGGTTACTTCCGTAATTGCGCCGGAAAGGAAGTTCGGTTTCTTATCGGTAGAATAAGGAAGCATATAAACCTCTGTTCCGTTAGCGACCGGTTCGGCTGCAATGGCAAGGGAAGCAGATTTCTTAGGCACGGCAACCTTGAACTTTACCACATCGTATAATTCGTCGGCCCCTAAAATATGTTCAACCGGGAATGTCTTTCCTTCGCTGTCGGTTACGGTAGCCTGCACGGCACCTTCGAACAAATCATAAGATGCGACAGCTTCGCCCGTCTGGGAGATGAAGAAACCGGTTCCAGTAAGCTGTTTGCCTGTTTTATTCGTGGTTGTGATACTAATTACAGCTTTTTGGGCTTTATCAATCCATTTAGGTGCTTTCTTCTGAGCAGATACCCATAGGCACTGGCTGCAAAGAAACATAAATAGCAGTACTCGTTTCATTTTTATTTCATGTTATCAGATATGGGCACAAATGTAAGGAATTATCATCAATATATTTGAAAATAGCTAATTATTCCATTTTGCCTTTTTCTATTTCGTTTTTCAAAAAATCATAAACGTAGAGAGGACTTTGAAAATAGAGTCCGGTCTTTGTATTTTGCAACTTGGCATAGGTATCCGATGTATATAAAGTATGTAAGGCTGTCTTCATATCCATATTAAAATCCTCCATCAGCAACAAGACAAGGTCTTTTGATAAACTTTCTATCAAATAGTCAGCATCACTCATATTTTCTTTAATAAATTAATTGCACATTCTGTCCCAAAGTAATATTGAATCGTTATTCCTTTCATGTATTTCAGCCGTTCTATGAAAGTAGGCAAATCAATTTCTTTTTCCATATACTTACGTATCTGGAGACCAACGCGATCATTTGCAATAGGACCTATTACTATATCATAATCAAATATATTTTCCGATGTAGGGTTGTTCCTGTTTGCAAAAATAAAATCAGCCCATTCTGTATCATATGCTGTAAATATTTTCACTTTCAAAGAAGAACTTTCCAACATCTTTTCATCGAACTCAAAGATATTGACTACCGGATTACCACCTATCTGTTCAGCTTTATAATCTGCCATAGCCATCGCCTGTTCTCTGCCTGCCGAGAGATAAAATCCTTTGCCGAAATCTTTGTTTGGTTTAGACTTCCGGAGATCTATTTTCTCTATGTCAATTGTTGTTCCATGATAAAGTTTCATTGAATTGCTCCTCCAAAGCGCCGGCAATAAGCTGTTATATCCGAGATTACATCTTCAAAACGTTGGGTATGGGCTATATCATAATGCTTGTCGATAAAATCTATTGCTTTATAGCGTTCCAAGTAACGATATGCCTGACTGGATGTAAGTGAATGTGCTTTTGCAAACTCACTTATCAAAGCAATCATATATTCAACTTTATCTTTTATATTAAAGTCCATGCGAATTTATCATTTATGAATTGTCACAAAGATAACGATTCGTTGGGAAATGCAATAAAAAGAGTGCACATATCCCCTGTTTTCAAAACATAGGTGTTTTGAATGCAAAGCATATATGTTTTAAATGCAAAACACCTATGTTTTGAAAACAGGGTGCCAATACTTGACTTTTCCTGAAAATCGTTTACAGATTCAGATTCCGTTTATATACCCAACAGGCAGTAATGAAATACACCGCACACTGTATCCACAAGGTCAGGTATTGCATATGTATCCCAGCCATCGAGGCGCCCATCGAACTTAGCTTGACATATGCCAGAGTCGCCGGAGCTACCGGCACCACATAATGTACGGCTTGCCAATACCAGGGCATAAGCTCCATCGGATAAGAAACACCGGAAAGGAAAATCAAGCCGACAGAGAAGAAAGCAATCATCAGCAAAGGGGCATCCGAATCGGTAAAGAACAAAGAAGCCGTCAGCCCGAAGAAGCAGGTAGACAGAAGGAACGGTATCAACAACATTATAATATGCATGCCATTCCCTATTTCCGGCAAATCAAATAGCAAGGGTATCAAGCCCAACAGGAAGAGGGCAAATACCGCATAAAGCATTGTATAGACAAATGTTTTTCCGGCAACAAGGCTGACCGCCCATTTCCAGGTAGGTTCATAGCGCCTCAACAGGTGTTTATGCCGTTCTCTCCCGCTAATCATGCCTATCACCATCAATAATGTCTGGAAGATAATCACAATAAGGACAGCGGGAATCAGGTAACTGCCATATCCTTCCGTCGGATTAAACAAGGCGGTTCCGACAACTTGAACCGGTTGGGCCGAAGCCAGTTGTGCAGCGTCTTTTGCAGGCAGAAAGACGACCATATCCGCACGATACTCATCATTCAGTGCCAGCATGGAGGCAGACGAGGCTTCCTGCATCGCCATATAATAAAGGAAAGCACTGGTCGTTTCATATAGGATGAATATAGACTCATCCCCTTGTGCCACACGGTCTTCAAAATCGTAGGGCAGATACAGGATACCTGCAACATCTCCCTTCTTCATCAAGTCTTGTGCCTCGGTATAATCCATGTCGGTAGACAGGATATGTACCTGCGGAGTAGCATCCAGCAGGCGGATGTACTTACGGCTCAGTTCGCTTTTTGAATTATCCACGACCGCAACCGGCACTTCACGAACCAGGTCCGGTGCATACATATAATTATAGAGTAACCCGTAGACGAATATTCCGCCCATCAGCACAAGCAGAATGGCGTAACTGCCGGAGATGGTACGGAATTCATCACGGATAATTCCGCTTATACCGGAAACTATCTCTTGTATCTTATTCAATATTTTCATATTTACCGCTTAATATTGCCCGCTTCAGATGAGGCAGCATCACCAATGCCGCCAGCAGGAAGCAGAAAAGTACACTGAAATTCCACCATGTATAAGCAAAACCGTAATCCCCGTAAAGCAGATTCTGGGTAATCTCCACAAAATGCCTTACCGGAAAGAAATAGGAGGCATAATAGACAGGTTCATACATGGATGGAACCGGAAACGTAACGCCCGATAAAGTCGCCCCCAAAGAACCGACCATCGAAACGATACTGATAATAATGCTCATAGCCGGAAACAGGGAAAACAGGAATAACCCGAGTGCCTGCGAAGCGATGACAAGCAAAACCGCCGTCAGGTTCAAGACAAAGAATCCACAGGAAAAAGGGATATTCATGATGCCGAAC
>UMFF01006917.1_pt1 | contig 12921 bp, 10 predicted proteins | sample 1964971 | NCBI WGS metagenome assembly UMFF01 (sample SAMEA4836042, study PRJEB28245) | human gut metagenome | biome: gut microbiome; material: fecal sample | place: Denmark | collected 2008 | reverse complement strand
CCCGGAGAGGTTCATGGCAGCGGCATGGTGGAAGCGCCTGGTCAGGCCTTAGGCTCACCTCCACGCCGTGGAGTGAGGACAGCTCTGCCCCGTACCGCTCCATCTCCTCCGCGATTTCCCTCAGGTCCTCCTGGCGGATGGAACGCAGATCCAGTGAAAACACCACACGCTCACAGATTACATTCCGCGCTCCCGGATATGCTGTAATGGAGCCCACAGTGGCCACACATGACTCCCGTGCCCCTGCCAGCTCCGTTACCCTGTCAATCCACCGGCACATGGCTAAAACCGGATCCTTTCTGGCCTTCATGGGCGTGGCGCCTGCGTGTCCGCTTTCTCCCCGTATCTCCACCGTATACCGCACCAACCCGGCTATGCCGCTTACAACGCCGATGGACGCCCCATGGTCCTCCAGCACCTTTCCCTGCTCGATGTGAAGCTCCAGATACGTCCCCACGTCCTCCATCTTACAGGAAGCCAGCCGGCCGGGCCTGCACCCGTAATCAGCCATGGCCTGTTCCAGGGAGATTCCATCCTTATCCACGGACGTAAGTCCCTCAGGGTCCAGTATGCCGCAGATAGATTTACTGCCCACCATCCCATATCCAAAGCGGCTTCCCTCCTCGTCCTTAAAGGCTGCCAGGCGTATGGTCCGCTCTGTGACAGTTCCCTGCTCCCGGATCCTGCGCACTGCCTCCAGGGCCGAGAGGATTCCAAGAGTCCCGTCAAACTGCCCGCCGCCCGGCACGGTGTCGTAATGGGATCCGCACATGACGCATGGTTTTTCAGGCCGGCTGCCGCAGAGCTCCCCGATCAGATTGCCGGCCGCGTCCTCCCTTACGGCAAGTCCGGCGTCTCTCATCCTGCCTTCCAGCCAGTCCTGTGCCTGCCGGTCCTGGGGCGTAAAGGCCAGACGGGTAATGCCGCCGTCCGGGCTGCGCCCAATCCTTCCCAACTCCTGGATATCCCACCACAACCTGTCCTGGTTAATATCCATACTCACACCTCCTCTGCTGCGCAGTATGGGCCGTACCGGAATCTGTTTAAAAATTCAGTTTCTAGTATTCCACGATTTCGCCATACAATGCTATAATATCACTATTACTCATATTGTTATCTTTGTCAATACAGTTTTTCTGGATTCCCGGACAGGGTCCGGCACCATTTTATTCAAATTCGCTGTTTGCGGGGAAGAAAAAGCAGCTCAAATTTGGTATACTCTATCCCAGAGGTGATAGTATGAATCAAAATCAAACAGGGAACTTTATAGCTGAACTGAGAAAAAACAAACATATGACCCAGGCAGGCGCTCTGTCATAAACCGGATGGAGGAGCTGTCAGCGTATCAAGACGGGGAAGGCTGATACGCTGAGGCTGACACACATTTTAAGGAGGACGAACTTGACAACCAGAGGACATTCCAGAAAGAAAAGAAAACAAACAGGCATGAAATGGCTTTATATAACGGCGGCAGGACTGGTATGTGCCGTAATCCTTGCCGCCATCCTATTTAAAATAAGGGCCGGCAGCATGGATTCCCGGCATCCGGCCGGGACAGACGCCTCACAGGAGACTGGGGCTGCCGGAGACAGGGCAGGTGACGGGACAGGTGATTCCCCAAATCCTGAGAACCAACCGGATCCTGTAAGTCTATCGGATAAAACCAATGCAGACAACACAGATAACGCAGACATCCGGGCCGTCATCAGCCAGATGTCCCTGGAGCAGAAAACGGCCCAGCTCTTTATCATTACCCCGGAAGCCCTTACCGGCTTTAAGACCGTAACCCAGGCAGGGGATACCACATACAAGGCATTGCAGGAATACCCGGTGGGCGGGCTTATCTATTTTCCCCAAAATCTGCAAAACCCAGGCCAGCTTAAAACCATGACAGCCAAAACCCAGGAATTTGCGTCCGGCCTGAACCAGCCCCCACTGTTCCTCTCCATTGACGAGGAAGGCGGTAAGGTGGCACGTATCGCAAACCACCAGGGCTTTGATCTGCCCAAGGTGGATACCATGGCTGAAATAGGAAAGACCGGGGATACTTCCAGGGCATACGAGGCAGGTTCTGTTATCGGAGAATATCTGGAAGAATTTGGGATTAATTTAGACTTTGCGCCGGATGCAGACGTACTGACCAACCCGGACAATACCGTTGTGCTGGACCGCTCCTTTGGCTCGGATCCGGTTCTGGTAACACAGATGGTGAAGGCCTACATGCAGGGGCTGGAAGAACACCATGTCTATGGGACTCCCAAACACTTTCCGGGCCACGGGGCCACAGAGGGGGACAGCCATAAGGGATTTGCTTATACCTATAAGACATGGGACGAACTGGAGCAGGCAGAGCTGGTTCCCTTTGCCGGCCTGATTCAGGACAACACGCCCTTCATTATGGCGGGCCACATCTCTCTGCCTCAGATTACAGGAGACGACACCCCATCCTCCCTGTCCTCCCAAGTGCTCACAGATTACCTGCGGGAGACTATGGGGTATAATGGAATCATCATCACCGACGCCCTTAACATGGGAGCCATACAGGACAATTATCCCCCGGACCGGGCCGCTGTCATGGCTCTGCAGGCAGGCGCTGACCTGTTGCTCATGCCCGCTGACTTTAAGGAAGCTTATAACGGGGTACTGGATGCAGTAAAAACAGGAGAATTGACAGAGGAGCGCATCGACCAGTCCCTGACCCGCATTCTGGGCCTAAAACTGACCCTTCCCCGTCACAAACGCTGAAAATCACACTTGAACATTTCCTCCCATCTATACAAGGGGACAGGTATAAATAGAACAAGTATAATAGAACAAGCCGCCCTGCCTTCGCAAAGCGGCTTGTCCTGCCTTCTTCTACAGATCGTTCTCTTCCAAAACGTTCCTTATCCAATCAGTTCCCTGATATAAGCGGCCAGCTTCTCATCTTTACATTTTCCAAAGAACAGTTCTCCGAACTTTTCTCCTGAAAACGCGCCTTTCACCAGTTCCTGGTCCAGTCCCTTAAAGATTTCCACCAGATCCTCCCTGAAGGAAGCCTTTCTCACATCATCCAGAATCCGCTTGTTTCTCTGCTCCGGAACAGCCCTCTCCCTGGGATATCCCTGGCCGGAAGGCTCGCAGAACAGCTTCTCAAATATATATTCCAGGTTCAGATCTCCGCCCCAGCCAAATCCCTTGGCAAAAGGAATGGCAATGGCGTTCCCATCGTTAATCTGGGCAAATGTATAGGCGTCCAGCGCATCCTCCACATGGCCGCATATCACGCCCGGGAATGAGTTGCAGGCCAGCATGGCTCCCTCGCCCGTGCCGCAGCCCGTAATCACATAATCCGCCGCCTTTGCGTTCAGCAGGGCTGCTGCCAGAATTCCCACCTGTACATAGGTAAGCTGCGCCTCATCCTCTGCTGTGTACATGCCGTAGTTGTCCACCTCAAAGCCGTACTGGTCAGCCACTTTCTTTAAGGAATTGTAGATCATGCCATTCTTGGCGCCCTGGCTGTTCTCATTAATCAGTGCTATCCTCATGTCTCCACCTCTCAACTTTATTCTTTTGGTTTTTCCTGATATTGTAAGCATATCTCCCAAAAGATTTTCTGTCAATAGATATATAACCAGGCCTCATTACTTCTTCTGTTCCCGCGCCATTTTCTCCATGCGCCACAGGGTCGTCCTGCTGACCCCCAGCTCCTTCGCTATATCCTGTTTTTTCTTCCTGGGCTTCAAATTGGCATACACAATCCCGGTTTCCGGCTGGTCCGTTTCCTTTTCCGGTGTCTGAGCGCCGGACATAGGGCCTTCTTTTTTCCTGAATATCTTCAGCATCTGGATTTCCCTGAGCCCGATTTCCGTGGTGTCGCTCAGCACAATCAGGCGCTCGCAGATATTGCGCAGCTCCCTGACATTGCCGGGCCAGCCGTAATGGGTCATCAAATCCACTGCCTCCTTTGACAGCCTGGGGATGGGCTTTCCCATCTCACAGGCAAAGCGGGTCAGGTAGAAATCCACCATTTCCCGGATATCGTCTCCCCTTTCCCTGAGCGGCGGGATAGTGATGTCCAACAGGTTAAGACGGTAATACAGGTCGGCGCGGAACTGCCCTTCCCGAATTTTTTCTTCAATATTAATATTGGTAGCAGAAATAACGCGCACATCCACCGGCTGTACCCGGTTGCTGCCGATGCGGCGGATTTCCCGCTCCTGAAGCACCCTCAGAAGCTTTGCCTGGAGCGATATGGGAATCTCCCCGATTTCATCCAGGAAAATGGTCCCCTTATGGGCCAGTTCAAACAGGCCCGTCTTGCCGTTTTTAGACGCCCCGGAAAATGCTCCCGGCTCATATCCAAAAAGCTCGCTCTCCAGAAGGTTTTCCGGCAGGGCCGCACAGTTTAACGCCACAAAGGGTTCTGCGCTGCGCCTGCTCTCCCGGTGGATGCTGTGGGCAAAAAGCTCTTTTCCGGTTCCTGTCTCTCCCACAATCAGCACATTGGAATCCACCCGGCTGTAACGCTTTGCCATGAGAATATTCTCCCGAATGGCAGGGCTGCTTCCAATGATGTCGTCAAAGGAATACTTTGCCGTAAGCCCCTGCTTTGCAAGGCTCTGCCGGATTTTAGTCTCTGCCTCAATAATCTGCTCGGTGTAGCGGGCAACAATGATGGCGCCCTTTCCCATCTTGTCCACCAGCACGGGCCTGTATTCCGTATACAGTTTCCTGTCCTTCCACTGGATAACCTCCTCCCGTTCCCGTCCTGTCTCCACCACATCCTTCCATTTAAGGGCAGGGCAGACCTCCTCCACGGGACGGCCCGTGTAGTCAGCCTGGGAGGAGAGCTGAAAGGTACGGTACGCCTGGTTATTCAATGCCTGAATCAGCCCGCTGCCGCTGACGGCAATCAGGGCATCGGCGCTGGTGTTGAGGATGGTGCTGGTCATCTTGGACCTGGCCCGCTCCATATTGATGGTCCTGGCCGCATCCATGGCCTGCTTCAGAGCCTGCTCTATGGCAATATCCTTTGTGTGGATGTGGACCCGGTTCAATGCCTCTTTATCGCACAGTCCGCACATGGTACCGGCTCCCACGAACACATCGGCGCCATTGGCCCTGGCACTGTGGATGGCTTCCAGGGTGGAGGCCTCGTCATGGACCGTATAATACGCAATCTCCGCCTGGCACAGCTTCTCCAGCTCGGACACAGCGCTCTCATCCATATACCGCACACAGAGGGCTATCTTCTTGGGATGGAACTCCTGTCTGGCGCAAATCAGAGCTTTCAGTATATCAAAGCTGGAGAGCTGTATCTCCACCACATGCTTTTCCGGAAACAGATACCTGAGGCGGTCATAAGTCATGCCCCTGGCCACTAATATGTCGGCATCCCCGTACCGCGACAGGGATTCCGGTGTGCCGAATACGTGAAGCAGCTCCACTCTCACATCGTCCTGAGGCTCCAGACGGCTCACCGCCGCCTCGAACCTGCTTTTCATATTCATATATGGAATAAACATCCGCACTGTTACCATGAATTCACGCCCTCTTTCCCTCTGTGTCTGCCCCATATGCGCCAATACGGAAATACGCCGGGAGGAATCAAAGCATTCTCATGCCCTCTTCTGCCGCCCGGCGTCTGTCATGGGCCTGCGCTGCAGGCTGTCTGATTTTCCTACTATTTATTTACCACATTCTGTGGTGCTCCGTCTACAAAATGTTTCAGATTATCCACTGCAATGTCCATAAGTCTCTGTCTGGATTCCCTGGGAGCCCAGGCAATATGGGGGGTAATAATCATATTCTTGGCGCCCAGAAGAGGATTGTCCTCGCGAATAGGCTCTGTGGATACCACGTCCACTGCTGCCCCGCTGACTTTTCCACTGTCCAGCGCTTCCCTTAAGTCTTTTTCCACAATCAGGGGACCTCTGGAGGTATTGATGATTTTTACTCCATCCTTCATCTTTGCAATGGAATCCCTGTTGATGATTCCCTCTGTGGATGGGAACAGCGGGCAGTGCAGGCTGATGACATCGGCCTGAGCCAGAAGCTGGTCCAGGGAAGCATATTTGCAGTTATCTGTCTCCAAAGCCTTGTTAGGATACTCGTCATATGCCAATACCTTCATGCCCAGAGCCTCCGCAATTTTGGCCGTGCCCTGTCCAATCCTTCCAAAGCCGATGACGCCGAATGTCTTTCCGGCCAGCTCCACCAGGGGATGCTTCCAGAAGCACCAGTCAGCATTGTGGGTCCACTCCCCTGCCTTTACACAGTCAGAATGCTCCCCGATGTGGTGGCACAGCTCCAGCAAAAGGGCAATTGCATACTGGGCCACTGCGTCCGTACCATAGGTTGGGATGTTGGACACGATCACGCCTGCTGCCTTGGCTGCCGCTGTATCAATCACATTGTAGCCAGTGGCCAGTACTCCGATGAACTTTAAATTCGGGCACTGTCCGATGGTCTGCGCGCTGATCGGGGTTTTATTGGTATAAACCGCCTCCGCGTCCCCAATCCGCTCTGCAATCTTGTCTGCAGGAGTCCTGTCATATACGGTTAACTCACCTAACCTTTCAAGTCCCTCCCAGCTTAAATCACCTGGATTTTCTGTATATCCGTCTAACACTACGATTTTCATGACTTATTCCTCCTTTTTCCAATTATTCAATTCTATCCTATCTTATGCGCCGCTGTCAAGCACACCTCCGGCGCAATGATACTGCAGACGCTGTTTAATCCTCTACCAGCGCCCAGGCCCTGTTGATGACTCTCTTGGTGTTGGCCAGTATGATATCTCCGTCCTCGTCTGCCCACGGCTTTACCTCCAGGGACAATACATAGGGATTTTCCTTATTAAAGAAGCCCTCTTCCTTCAGGACAGTGAAGAAATCCACAAGCTGCTCTGTGTCGTTGGCGCTGTCAGGGAACCCGAACCTTGGGTGCTGGTCGCCGTACGCCTCAAAACCTTCCTTCACCACCGCATTACCGATGTGCAGGTGGGTGATATAGGGACGCAGTGTCTGAATCACGAACCTGGAAGTCTCATAGGTGGTGGGGAAATGGGAAAGGTCTACCAGCAGGCCGAAATTGTTGTGGGTGGTGCGCATATCCGCAGCAAACCTGGCCGCATAAGGAGCCGGCCCGATGAGGGCTGCCTTATCCATATCAAAGTCAAACACTTCCAGCTCCACCATCATTCCCTTGGTTGCAGCATAGCTGCACACAGCCCTGGTAGTCTTAAGCAGCTGGGCATATGCCTGGTCCTTTGTCTCCGGTTCCCATTTTCCTGCCAGGAATGCAATTCCCTTTGCACCCATGTACCGGGCCTCATCAACGGAATCCATCAGGACAGCCTCGGCCTTCTTCCTGCCTTCCTCGTCCAGATCATTGGGGTTAAGCTTTGGTCCCAGCAGGCGGGGCTGTGCGCCGTAGCACACCTTCATGTGGCTCTGGGCCAGCATATCCCTTACCTTGTCCTTTGTCTCCTGGTCCTCGATATGGGTTATCTCCAGGGCATTAAAGTATTCGTCGCAGCAGATGGTCTTAACGGAATCCAATATGGGATAATTCACCGGAGGATGGGTCATCCACTGTATGGTTCCAACCTGAAAATATTTCTGAATTGGGTCTTTCATTATTATATACCTCCTTATTTCTGTTTGCAAATCTTGTTTGATTCAATTGCATTTGCTCAATATGTATTTATATATATCAAATGCAGGTACCTGTCACACCAGCTCCCATGCCAGGTTCAACGTACGTTTTGCATTTGCTATAATCACTTCGGGGGATTCATCCTTCCAGGGCTTCACCTCAAAGCTTACAATAGGCCGTTTCTTCTCACCCAGAAATCCGATTTCCATAAGCGTCCTCAGATAAAGGGCCAGCTCCTCCACATCATTTTCACTGTCCGGGAATCCGAATCTGGGATGGTTGTCCCCGTATGCCTCACAGTCCGGGCTTTTAATTACCGTGTTTCCCATATGGGCATGAATGATGTAATCCTTCACCGGAAGGATGCTTTCTTCGATGGTCTCATGAATCATGGGAATATGGCTCAAATCCACCAGCAGGCCGAAATTCCCATAGTCCCTCCGGATTTCCCCTGCATAGCGGGCAGCCAGGGCTGCCGGACCGATGAGAGCCCTCTTGTCAATATCATAGTCAAAGACCTCGCAGCAGATGGGCATATTTCCCTTCTCCCCTGCATACCCGCACAGCTGCCTGGTAGATTTAAGAAGCTGTTCAAAGGCCTGTTCCTTTCGTCCCTCGTCATACCGGCCGGACAGGAAGGAAAAACCTGCGCAGCCCATCTCATAGGCTTCATCAATTCCTTCCTTCAGTGTGTCCACTGCCATGGCCCTTCTGGTTTCATCCAGGTCGTTGATGTTGAGTCCCGCAGACAAGGTCCTGGACTGGCCGCCGTAAGCAGACACCATATGGGCCGCGCGGATCATCTCCGCCGCCTTTTTCCGGACCTGCCCGTCCTTCATTTTGGCCACCTCCACGGCTTCAAAATAATCATCCCCGCAGATCCGCTCCAGGCATTCCAGGATAGGTCCCCCGCCTCCTCCCAGCTGCGGGTAGGATACGTGGAGAATGATTCCCACCTTCATAAACCTTCTCATGGATTGTTCCATAGGCGCGCCTTCCCTCCTGACTTTTTATACTGGTTTTTAACTTTTTTGTACTGGTTTTCTGCACTGATTTTCCTGTATTACTTTTTCTGTACCTGCTTGCGCTTCATCACTTTTTCACATTTTTCCGCGATGGATTCCGGGCCATAGCCGTATTTCACCAAAAGCTGCTCGTAATCCCCGGATTCCGCAAAGTCAGTGGCACCGATGCGTGTCATGGGTACAGGCATATGCTCTGCCAGGACTTCCGCCACAGCGCTTCCCAGTCCGCCGCAGACAGAGTGTTCCTCCACGGTCACGATGGCGCCCGTCTCCCTGGCGCATTCTATAATCAGTTCCTCATCAATAGGTTTGATGGTATGCATATCCACCACTCTTGCCTGGATTCCCTTTGCTTCCAGAAGCTCTGCCGCTGCCAGGGCCTTGTGAAGCACGGTTCCCGTGGTGATAATGGTCACATCCCCGCCTTCCCTGACCGTAATGCCCCTGCCGATCTCAAATTTCATATCCTCAGGATAAAACACAGGAGCTGCCGCGCGGCTGAGCCTTAAATAGACAGGTCCCTGATGTTCTGCAATGGCAAATACCGCTTTTTTTGTCTCCACTGCGTCCGCCACTGTAATCACCGTCATATTGGGAATCGCTCTCACAAATGCCAGATCGGTAATGGCCTGGTGGCTGGCTCCGTCATAGGAGTCCGAAAGCCCGCAGTAGGTTCCGCAGAGCTTCACGTTCAGCTTGTCATAGGCAATCAGGCTCTGTATAGGATCTGCCCCTCTGGTGGTCAGGAACACCGCGAATGTATTTACATAAGGAATCAGTCCCTCCCTGGCAAATCCGGCTGACATGGATACCATATCCAGCTCGCTGATGCCCACATTAAAGTAACGTTCCGGAAATGCCTTTCCAAAAATTCCGCTCTTTGTGGAGGAAGCCACATCCGCCTCCAGGCCCACGATCTTCTCATTCTGTTCTCCCAGCTCCTTAAGCGCTGCGCCGTAAGCGTCACGGATTGCTATGTTTTCTCCCATTATCTGGCACCTCCTAATTCTGCTTTCGCTTGTGCGTATTCATTATCATTGATGGCCTTGCCGTGCCAGGTGTTCTTTCCTTCCATAAAGGAAACCCCCTTGCCCTTCACGGTGGCGGCAAGAATCAGGGAAGGACGGCCTTTGGTCTTCTTAGCCTCCTGCACGGCCCGGCAGAAATCCTCCACATCATGGCCGTCGCATGGTATCACATTCCACCCAAAAGCCTTCCATTTTGCCCCGATGTCTCCCATGGGCATGATTTCCTCCAGAGTGCCGTCCAGCTGTACTCCGTTGTTGTCCAGAATGCCGATGAGATGGTCAGCCCCGAATTTGGAGGCGGACATGGCAGCCTCCCAGATACAGCCCTCCTCAATCTCACCGTCGCCCATGACCACATAGGTATAGGCATCCAGTCCCTTAATCCTGTCTGCCATGGCCATGCCCAGACCGGCGGAAAGTCCCAGCCCCAGAGGACCTGTGGACAGCTCCACACCCGGAGTTTTATGTACGCAGGGATGGCCCTGAAGCATGCTGTCCATCTGACGCAGGGTCTTTAACTCCTCCTTAGGGAAAAAGCCTTTCTCCGCCAGCACCAGGTACAGCATGGGTGCCGCGTGGCCTTTTGACAGAATCAGGTGGTCCCTTCCCTCCATCTCAGGATGTTCAGGATTCACATTCATGATTTCAAAATAAAGGGACGTCAGTATCTCCGTGCATGACAGGGAACCGCCGGGATGGCCGGTCTGAATGCTGTGAAGCAGGTCAATCAGATCGTTCCGGAATTTGCTGCATTGTCTCTGTAACTCCTCTTTTCTCTCATTCGTCATCTCTATATCTCCTCCAATTTTTTCTTGATTTCTTCCATACACAGCCTGGGACTGGTAAGGACAGGGCAGCCTGTAATGGAAGCTGTCTCGTCCTCCAGATGGGCCATGGACGCCTGGGCAAGGACAATGCAGTCATAGCCCTTCAGTTCCCCGGCCTTTTCCCTGAGAATCATGTCGTGCTTCTTCATGTCCATGGCTTTCATGGCAAAGAATGCATCCATGCACACGCAGGTGGATATGTCTGCTTCCCTTCCCGCCTTATCCGCCTCAGCCTTAATCTTTGAGACAGTGGGCCCCACCGTGCTCTCTGCCGTGGCCATGACCATGATGCGCTTTCCGTAGAGAACGCTCCTTCTGGCCATGGCATCGTCGATGGCAATGACGGGAACCTGGATAAAAGGCCGGATCCGTTCCACCGCCGGGGTCAGGGTGGAGCAGGTGGTGACAATGATATCTGCTCCTGTCAGCTCCTGGGCCTTCATATCGCAGAACAGACGGTTTCGGTTCTGTATGGTAAACTCCCCAATTTCGTTGGGATTATTGGCCAGAAAATCGTCCCACAGGTTGTGTATCTTCACTTCATATCCCAGATAGTTTCTCAGGCTGTCATCAAAGCCCGATGCCACGCTCTTTACCGTATGAATCAACGCAATGCTTTTCATTGTTTCCTCCCGTTTTCTTCCATGTGTGTTATTCACCTGTTTTCTGCATCAGACAGTCCGTCCGTAAACCCGGTCCGCGATGGGCCGCAAATGCCGGATGGCGCCCGCTGCCGCCTCCTCCATGGAAGGAATCTGGAAGATTTCGGTACAGAAATTGCCGTCATATCCACATTCTTTAAAGGTGGTGAGAATCTTCTCAAAGTCCAGACCGCAGTGGCCCGGATACCGTCTGTTGTTATCTGCCAGGTGTACGTGGATATTGTAGGCGCTGTACCTGCGGATGGCCTCATATATGTTCTTCTCCTCCAGATTCAGATGGAAAATATCCATCATCAGCCGGAAATTGGGGCGGTCCACACGGTCCACCATGGCAGCTCCCTCTGCCAGGGTATTGATGAAATTCGTCTGCATAATGGTCACTGTCTCCAGGGCAATGTTCACGTTCCTGGGTGCCCCGTAGTCAGCCAGCTCCCGGAAGGCCTCCACTGCCAGGTTTTCGGTTTCTTCTCTGGAAAGTTCCCCGCAGTACTGGCCTCTCACACGTCCGATGTTGATATTGGCTCCCAGAAAGCCTGCAAAATCAATGATTTCCCTGCTCCTGCGGATAGCCTCCTTCCGGATCTCCTCCCTGGGGTTTGTATAGCTTAATCCCAGCTGCCCGAAGATTTCCCCTGTACATACCAGTATAACAGACAATCCGTTTTTTTCAGCTGTTTCTTTCACTTCATTCCAGTCCAGTTTTCCCGGATTCAGGGTCATCAGCTCCACCCCGTCGTATCCCAGCCTTCCCAGGTCCCCGAAGCTTTTCTCCAGGCTTCCCTGGTATGCTGTCACTGAATCAGCGATTGCCACATCTGGTGTGGCCACCTGATAACATAGTTTCATCTCCAAACCTCCTTCAGTGCTTTGCCTTATTAATAAGCAAAAACCGTGCCAATTTCAAAACACGTTGAAACCGTTAAAATCCGTTCCATTTGTCCCAAATGTTTGAAACGTTCCTTACTGATTTGTTGCATTTGTTTCTTAATGTTTCAATCCGTTTTTTATGTTTCAAATTTTTCCGGCATCAGTGTTTCATTTTGTTGCGTTCCCTGTTTTCCCTGCCTGTTTCAGGGTGCAAAAAGGGAGAGGATGCGGCTCCGGTTCCCATATGTCCCGTTCCGGTCCTCTCCCGTGTTGATTGGTTTTCTAATGCTTCAGCCGTGTTTCAGCCGTGTTTACTGGATTCCGTTGGCAGCCATGAAGTCCTTTTCATAGGCTGTCACATATTCCGTTGCTGCGGCAGCATCCATATAGTTGCCAATCAGTTTGTTCTTTTCCAGATAATCATTCTTCCATGTATCGGTCTCAGCCACCTTGCCCAGCTGACCGCTCCAGTAAGCGGCCGCTGCATCGCTCATGGCCGCAGGGGCTGCCACGCCGCGCCACACAGGGACTTCCACATTTTCATAGTCTCCGATTTCGCTCAGTGTAGGGGCATCTGCCAGGTTGCCGGTATAGCGTTCCGTGGACAGGGCCAGCACAGGAATCAGGGAACCGGCTGTCACATACTCAGAAGCAGCCGCAGGCTTGGAGATAACAAATTCCACATGGCCTCCCAGGGCTGCGGTGATGGCGTCGCCGGTGGAGTCATAGGTGATATAGGACATCACGTCCTTGCTGATTCCGATTTCCTCCAGCATAGCATCATAGGTGGCGATATCATCTCCCTTGGATCCGCCGATGACGATCTTTGTACCATTTTTGGCAGCCTCGATTGCCTCCTTGAAATCAGCAT
>UMFF01004525.1_pt1 | contig 12985 bp, 18 predicted proteins | sample 1964971 | NCBI WGS metagenome assembly UMFF01 (sample SAMEA4836042, study PRJEB28245) | human gut metagenome | biome: gut microbiome; material: fecal sample | place: Denmark | collected 2008 | reverse complement strand
CTGATTAAGGTTCTGGATGAAATCGTGAAAGAGGGAAGCTGACAGCATCTAAAGGAGGCAGAATCATGAATCGTACCATGAATCAGGATACAGCAGAAAACAGGGACTGTTCCAACGATACGGACCATGTGAAGAAGGACAAGGGCGCTTATGCAGAGCCCCTGCCGGAATCGTTCAGGCCGCGCCGTGACGGCCCTGGCGGAGAATAAGGCTTTAAGAGGGAAAAATCCCAGACAGATAAGCGGTTGCCTGCTTTTCCTGCCTGGGATTTTTCATGTTTTCTTCCGGGTACCGGCTTTACATATGGTCTAACAACTTAGGATTTGCAAAGCCCTACTCAAGATAATAGTTCAAATCCAAATTGTAGAATAGGAACACACAATTCACAATAATGCCTGTCTACAAAAGTTTTTCTATAGCGCTCCATTATAGGTCTGCTTTTATCAAACAAATATCCTAATTTCTCCAATTCAGAAAAACACATTTTCCATGCGGTTTGGACTGCATCTGTTGTGTGGGGAATTAGAAAAGTTAAATATTTACCGCTCTCCAATCCTCTACACTTGATTTGATTTAGTGCAAAGTTGTGATTCGGGGTGGGGGGTAATTGATGCAAACATCATAACAGCACTGACAAGGCTTTACTATTTCAGGATTATCCATAGGTATTGCATAAAAAACGGTATCCTCATCATATAAATTGTTCTCTTTTATCCATTTCTTAAAAGTATCCATCAGTTTGTAATTTTCAACGTCATACTCACCAGTTCTTCTCATATAAATAACCTTAGAGGACGGTATTCTTTCTTCGAAGCTGTGGTTTTCCAAGATGCCCACCACAGGCTTTACATACACAAATGTTTATCCCATAAAGCTGTTTCAGTATTTCCGGCATCTCCTTATTCCGGAGCTTCGAAAGATACTTTTGGCATCCAAGGAGATTCCGGCATAAAGTGAGCTTCCTGTGTTTGCTGCGGGTACAAAGAAGTCCGTAATGCCGAATCCTGACAAAACGTTTGGGTGGTACATGCATCAGAAAACGCCGTATAAATTCAACACCGGAAAGTGTCAGTTCTTTCCATTGTCCTTTATTCCGGTAATCCTTGACAGAAAAAGTAACATTTTCATCGTCCATACGGATGATACGGTGATTGCTGATGGCAATCCTATGGGTATATTTTCCAAGGTAATCAATCACAGACTGTGCACCGTTAAAAGTTTTCTTGCAGCAAGGAATCCATTCTGTATCATAACAGGAATCCATCAGCTCTTTGAAAGCATAATGATTACGATATTTTTCTGCACTTCCATGGAACTCAAGCTGATCTGTATTCCAGAGATTTTTCAGCTCATCCATATATTTCCCGCGGAAGACTTTAGAGATAGCCCATATGGGAAGAAAAAACTCCGTACCATTGTCTTTCCACTCGTTTTTCGGTGTCAGACCACCGCCAAGCAGTATTGTATGGATATGTGGATGAAAGTTCATTTCAGTTCCCCATGTATGCAGGATGCAGATGTAACCAACAGAAGCGCCAAGGTGCTTTGAGTCAGCAGTCAGTTCACGGATTGTAGCAGAAGCCGCATGATACAGGGTGTCATATAACAGTTTCTGATTATTGTAAATGACTGGGTTCAGAATATCAGGAACTGTAAACACCAGGTGGAAATAAGGTGCATCAAGCACATCCTCCCTGCGTGCATCCATCCACATTTCCTTTGGAACAGCCTGACACATGGGACAGCAACGATTACGGCAGGAGTTGTAGTGGATATGAACTGCACCACAGTCTTCACATACGCTGACGTTTGCACCATAAGCTCCCGTTTTGCAGTTCAGGATGTTCCGGGCAACTTTTGTCTGTTCCGGAGAAGGGAAATACTTTTCGAGGTATGCCGGATAAAAACACCGGAAAATATCCTGGACGGTGGGCTTATTCATAATCAGCACCTTCTTTCCTGTCAAAGGGGCTTTGGATTCCCATGATAGATTTGTTGCTGACATGAAGATAAACTTCCGTGGATTTTGGGTCACGGTGCCCAAGCAGTGCCTGAATATTTTGCCGTTCTACGCCCTGCTCCATCAGATGAGTTGCAAAGCTATGGCGGAGACAGTGCGGGGACGCTTCCTTTGGAAGTTCAGCATCAGCTACTGCCCGCCGCATTACTTGCTCCAGAGTACTGACTGTCAGGTAATTGCCGGTAAATTTATTAGGAAACAGGATGCCACGTGGACGTCCTTTTTCAAACCAGTATTGTGTAAGGATATCCAGACAACGCTTAGACAGAATGGTATAGCGGTCCATCCTGTTCTTCGTATCCCGGACATGGATCTGCATATTTGAGCGGGAAATGTCATCATAATGAAGATGAATTACTTCAGAAACCCGCATGCCGGAAGAATACATGACTGCAAGCATAGCCTTATATTTGATATCGTCAACAGCGTCTAACAAACGGTCAATTTCATCAGCAGTCAGTACAGTCGGAAGCCTGTGTTCTTGGATCATACGTGGAACTGTGATATCATCCCAAAGGATATGCAGGACATTCCGATAGAAAAAACGGATAGCTGAATTATAAAGGTTCAGAGTTGTGGCTTTTAATCCTTCTTCTTTTTTTGCAAGCAGAAAAGTCCTGACATCCTGACAGGTAAGTTCTTCAGGACACTTGCCCTGATATTTCAGAAAGTAAGAGACATAGTTTTTATAACAGTTGATGGAACGTTCTTTGAGGTTACGGATTTTTCCGGCTTCCTCAAGCTGTTCTAAATATTTTTCATACATAATAAAATCCTCCATATAAAATCAGTAGTCATCAAAAACACTGCTTTATATGGAGGTGCATTTGGGTCATAAAACCGCTTGCCAACCAAGCGGAAGGGTGGTATTCTTTTCATAGGCAGTGGGAAGGTCGATCCTGTTTGATTGTTTGGTTGTGGTGACTTAACAATACTACTTTTAGGACTTGCTTTCCACTGTTTTGTTATAGAAAACAGAAAATCGCTATGCCACAGCCTTGGCAGGCCATCGCGCAGCGATTTTGTTCAATTCCAGTTTGTCCATACCAAAACTAAATAATTGCAACAGACCAAACAGCGGTAAACTTATCACAGATTTACCGCTGTTTTTTTACCCAAAAGCAGACAGCCAAGCCATAAATGACATATCACTATCCCGCACTGTCGGCACTGAACTTGTACCCAATGCCTAACACAGTTTTGAGATAAGTCGGGTTTTTACTGTCCGGCTCAATCTTTTTCCGCAAATTGTATATCACATTCGTAACGCTTGAATGACAGCTATTGCTTTCCATGCTCCAAACAGCTTCAAAAATCTGCGACTGCGTAAATACCCTGTTCGGACTGGAAGCAAGAAAAACAAGCGTACCATACTCAAGACGGGTAAGGCGCACTTCTCTCCTATCCCGCAACACCCTGCGCTGATGTTGCAGTATTTCCAAGCCTTGAAAGGACAATACAGACAAGGAAACAGGTTGTTGTTCCGCTTCAATCTGCAATTCGCCTGCCAAGAGCGAAACCGCCCTCTGAAAGACTGTTTCCTCACTGTCCGAAAACGTCAGCACTATCATTTTTTCCATGTTCATTACCTCTCTTATCCGTTGCATTGATACAACATTTTTTCTGCACTGTTTACCTTTATTTGACAGTAAGCCACAAGTATATATGCCGGAAACCGCACTGTCAATTTCATGCGGATAAGGGAACGACAGCCACTATCAACAGCGGGCGTATGGAGATTACTCTGTATGCCCTCTTTTCATGTAAAGGAGATTTATGTATATGTCAGAAAACAAAAAACAACAGCAGACCAAAGAACGCCGACCGCACCTTGTAAAGACCATAGGCAAAACGACCTACCTTGTGACGTGCCACTTTAGCGAAACGAGCTGGGAAACCTTGCAGGATAAGCTAAAACGCATGATTATAAGGGATATTCAGAGCGGAAATTATTAAATTTCATGTTCACACTTTTTTTGTCTTGACGGCACGGACGATAAAGGAACCCTCCTGCCGGAGATCGGCTCCTTCCTGGAGCGGAAGAAATACCGGATCAAGTGCTTAAACCTGATCAATTTCAAGAAGTCCATGAAATATAACCCTCTGGCGTACATCCGCTCCGAGAAGGATATCTTAAAGCTGGTGAACGCACTGATCCTGAATACGAAAGGTGAAGGGGAAAAGAGTTCCAAAGATTTCTGGGTCAAGGCGGAGCGCCTGTATTACTGTGCCCTGATCGGCTACATCTGGTACGAAGCCCCGGAGGAAGAACGGAATTTCATCACCCTCCTGGACCTTATCAATGCCAGCGAAGCCAGGGAGGACGACGAGGAATACCAAAGCCCGGTGGATATCCTCTTTCAGCAGTTGGAGGAAAAAGACCCGGACCATTTCGCCGTCAAGCAGTACCGCAAATTCAAGATGGCGGCGGGTGTTATATGCTCTAAATGACTTCTTAATCACGAAGTTTTCTCGTGGTTAGTGAAGAACCATTTAGAGCATTTTTCATGCAAGGAGGACAACGCTATGCTGAAAACAAAAATCACCCCGCTGTACGAGCGGCTTTCCCGTGACGATGAATTGCAAGGCGAAAGCAACAGCATTTCCAACCAAGAGTTAATATGTAAAGGGTGGTTTCTGCCATCTAATACATATGACTGCGGCTCATTTGTGGTGAATTGAAAAGCAGTTGTAAGAAAGGAGTCAAAAAAGCCTTATAACCGCTGAAAATCAACACAAAAGGAGCTGATATTCTATGAAATCTCTATTTGAAGAAATGGGCGGTACATATCGTCAAGTGGGTGATTACTTCATCCCAAACCTTGTCTTGCCGGATACCGGCAATTATCAGATTGGCAAATACGGGCGTATGCGCCGCAGTTATCTGAAAGAGCATCATCCAATCCTGTATAACAATTACCTGTTAGAGGGAACGCTGTTCAAGCATCTTGCTGAAATCGACCAAGACTGCAACGAGCGTATGGAAATCGTCGTTTCTGCTATGGCAAAGCAGGAGGGCGTAACCGAAGCACTCAAAGCGGCTGACCAAATGGAATGGGTGCGCCGTATCAATTCCATTCGCAACCGTGCGGAAGAAATTATCTTAACCGAACTTGTATATGCTTAAACGAAATCCCGTTATCGGCTGTGATATGGCTGATAACGGGAGTTTCTGTCGTTAGTCGTTTTTTTCTTCTGTGCTGGCAACAAGACGGTCAAAATCACTTTGATACAGACGATCTTGTATTACACGGTACTGCTCAAATTCACTTTCCGCAAAGGCTTTTGCGATTGCGGCTGTGACTTTACCCTTGTTTTGCAAGACTTCCGCATCGTTGAATTGCAGGAACGCATCCAGTTTGGAAGCCCAATCTGCCATCGTCATGGGAATATGCCGCCGTGCCTGTCTTGTAGCGTAGTCCAGATACATCGTGACGATCTCGTTAAGTTCCTGCATTTCACCCTTAGATAAGTAATTCTTTGCAATCGACACATCTGCTTTGACAATTTTCCCATCGGGTGCATTACGCCATGAGGTCAATCCCATATGTTCTTTTGTGTGGTCTGCTCTTGCTACAATGACTTCCGCTGCGGTATTTCCGTGAACGGCATAGTGCATCTTATTCTGTACTGTCGCAAAGAAATCTTTTGTGATTTGGCTATCAAGGGAATAATCAACGGCAGTAGCATAGATGTCTGTAATCTTTTGATAGAAACGGCGCTCACTGGCTCGAATCTCCTGTATCTCAGAAATTAAGTGGTCAAAATAATCCTCGTCGAAAATTTGACCGTTAATCAATCTGCTCTTATCTAAAACATACCCTTGCTTCGCAAAGGTATCCAGCACTTTTGTTGCCCATTGCCGGAATTGTGTTGCCCTACCAGAGTTGACACGGTAGCCAACGGCAATTATGGCAGATAGCGAATAAAACTTATATTGATAGGTTTTTCCGTTATCCGCAACTTGTGCAAAATTTGCACAAGTTGAATCTTCAGATAATTCGCCGCTTTCATAGATATTTTTCAAATGTTTTGTGACAACGCTTCTGTCTACATCGAAAAGCTGGCCAATCGCTTTTTGTGTCAGCCATACATCGTGATCCTGCACACGGACTTCAATGCCGTCTTCGTGGGCATCCTTGGTAAATACAAGAAAATCCACAGTGCTGTTTCGGATCTGCAATTTTGTGTTCTTGTTCTCAGCCATTATGTATCACCCTCCAATCATTCCTTATCGGGATTGTTTTTCTTTGCTCTGCTCTTATAAACATTATGCTTATTCTTGCACTGAGGGCTGCAAAATACGGCGCTTGGTCTGCTTGCGACAAAGGCTTTGGTACAGTGCTTGCAAAGCTTAATCGGATTTTCGCTGTCGGTCAGCATGAAACTGAACATCATCTGTACGCCCAGCAGCAGGGAATGAAAGTCCCAGATAATGGTCGGCTTATCCAGTAGGGCGATGTGGTAGGTCGGTGCTATGCCGCCGAAAGCCGCCATGCTCTGCTGCATCATCTGCCGGGTTTCATCGTTCAGCGTATCATAATCCTCGTAGTAGAGGAAGCTGTTGATATAGGTAAACGCCCAGTCGATGAACTGCTGCTTCATCCAGTCATACCGCTCCGCATATTCTCGCTGAAAGCTCATGTTGACCGCCATCGGCTTATCCGTCATGGTCAAAGCCAGTGCCATCATCACCCGGCCATTCTGGATATTCCACATGGACTCGATACCACGCTTGATCACATCCAGCTTATCAAAGGGAAAGAACAGCGCCAGATAGTTTTCGGTGGACATGGTTTCTTCTTTGATAAAGTGGTTTTTCGGCAGGTACACCGCCTCATATTCCATAAAGTTTGGCGTGGTAGGCAACGCAGTCATCAGTCCAAACAAGCCGTATTTTACCGCAAATTGCTGGATGCCCTTCTGGATTTCGGCATCCGGCTTCTTGCTCATACCCATCCGCCCGATATTGATCGCGTCCAGTACAATCCGCTGATACTCTGCGAGCGGATCATAGATACTCGGCTGCGCAGTTTCTGTCGGCGTGAGGTACAGAGTTCCGTCCTCTGCCGCCCTCCATTCGTATTCGCTGTATCGCACCCAATTAGAGCTGGTGCGTTCAAAAAGGTTCTTCATATACAAAACCCTCCGCTATATATTGTAACCCGAATAACTCCGATTTATATTATCCATTATACGATTTCTTTTCCCCGGAATCAATCTCCATTCCAGATTCTTCTAAAAAATCTTTCTCCAATATGGTCATTGGCTGCTGCTTTTCTGCCTTATCCAAAAGTGCGGGGAGCAGCTTTTTTCGTATCTTTCCCAGCATCGTGCCACGCATCTTGCGGATGTTCCGGTCGCTTTGCTTCCGTATTTTGGCGATCCGGGTGGAGCTGAACAGCCGGACGGCGCAGAGAAACAGCAGCTCCTTGTGTTCCTCATTCAATTCCCAGAGGATTCTGGAAAGGTATTCTTCCGTCACAAGCTCGTGTATATCGTAAGGGCAGTAGAAAATGGCGTCGATAAAATCCCCTTTGCGGAGCTGCTTTTCCAGTACATCGTTCAGCGTATCCGGGAAAAAGAGTTCATTGACAGACGCACCGTAATCGAGAGGAACATCATCGCCGCTTCTGCTGAGTTCGTGATAGCGTTCCCGGCGCTCCCGGTTAGCGTCCAGCCTGTCCCACCAGGCAATCACATTTTCAAAATCCCGCTGTGTTCTGGCGGAATCCTCCAATCGTGCAAGGGCTTCTGCCCGCAGTTCTCGTTTGAGCTTCTTGCGCTCCGGTTCTTCCTTGTCGGTATCGTCCTCAAAGGGATGTTCCTTGGCTTCGGCTTCCAGTTCTTCGATGAGCTGTTCTTCTTTTGCGATCTGCCGCCGGGCTTGTTCGAATAATTCGGTTTCTTCGGTATCCGTATCATTGTCAGCAAGAACAGCTTGTTTCTTTCGCTTCCTTCGTTTCTTTTCGGGAAGATCGTCAGCGGATTCTTCTTCCTCATCGTCCCAAAGGGCGTTTTCATCTTCTTCGTCATCGGCTATGTAATCGGAATCGTCCGCTTCATATTCATCTTCATAGTCGATATCTTCTTCATAAAGACCGTCATTATCATATCGTTCGGGATCGTCGAACACCGCAGACATCTCCCTTCAAAAATATTTTTGAAAATTTCTTGGATTCTCCGTAAAAACAGTTCCGCTAAGTACCCCGTATTTCTCCTATTAGTGAGGATGTAATCTATTTTGTCTATTATAAGATTACTCTCGACACTAAATGAAAGGAGGAAAACGCCTATGTCAAACAACGATCGTGAGCTGACGGGTAGGGAGAAACAGTGGATCAAAAAGCTGGTCACTTCCCTCTGCGCCAACTACGACAAAGAGTACGGCTGCCTGCCGCTGGACTGTGACTGTCCAATGTTTGGTATCTGCTTTACCAACAGCGCACTATGTAGATATTTCCGCAAATCTGTCCTGCCGGAAGATGCAGAGTTGGAAGCCGTATTCACGCAAACACCGACCACTCATTGCAAACAATGCGGCAAGCCGTTCCCAACTGACGGGAAACGGGTGTACTGCTCACAGCACTGTGCCGAAGAAGCTTGCCGCAGGCAGACCGCAGCACGGGTGCGTAAGTATCGGGAGAAACAACAACAGATGTAACGCTTTTGCCCTCGGAAAGCCTTGTGCCGCAAGGCTTTTTTGAGGGTATTTCTGCATTGGCAGGGTGTTAATACCTTTTGCTCGATTTTAACCATGCAAATGGTTACACTTTGCCGGAACCAAACCTATTATACGAAAAAACCATGAACTTTTCAACACGGAGGTAACTGCCTATGGCAAAAAACGAGAACAGTAATTTTTCTTATATGATTCGCCGCATTGGCGGCACCACCTATAAAGTTAAAGTAGTATTCAGCGATACAGAGAAGGAAACGATGGAGGATAAAATTTTACGGATGATTCGCAATGAAACGGTTACAACTGGCGGAACTTGTGGTATAATGGATTCACCACAAATGAGCCGGCAGTCTGAAAGGAGCGCATCATGAGCGTAAAACAGACTGAAGGAAAAATCACAGCTTTATATGAAAGACTATCCCGTGATGATGACCAGACCGGAGATAGCAACAGCATTGTTAATCAGAAAAAATACCTCGAAAGCTATGCCCATCAGAGAGGTTATACAAACTGTCAGCACTATACGGATGACGGTTGGAGTGGAGGGAATTTTGAGCGCACTGCGTGGAAACAGCTCATTGCAGACATTGAAGCGGGCAAAGTCGCCCATGTCATTGTAAAAGATATGAGCAGGGCGGGGCGTGACTATCTGCAAACAGGCTTTTACACGGAGGTGTTCTTCCGTCAGCATCATGTTCACTTTGTAGCGATCGCCAACAGCGTGGACAGCGACGACCAGAACAGCAATGAGTTTGCCCCGTTCCTTAATATTATGAACGAGTGGTATCTTCGTGATCTGAGCCGCAAGCAGAAAACAGCGATCCGTGTGAAATGCGAATCGGGCAAGCCTACTACAAACTGCGCCATTTATGGCTACAAGAAAATGCCGGGTGATAAGTACAGTTGGTATATCGACGAGGAAGCAGCTGCGGTTGTCCGCCGTATTTTCCGGCTGACCATCGAGGGCAACGGTCCCTATGACATCGCCCGTATCCTCTATGATGATAAGGTGGAAACCCCTGCGGTCTATGCCGCAATGCAGGGGCGTGGCGTCTGGAAAAGCAAAGAGGAATTTCCCAACCCATATAACTGGAGCGGCTATATCGTCGGGCAGATTCTCTCCAAGCCGGAGTATATGGGGCATACGGTAAACTTCCGTTCCCACAAGCAGTCCTACAAGGACAAAAACCCGGTTATGAATCCGCAGGAGGACTGGCTGATCTTTGAAGATACCCACGAAGCCATCGTGGATAAGGAAACCTGGGAGCTTGCGCAGAAGCTCCGCAAGACGCCACGGCGGCACGACACTCTGGGCGAAGCCAATCCCTTGACGGGGCTTCTGTTCTGTGCGGACTGCGGAGCGAAGATGACCAATCACCGTTCCAGAGGCGGTACGGAGAACAATCCTTATCCCTCTGATTTTTACGATTGCTCCACCTACACGCTGGCGCATCAAAAGCGCACCCACGCTTGCAGCGGTCACTATATCCGGACAAAAGCGGTCAGAGAGCTTGTTCTGGAAACCATCCGGACAGCCAGCACCTTTGCCATCGCCAATCAGGATGAGTTTATGAAAAAGGTGCGTTCTGCCTCTCAGATCCGGCAGGCAGAAGCGGCAAAGGAAACCGAGCGGAAACTGAACAGGGAGAAAAAGAGGATTGCAGAGCTGGATACCATTATCAAAAAGCTCTATGAGTCCTTCGCTATCGGACGCATAACCGACGAACGCTTTGATACCCTGCTTGCCGAATATGAGGCGGAACAGAAATCCCTTACCGCCTCCGTATCAGACGCAGAATCGCATCTGTCCTCTTTTGAGGAAGATACCGGACGTGCAGCGCAGTTCCTTGCGCTGGCGAAGAAGTACACCGACTTTTCTGAACTGACCACCCCGATGATCAATGAATTTATTGACAAAATCATTGTCCACGCCCCGGAAAAGATTGACGGGGTTCGGGTGCAGGAGGTTGAGATTTGACAGAAATTTATCGGACGGTTTAAACTGCCCGAACCGGAGCTAACACCGGAGGAGATCAAGCGGCAGGAACAGCTTCGCAGACACCGCATCAAGAGCCGGGAGCGCTACCAGCAGATGAAAGCCGGGGAACACACTGTTGGACAGCCGTTCAAACTGATCTGTAAATGCTGCGGTAAGGAGTTTGAATCCAAGCGGTCCAATACTTTGTTCTGCGGCCCCAACTGCCGGGCAAAATTCTACCGGCAGGAAGCGGCGGAAAACCGAAAGCGGGAATGCGTCTGTGAGAACTGCGGCATGACCTTTACCACAACGAGATCGGATGTCAAGTTCTGCTGTGACGAGTGCCGGTATGCGGCGCAGATCAAACGGCAGGGCGCACGAAAGAAAGCCTTGCGGGAGACAAAGCACGAACCGGCATTGCCGGATAAAGAACAGAAAGCAGCATAACGATAATGGAAGCGGATTGATGTAGGTCGATCCGCTTCTTTTTTTCAAGTCCCCAACTTGGGAACTTACCAATAACGATCGCCGCAAAGCGGCAGAAAGGAAACTCTATGAATTTTATGAACAACTGCAACAGCACCAATCCCATTATCATCGGTATCGACCATGGCTACGGCAACATCAAGACCGCCCACTGCTGCTTCAAGACGGGCGTTGCCGCCTACGACAAAGAGCCAACCTTCAAAAGCAATCTGCTTGTCTATAAGGACAGATACTATCTCATCGGTGAGGAACACAAGGAATTTATCTCCGACAAAATGACAGACAGCGACTATTATATTCTCACCCTTGCCGCTGTTGCCCGTGAGCTGAATATCCGCAAGCAGACCTCTGCCCGTGTCCACCTTGCGGCGGGACTTCCTCTGACCTGGGTGAGCGAACAGAAGGACAGCTTCAAAGAATATCTCCTGCAAAACGACAGTGCCGGCTTTACTTTTCGAGGCATTGACTATCACGTTGAATTTGCGGGTGCGGATATTTTTCCGCAGGGCTTTTCTGCGGTTGCAGACAAGCTCCGTGAGTTCAAGGGCATCAATATGCTCTGCGATATTGGCAACGGCACGATGAATGTCATGTATATCAATGAGTGCCGCCCTCTTGCGAAAAAGTGCTTTACCGAAAAGTACGGCACCAACCAATGTACGCTTGCCGTGCGTGAAAATCTGATGAAGCAGTTTGGCGTATCGGTGGATGAAAGCGTCCTTGAGCGTGTCATCCGTCACGGTACGGCAGACATCAGCCAGCGTTATCTGACCGCCATCCGTGATACCGCAGCCGAGTATGCAGAGGGCATCTTCCGCAGACTGCGTGAGCATGAATACGATCCTGAACTGATGCGCCTGTATGTGGTAGGCGGCGGAAGCTGTATTCTCAAAAACTTCGGCAGATATGACAAAGACCGTGTTATCATCAACGATGATATTTGCGCTACCGCAAAGGGCTATGAACTGCTTGCCGAGCAGAAGCAGAGCAGAAAAGGCGGTATCGTATGAAGCAGATCTACACGACCACTCTGCGCCTAAACCTTGCAGACGAGGATGACCGCCGAGCCTACGAGCATTTGCAGAGAATGGACAAAAAGCAGTATCGATCTTACAGCAAGGCGATTGTTTCCGCCATCATTGACCATTTTGAACGGCAGGCACGGCTTGAAAGTGACCCGTATCTGGAAACCCGTGAAAAAGAGGATGCTTTTCTCAAACGGATAACAGAAGCCATTGAACAGGGCTTGCGGTTTGCGCCCGTCGGTATGCTCCCGTTCACAACGCCTGCCGCCGTTGAAGCTCCGTCTGCCGAGGATGACGAGAACATTTCGGCGGCATTGGACTTCGCTGACAGCTTCTGATACTACGATTGCCCTCGTTTGGTATTACTGCAATACCAAACGGGGGCATTTTTGATGCTACAACGATTTTTAGAAAAAGCGTGATACCAAATAGACAGATAATTAGTGTCACGCTGCTATCAAACAACCAACTTTTTACTACCACAGGAGGATTTTCTATGACCACAGACGAGAAAAAATTATTGCAAACCAAGCACAGATTGGAAGAAGCCGAGATGCGTGACCGTCAAAAGGAGCGAAAAGCGAGGACACGGCGGCTGATACAGGAAGGTGCAATTTTAGAAAAGGTCTATCCGGCTGCGGCTGGGATGGACTTGACAAAGCTGGAGGATTTTCTATATTGGGCATTACGATGAAGCATTTTGAAGCGTTCCGGGCAACCGGGGCGCTTCTCTTTTTCCCGAAAGGGCCCGAAAGGGCGCATTATCCGAGATTTTCAATTATCCGAGGAAATTC
>UMFF01018284.1_pt1 | contig 13167 bp, 12 predicted proteins | sample 1964971 | NCBI WGS metagenome assembly UMFF01 (sample SAMEA4836042, study PRJEB28245) | human gut metagenome | biome: gut microbiome; material: fecal sample | place: Denmark | collected 2008 | reverse complement strand
GCGGCCATTCTTCTGCGGGATGTGGAATATGTGGTTGAGGCTCACTTTGAGATGACCCCCAAGGCAGTCCCAGGGGATAATGAGGGTAAGTTTAAGGACATTATTATGCGCCGGCTCCGCAGGGGTGAGTGCTATCACAGACCGTATTTTGGATGCCGGGAATTTCCTGCCCAGTTTGCCCTTTATGAAGAGGAGGAGGTAGACACTGCATATGCCGGAACGGAGAGGGATTTGGGGTATATGCTGTTTGACTTTGATTACTCAGATACAGAGGACATTAAACCCATGTTTTTCAGGGCCGTCATGAAGGATGGTGTTCTGGATGTAAGGAATTGTGAGGTGGTGCGATGATTCTCCAGGCGCTTGTTGAATATTATGAAGCCCTTGAGCGGAAGGGAAAGATAACCAGTCCGGGCTGGTGCAGGGCCAGGGTAGCGTACGGGCTGGATATTTCAGAGCAGGGGGAGCTTAAGAGCGTCATTCCCCTTAAGCAGGAGCGGCAGAAAGGTAAAAAGACAGTCACGGTACCGCAAAGCCTTACGGTACCCCAGATGGTTTCCCGTTCTTCCGGTGTATCCGCCAATTTCCTGTGCGACCATTCCGGTTATATGCTGGGAATTGATAATAAGGGGAAACCGGAGCGGTCCAGGGAATGTTTTGAGTGCGCCAAAAAGAAGCATAAGGACATTTTAGAGCATATCAGCAGCCCCGCGGCCGGGGCGGTGTGCCGGTTTTTTGACCGCTGGGCGCCGGATCAGGCAGCGGAAAACCCATGCCTGATACCGGAACTGGAGGAGATTATATCCGGTTCTAATCTGGTGTTCATGGTGGATGGGGAATATGTCCATGAGGACCCGGATATAAGGCAGTGCTGGGAAGAATACAGCCGTCAGTCAGGCACAGGACCTGTGGGCGTCTGCCTGGTGACAGGGCGCAGGGAGGAAATAGCCAGGATTCACGGCACCATAAAAGGCGTCCAGGGGGCCCAGTCCAGCGGTGCTGCGCTGGTTTCCTTTAATGCACCTGCCTTTGAATCATACGGCAAGGAACAGAGCTTTAACGCACCGGTGGGAACATACGCGGCCTATGCCTATACCACGGCGCTCAATTATCTCCTTGGGGACCGGACTCATAGGACAACCATCGGTGACACGGCAGTGGTTTACTGGTCCGAGGAAGGCGACGAACGATACCAGAATATATTTGCGTGCGTATCGGAGCCAACGATGGAGAACCAGGAAATAGTGGATGGGGTATTCAAGAACCTGGCAGAGGGAAAAGCGGTTGCGGCTCAGGATGTCCAGGACAGTCTTGATATGGACAGGAAATTTTATATATTAGGTCTGGCGCCTAATGCAGCCAGGCTGGCAGTGCGTTTTTTCTATCAGGACAGCTTTGGAAATATATTAAAGCATATAAAAGAACATTATGACAGAATGGAAATAGTGCGTCCGGCAGCCGACGCCGTGGAGTATCTGGGAATGTGGCGTATGCTGCAGGAGACCGTCAATAAAAAGTCCAGGGATAAAAAGCCGGTTCCCAGTATGTCCGGGGCAGTGTACAGGGCAATCATATCCGGCAGCCGGTATCCGGCGTCCCTGTATCAGGCCGTGCTTGGCAGGATACGGGCAGAGCAGGACGACGGGGACAGCCGGATTTATAAGATAACCAGGGGAAGGGCAGCCATTATCAAAGCATATCTGCTGAAAAATGGAAATGAAAAGGAGGAAATAACCATGGCGCTGAATGAAGACAGTAATAATACCGCGTACGTCCTGGGAAGGGAGTTTGCGGTTCTGGAGGCAATCCAGGAGGACGCCAATCCGGGGATTAACGCCACCATAAAGGATAAGTATTTTAACTCTGCATGCGCGACGCCGGCGGCAATCTTTCCCATTTTATTTAAGCTGAAAAACAGCCACATGAAGAAGATGAACAATGGGGCGAAGGAGATATATTATGAAAAAATACTGGGTGATTTACAGGGAAGGCTGACTGTCGCAGAGGGGCAGAAGGCAGCCTGCCCAAGGCGGCTTACCCTGGAGGAGCAGGGAATGTTCATATTGGGATATTACCATCAGACTCAGAAGAGATATGAGAAGAAGATAAAGGAGGAGGATTAAAATGGCAGAGGTGATTAAGAACAGGTATGAATTTGTGGTGTTATTTGATGTGGAGAACGGAAATCCAAACGGCGACCCGGATGCAGGCAATCTGCCGAGGATTGATCCGGAGAGCGGATACGGTATCGTGACGGATGTGTGCTTAAAACGTAAGATACGCAATTATGTGGAGACACTGAAGGAAGACGAGCCCGGGTATAAAATATATATCCGGGAGGATGTACCTTTAAACAGAAGTGACAATACCGCGTACATTGAGCTTAAGACAGATGAAAAGGGAATCAAGGAACTCAAAAAGAAAGACCCTCAGGTAGACCAGAAAATCCGGGATTTTATGTGCCGTAACTTTTTCGATATCCGAACCTTTGGCGCGGTCATGACAACCTTTGTAAAGGCTGCGTTAAACTGCGGCCAGGTGCGTGGGCCTGTACAGCTGGGATTTGCCAGAAGCATTGACCCCATTGTGAGTCAGGAAGTGACCATTACCCGTGTGGCTATCACCACAGAAAAGGACGCGGAAAATAAGAGTACGGAAATGGGAAGAAAGAATATCGTTCCCTACGCCCTGTACCGCGCGGAGGGTTACATATCAGCTAATCTGGCCAGAAAATCCACGGGCTTTTCAGATGAGGATCTGGAACTTTTGTGGGATGCCATCATCAATATGTTTGAAATCGACCATTCCGCAGCCAGGGGAAAAATGGCGGTCCGCCGGCTCATCGTGTTTAAACATAGTAAGGAACTGGGAGATTGCCCTGCATACAAACTCTTTGATGCCGTGGAAGTAAAAAAGAATGAGGAAGTGGAGTATCCCAGAAAATACGGGGATTACACGGTTGCCGTCCATAGGGACCAGATTCCGGAAACGGTTGAAGTTTCGGAGAAGATATAATGGAATACAGGGAGGATGACTTCCTCATGGTGTCCGGTATCCAGCATTTCACCTTTTGCAGGCGCCAGTGGGCCCTTATACATATTGAACAGCAGTGGAAAGAGAATGAGCATACCATAGAAGGAGAGCTGCTCCACAAAAAGGCCCATGATCCATATTTGGCAGAAAGGCGGGGCGATGTGATGATAAGCAGGGCATTGCCTGTGTATTCCAGGAGTATGGGTGTCAGCGGGGAATGCGATATTGTAGAGTTTCACAGGGCGGAGGATGGAATCGGACTCCATGGGCACAGGGGACTGTTCCGGGTATTTCCGGTGGAATATAAAAAGGGGAGCCCAAAGGAATCAGAAGCAGATATACTGCAGCTGGCGGCCCAGGCCATGTGCCTGGAGGAAATGCTGTCAGCCAGGATTGAAGCGGGGGCGCTGTATTACGGAGAGATTCACCGCAGGAATGTGGTGGAGATTACAGATGAACTGCGAAAACGGGTAAGGGATATATTTCAGGAGATGCATGAACTTTATGACAAGGGATATACACCAAAGGTCAGATGGTCAAAGAGCTGTAATGCCTGCTCCATGAAAGATATATGTATGCCGAAACTGGGAAAAGCATCACCTGTCAGGGATTATATCCGTGGGAAGATTGAGGAGGATGTATGAGGAAGTTATTAAACACCCTGTATGTTACTTCTCCTGACAGTTATCTGTCGCTGGACGGGGAAAATGTGGTAATCTATGACAACGATACGGAACTGGGACGGATACCGCTCCATAATCTGGAGGGAATAGTGTCCTTTGGATACAGGGGAATGAGCCCGGCCCTCATGGGGGGATGCGCGGAGCGGGACATATCACTTTGCGTCCTTTCGCCTCAGGGAAGATTTCTGGCCCGTGTGACCGGACGTGTGCGGGGAAACGTACTTCTGCGCAGGAAACAGTACCAGGTTTCCATGAATCAGGACGCAAGTCTGATGATAGCCAGAAACTGTATCCTTGGAAAAGTATACAATGCCAGATGGGTTCTGGAGAGAGCTGTGAGAGACCATGGACTTCAGATTGACACAGAGAAGGTGAAGGATGCGGCCGGATTCCTGAAACAATCCCTCAGGCGCATAGAGGAAAGCCGGGACATGGCTCAGCTGCGGGGGTATGAAGGGGAGGATGCCAGTATTTACTTTGGGGTTTTCGACCAGCTCATATTACAGCAGAAAAATGATTTCTATTTCAAGGGAAGGAACAGGCGGCCGCCTTTGGATAATGTGAATGCCATGCTGTCATTTGTGTACACGCTGCTGGCCAATACAGTTGCGTCAGCATTGGAAACAGTTGGCCTGGACCCTTACGTGGGATTCATGCATACGGACCGGCCGGGCCGCCTTTCCCTGGCATTGGATTTAATGGAGGAGCTGCGGCCGGTTCTGGCAGACCGTTTTGTGCTTACCCTGATTAACCGGAAGATGGTAAACAAAAAGGATTTTTCCCGGAAAGAAGACGGCGCTGTCATTATGGGGGATGAGGCACGGAAGCTGTTGCTGTCAGAATGGCAGAACAAGAAAAAGGAGATGATTACCCATCCATATCTGAATGAGAAGGTGGAGTGGGGAATGATTCCATTTGTTCAGGCCATGCTTCTGTCCAGATATCTGCGAGGCGATATAGATGAATACCCGCCGTTTTTCTGGAAATAGAAAGACACCTGACAGATGGGCCGGAGGAGGAAGGTATATGCTGGTACTGATTACATATGATGTGAATACGGAAACCGCCGCAGGCAGGGCCAGGTTGAGAAAGGTTGCAAAGCAATGTGTCAATTATGGCACCCGCGTCCAGAACTCCGTATTTGAATGTATTTTGGATAATGCCCAGCTGATAAAGCTAAAGGCGATACTGACAGATATAATTGATGAACAGACGGACAGCCTTAGGTTTTACAACCTTGGGAATAAACACACTACAAAAGTGAACCATGTTGGGATGAATAAGGGGATTAATGTGGAAGAACCGCTGATATTCTGACCTGGCCGCGGGCGGTAAAGCGGTATAAAGTATTTTGGTGCGAACCTGAAGCAAACATGGATTTACGGGGGGATTCGCACCGGAAAATTTGCACAATGAGAACGGATTTGCGAGTGTGCAGGGATGGTTGGCCGTGATTTGAGGGGGGTGGGATATGATTTGTTTGTGGAAATGTGATGAAGAATAGTAGTGGTTATTGTGTAGTATTGCTGTCTCCACCCTCGCGGTGGAGTGGATTGAAATCTTCAGGAATAATGTCAACTCTTCCTTAAATGCCGTCTCCACCCTCGCGGTGGAGTGGATTGAAATCCCTTTTGCCATCTTACACCTCCATAAAATGTCAGTTTTGTCTCCACCCTCGCGGTGGAGTGGATTGAAATCCTATTTCAGTGTCTTTTAAGACACTTTTTCATCGTCTCCACCCTCGCGGTGGAGTGGATTGAAATGCCAGAAGATAATCAGCAGGCACGGGTACATTACGTCTCCACCCTCGCGGTGGAGTGGATTGAAATCATCCGGCACAATGCAGGTGCCATCCTTAATCAGCGTCTCCACCCTCGCGGTGGAGTGGATTGAAATCAGGACATAATCCGTGCTGTCACCGAAGGTTATGGTCTCCACCCTCGCGGTGGAGTGGATTGAAATGTCTAATAGTATATTTTGGACTATCATCTCAGGTGTGTCTCCACCCTCGCGGTGGAGTGGATTGAAATCGAAAATCCACCCGGCACAAAAGCCGGTAAAAGTGTCTCCACCCTCGCGGTGGAGTGGATTGAAATTACCGGCGCAGGACTGCTTGGGAATGGCGAGGAAACGTCTCCACCCTCGCGGTGGAGTGGATTGAAATCGTGGACTTGACAAGGCGAAGAAAACAAAGTCAATGTCTCCACCCTCGCGGTGGAGTGGATTGAAATCCATTCCCCCATAGTGGCATTCATGTTTCGTTCCGTCTCCACCCTCGCGGTGGAGTGGATTGAAATCGGCGTACAGCAATGGAACGCCATTATTATCTCTTACGTCTCCACCCTCGCGGTGGAGTGGATTGAAATACTTCCACCAGTGCATGTCTGTTTCCGTGAGGTCGTCTCCACCCTCGCGGTGGAGTGGATTGAAATATAAATGCGAACAGCAACCATAAGCCCATCCTTCTGTCTCCACCCTCGCGGTGGAGTGGATTGAAATATACTTTTCAGCAAAATCAGCGTCCTGCAGGTCTACGTCTCCACCCTCGCGGTGGAGTGGATTGAAATTGCCAGGGTGTGGCCGCCACTCTGGACTTGATGGTGTCTCCACCCTCGCGGTGGAGTGGATTGAAATCATCCTTGGCAAGGCCATACCCGCCTACCTCCAGGTCTCCACCCTCGCGGTGGAGTGGATTGAAATCGGTACATTACCCGCTGCTTAAACTCTGTACCAGAGTCTCCACCCTCGCGGTGGAGTGGATTGAAATCACAATCCGCGGGCAATACTATGAAAAACCGAAAAGTCTCCACCCTCGCGGTGGAGTGGATTGAAATTTTCCCTTCAACAGCAATGGTAACAAGGGTATCGCGTCTCCACCCTCGCGGTGGAGTGGATTGAAATCCTCGTTCCAGTCGCGGATATCCTGTTGTGATTTGTCTCCACCCTCGCGGTGGAGTGGATTGAAATTACTTTCGGTACGCGAAAGAAAATGGGCTGTCCTAGTCTCCACCCTCGCGGTGGAGTGGATTGAAATTCCGCATGGCTAACGACCAGTATCGGAAGGCCATCGTCTCCACCCTCGCGGTGGAGTGGATTGAAATATTTCCCGGTTACGCCAGTCATCATATATCCGGCGCGTCTCCACCCTCGCGGTGGAGTGGATTGAAATCAGGAGGCAGGAAGATGCCGCCTGTAATAGACGGGTCTCCACCCTCGCGGTGGAGTGGATTGAAATAGCAAAGTGTACAGCGCAATAGGCCGCCTCCATGCGTCTCCACCCTCGCGGTGGAGTGGATTGAAATTATCAGGTCAATGATACGCTGCAGCAGGTCTGCCGTCTCCACCCTCGCGGTGGAGTGGATTGAAATCGGTATGGTATCCATGCATACTGATTGGCATTAATGTCTCCACCCTCGCGGTGGAGTGGATTGAAATATTATCACGGCTTGATGTTCCACCCACCGCCCAACGTCTCCACCCTCGCGGTGGAGTGGATTGAAATAGGCTATCCATATTGCGGACACTGTGGGCAGAGAAGTCTCCACCCTCGCGGTGGAGTGGATTGAAATTTGAAGTAAACGGAGTTGGTGGCGGAGATATCCACGTCTCCACCCTCGCGGTGGAGTGGATTGAAATCCTCAAATTGCCCAGATTGATAAGGCGGTGCATCAGTCTCCACCCTCGCGGTGGAGTGGATTGAAATTCCATGTGCTGGCGGCAGGCTTCGTATGCACACCAGTCTCCACCCTCGCGGTGGAGTGGATTGAAATCGGTCGTATTGGCTGGTACAGATGTATCAAACATCGTCTCCACCCTCGCGGTGGAGTGGATTGAAATTTGATCAGCGGAAGGCAATCCGCTGATCAATAGGTCTCCACCCTCGCGGTGGAGTGGATTGAAATCCATTGCTATCACCTCTTTCTCGTTTTCTTTGAGTCTCCACCCTCGCGGTGGAGTGGATTGAAATAAAAACTGTCTTACATAAGCCCGGAATTTTTTGGTCTCCACCCTCGCGGTGGAGTGGATTGAAATCTCGCACTGCGCATGTAGATAATGCCTGGTGCGGCTGTCTCCACCCTCGCGGTGGAGTGGATTGAAATGATCAATTGATTTATCAGATTACTGAAGGGGTGGACGTCTCCACCCTCGCGGTGGAGTGGATTGAAATGCTCGTAAGCTGGAGAAGGCCTTGAAGGAGGTCCTGTGTCTCCACCCTCGCGGTGGAGTGGATTGAAATGGCGGTTCAAATCCGTCCCTCGCTATTCAAACAGTCTCCACCCTCGCGGTGGAGTGGATTGAAATCGTGCAAATATGGAGGGTCAGCATAGATAAACACGTCTCCACCCTCGCGGTGGAGTGGATTGAAATAGGTTGATATCCTCTATGCTGCCATAAATACTGTGTCTCCACCCTCGCGGTGGAGTGGATTGAAATAAGCAGTTCCTGCCTTTTCTTGTACCGGATTTGCGTCTCCACCCTCGCGGTGGAGTGGATTGAAATAATTTACACGGTACTGCCCCAGCTCCTTGACCTGGTCTCCACCCTCGCGGTGGAGTGGATTGAAATAAGCGTTCGCTGGCGTTGCTCTTTTTCGTACTGAGTCTCCACCCTCGCGGTGGAGTGGATTGAAATTAAGGTTATTCTCCTTACAAAACTCGTTATATGGTCTCCACCCTCGCGGTGGAGTGGATTGAAATGCCCTCCGGCGCCACATACAAAGCGCATTCCAGCGTCTCCACCCTCGCGGTGGAGTGGATTGAAATTTTGCAGATTTTTTTTTAAAAATCCTAGATACCAGTCTCCACCCTCGCGGTGGAGTGGATTGAAATGTCTGGTATAATGTTTCTCCGAAACCCGTTGCGCCTGTCTCCACCCTCGCGGTGGAGTGGATTGAAATTCCTGCCTCTTGGTGTACTTGGATAACTCTGCTGTGTCTCCACCCTCGCGGTGGAGTGGATTGAAATCCCTGCACAACATACTGCCACCATCTTGCTCTGTCGTCTCCACCCTCGCGGTGGAGTGGATTGAAATCTCTATGGCCTCGGCATATATTGGCAATCCTAAAGGTCTCCACCCTCGCGGTGGAGTGGATTGAAATTACGGCCTCTTTAACTGCTTGTGTGTAAGATGTTGTCTCCACCCTCGCGGTGGAGTGGATTGAAATTCCATCACCTGGTCCAAAACTATGCCTACAATTGTCTCCACCCTCGCGGTGGAGTGGATTGAAATATTGTCACAATCCGTAATAATAAAGTCCATCGGTGTCTCCACCCTCGCGGTGGAGTGGATTGAAATGCTCAAAACATGATTCCCTTGTAAATATCCTCGGTCTCCACCCTCGCGGTGGAGTGGATTGAAATAATTATATAGTGGATTAAAAATCAATATGATATGTCTCCACCCTCGCGGTGGAGTGGATTGAAATCAAGAATCCGTTTGCAAAAGACAGTTTTAACCTGTCTCCACCCTCGCGGTGGAGTGGATTGAAATTGATGCGTTCCCATCCTCTACCCTCACAAAGGTATATCGTCTCCACCCTCGCGGTGGAGTGGATTGAAATTATGCATAAAAATAAGACCCGGAAAAGGTCCATAAATGTCTCCACCCTCGCGGTGGAGTGGATTGAAATCTTATGACTATACAACAGATATTAAAATTTGTCGTCTCCACCCTCGCGGTGGAGTGGATTGAAATTGCTGCAGGAGCTGGGTGAAGGTTGTTGCATAATCGTCTCCACCCTCGCGGTGGAGTGGATTGAAATGCCAAAAGCTCTTGTTGTACGTCCCTGGCCGGGTCGTCTCCACCCTCGCGGTGGAGTGGATTGAAATTCCAGCTTACGAGCGAACTTATTATCCTTTGCAATGTCTCCACCCTCGCGGTGGAGTGGATTGAAATCGTAAAGATCGCCGCCTCCGCCGCCGCCTCCGCCGGTCTCCACCCTCGCGGTGGAGTGGATTGAAATAATGGGGAGCAGCCAATAGTCGGGGAACAGTCTGGTCTCCACCCTCGCGGTGGAGTGGATTGAAATAGTATCCCGGCTGGCGTGTGGATTTTGTGGGACCGGGTCTCCACCCTCGCGGTGGAGTGGATTGAAATTGGGAGTAGTAGCCGCACTTATTGCACTGGCCGCAATAGTCTCCACCCTCGCGGTGGAGTGGATTGAAATCGTGGGTTTTACCATATTGGTGATGGCTGCTCTCGTCTCCACCCTCGCGGTGGAGTGGATTGAAATAGCCAAGAAGAAGACCAGCAGTTTGATGACCTGGTCTCCACCCTCGCGGTGGAGTGGATTGAAATTCTAAGAGAACTTTATCTATTACGGCCTTCATATAGTCTCCACCCTCGCGGTGGAGTGGATTGAAATAAAATCAGGTTGTCCAGTTGTCCACCTTGACTTCGTCTCCACCCTCGCGGTGGAGTGGATTGAAATAAAAGATAGAGAATCTGGAAAAAAGAGAGGGCATAGTCTCCACCCTCGCGGTGGAGTGGATTGAAATTGCTCCAGCTTCTCAAGCCTGCGGCGTTTCTTCTCGTCTCCACCCTCGCGGTGGAGTGGATTGAAATTACCGTGTAATGAACAGCCTGGCGGCTAGATATAGTCTCCACCCTCGCGGTGGAGTGGATTGAAATAGTTTGGTTGACAAAAACATGTAAAATCTGTAAAACGTCTCCACCCTCGCGGTGGAGTGGATTGAAATCCACTCAGGCAGTGGCCTGGAACAGTTGATATACGTCTCCACCCTCGCGGTGGAGTGGATTGAAATCAAAATGCTCTAATCACACAGTCTGTACTTTTGAGTCTCCACCCTCGCGGTGGAGTGGATTGAAATATGAGAAAGCGAGGCTTCGCATTAACGGGTGCCAGTCTCCACCCTCGCGGTGGAGTGGATTGAAATATCCGGCCAGGTTGCCACAGATTCACCCGCCCCGTCGTCTCCACCCTCGCGGTGGAGTGGATTGAAATTCTATTTCCACGTCCCCATAAATACTGGATACATTGTCTCCACCCTCGCGGTGGAGTGGATTGAAATTACGCTCTTTACCAATACTCGCATGCTGATATCGTCTCCACCCTCGCGGTGGAGTGGATTGAAATCGCTGTATTGGTTTCCTATTTCCCCTGGGGTCTCGCGTCTCCACCCTCGCGGTGGAGTGGATTGAAATCGATGGATATAAGCAGGGGACCGATTGCTGCAACGGTCTCCACCCTCGCGGTGGAGTGGATTGAAATATGCAGATTGATGAGATACGTCTGCGGGAGAACATGTCTCCACCCTCGCGGTGGAGTGGATTGAAATTCGGCGTCACAGGCTCTATATACCCGGCTGCGGTAAGGTCTCCACCCTCGCGGTGGAGTGGATTGAAATTGTCTGATGAGTGGATTCCTGCTGACCGTGAGAAGTCTCCACCCTCGCGGTGGAGTGGATTGAAATGTCCAGGCCTTTGGCCAGGTGGCGGCCAGACAGCGTCTCCACCCTCGCGGTGGAGTGGATTGAAATCTTATCACAAATTACGCCAGAGCTGGAGAATGAGTCTCCACCCTCGCGGTGGAGTGGATTGAAATTGGGGAATGGAGGATATCTGGCAGAGGGACCGGAGTCTCCACCCTCGCGGTGGAGTGGATTGAAATAATAGACACAATCGCGACAGTACTGGTGGACAAATGTCTCCACCCTCGCGGTGGAGTGGATTGAAATTGGCCATACTTAATTACTTTCACCATCTCTTTCACGTCTCCACCCTCGCGGTGGAGTGGATTGAAATTGTATTAAATACGTTGTTTTTGGCGGGTTCGAATGTCTCCACCCTCGCGGTGGAGTGGATTGAAATTCCGGGGTAGTCTCATAGCCGTTCACATAATAGCGTCTCCGCTCTCGCGTCGGAGCAAGTTAAAAATCCGCCAATTACAGAATTACATCCAGTTGCCCTCTCCTCTGCCCTTTTCGCAAACGCCGCAATCCCTTTTGAACTGCAAAAAAGGTTAGGTAAAACTAATTCCGTACAACAAAAAAGATGGGGCATGCCCCATCCCTTTCATAATCTTGTTAGAATGTACAAAGAATGCATACTTCCATTATCCCTTCCATGCCCGAATCTCTTTAAGCCCCGGCACCAGCACCTTAGCGCTGGTTTCCAGAATGATCCGTCCCTTTTCAGCTGTGGCGCCTGAGGGGTCCCCGCCGATTCCGATGGGTTTGCCGTCTTCTGTTTTCCAATCCTCGGATACCCAGCCAATGGATACATTTCCGTAAGGTTTCAGCGCCTGATTGTCTTTAAATGCAGTGGGAATTCCCGCCTCTGAGGTCTCTGACTTTACCAGGGACGGGTCCACGGCCATGACCATGGAGGTTTCCATTTCACCTCCATGGAAGTCCCAGATATTTCCTTCTGAAATCGTGGCCGTCACATCCGGATGGCTAAAGGCCCCGGATGAAAGAATGAAAGGGGAGATGCCGAACTCGCTGCGAAGCTCCCTGCTTAAGACCTGTACAATGGGAGCATTTCCTCCATGACACACCAGAAAAGCCAGCTTCTTAAAACCGTGGCGGACCAGGCTGGTGCTGATATCATATAACATATGGTAGTAGGTATCCGGTTTAAATGTGATGGAGCCGCAGAAATTCCTGTGCTCCGTGCTCAAGCCTACGGGGATGACCGGAAATATCAGCATGGGAAAATCTGAATTTTCCACTTCCAACTCCCTGCGTATATAGTCTGTCATGGCCTCTGCGATGATATCGTCCGTACCCAGCGGAGCCTGGTTTCCGTGCTGCTCCAGCGCACCCAGGGGAATCAGTACAATGGTTTCATCCTTGTTGACCTGTTCCATCTCTAACCGGGTTAAATCGCTATAATTTTGAATCATGTGTATATAACCTCCTGACTGGATTTTTCAGCCCTCGTTCCTTACAGCGTTTCCTCATGTATTTCCTCACGCGGTTCTCACAGCCGGATAAACTGCCAGCAGTCTGGTGTACAGCAGATACCCCACAAAGCAGTTGAGCCCCAGCTTAATCAGGTTGAAGGGGATGGTGGCCATAAAGATGAAGGTGGTCAGATCGCTGATGGCCGGATTTACCGCAGCCACCATGGTAATCACCTGGTTCAGAGGGAGCCCCATGGCCGCTGCATACAGGGGAAGGGTGATAAATGCATTGCAGAAACAGGCAAACAAGGTCCTGATGGGGACGCTGACTGCCAATGACGCGATTGCTGCCCGGCGGGTCTTTCCGCCTTTTTTGTAAACTGCCCACATGGGGATTACGAATAATACAACCCCGATAAGATTGGCAAATTCCCCTACATACATGGAATTGGTGCCGACCGTGAGAAGCTTGATGATGATTTTGATGATTTCCACCCAGGCGGCGGACGCTGGCCCCATGAGGAACAGGGCAATAATGGACGGCACATCGCTGAAGTCAATCTTGTAAAAGGGCGGCATCATTGG
>UMFF01003534.1_pt1 | contig 13184 bp, 9 predicted proteins | sample 1964971 | NCBI WGS metagenome assembly UMFF01 (sample SAMEA4836042, study PRJEB28245) | human gut metagenome | biome: gut microbiome; material: fecal sample | place: Denmark | collected 2008 | reverse complement strand
TATCGTAGCCGGTACCATCATCATTATGTACGACCAGGTACGTAAAGAGATCGCCTCCCGGATAACAGCCATCCAGCAGGGGTATCAGGATGTGATACTTTCATCTTCCCAATATTATGTGAATCGTAATTTTTGCCTGCATATTGTAACGGTTATGGGGACTGCAAGCCGCTTGACCGAACTTGCCGACAAGTTGACAACAATTAAGGGAATAAAACATGGCAAGTTGGTAATGAGCCGTGCCGATTGACTATTTTTTTACATCTATGGTAACACCTTTTTGATTAATCGTGTTACTTCTGAACTGAATGTATTGATAAAACTATTTGAATATTATATGAAAAAAGAAATGTTATTTGTGGCGGGACTTTTATCGGGTGTTTCTGCTTTTGCATCAGACCCTGCCGCTATAGACAGTTTGATTAATCTGAAAGGTGTAGTTGTTTCTGCAAATAGGATTAATGTGAACCGGAATAGTGTTCCGCTGACTATTTCCGTTATCGACAGGGATGAAATAGAGGCAAGCAGTGAGTCGGCCCTGCTTCCGGTGTTATCGGAGCGTGTACCCGGATTGTTTGTCACGCAAAAGGGTATTACCGGATTCGGTGTCTCGGCAGGTTCGGCCGGAACTGTAAATATCCGTGGGGTAGGGAGCGGTAATAAAGTATTAATGTTGTTTGACGGCCAGCCACAATGGGCAGGTGTGTTCGGGCATTCATTGCCGGATACGTATGTGGCTTCGGATGTGGACAGGGTGGAAGTCATACGCGGGCCGGGGTCTTTACTGTATGGTTCCAATGCAATGGGAGGAGTGGTCAATATCATTACCCGCAGGCATAAGCAAGAGGGAAGACGTACGCAGGCCCGTGTCATGTACGGCTCTTTCAATACTCAAAAATATATGGTTAATAATGGGTATAATATCGGTAAGTTCAGTAGCTTTATCTCTATAAACCACGACCGTACAGACGGTCATAGGCCTAATTCGGATTTCCATATTACGAATGGTTTTGCCAATTTGGGATATACGGTAAACGACCGTTATAAAGTGACCGGAGATGTGAGCCTCGCAAAATCGAAGTTCCAGAACCCGGGTAAAATAACAGCGCCGATATTGGATAATAAGATGGATATTCTTCGAGGAACCACATCTTTCGCGCTGGAAAATAAATATGAGAAGATGAGTGGCGCTCTGCGTTTGTTTTATAACTGGGGAAACCATGAAATTAATGACGGATATAATCCGGGAGAAAAGCCGCTGACCTATTTATTCCGTTCGGACGACCATAATGTAGGTGTCCTGCTTTATGAATCTTTCCGTCTGTTCAAAGGAAATACTTTTACGGTAGGTATCGATTATAAGAACTGGGGTGGACATGCATGGAATGATAATGATGACGGCAGCAAAAGTGAACTGGTTGATAAAACGGTAAATGAAACGGCCGGATATGTGATTATGCAGCAGGATTTGTTTGATATGTTGAGCCTGAATGCCGGTGTGCGCTATGAACATAACAGTACGTTCGGTGGCGAATGGGTCCCGCAAGGGGGTGTTACAGTGCGTCCCTTTGAAGGGAATACAATCCGTGCATCCGTATCCAAGGGATTCCGTAGTCCGAATATCCGTGAAATGTATATGTTTGGAGCTGCCAATCCGGATTTGAAACCGGAGAGTATGATTAATTACGAAGTTGCCGTCGGCCAACATTTTCTGGATGGAAACTTGTTTGCCGAGGTTACAGCATTCTATATCGATGGTAAGAATATGATTAGCTCGGTAAGTATCAATGGAGATAACCGTCCTCCGTTTAAGAATCGTAATGTGGGGACTTTCACTAATAAAGGAATTGAGTTTGAAGCACGTTACCAGATTTGCAAGAACTTGAATGCAGATATGAATTATAGCTATTTGCATATGAGCAAGCCTATACCGGGAGCTCCTGAACATAAGTTTTATGCTGGGGCAACTTATATGCCGGGGCGTTTTACTTTCAATGTAAGCGTACAGTCCATATTCGGATTATATACGGATGATGCCTGTACGAAGCAGGAAGATTTTACCACCTTGAATGCAAAAGCCGCTTATCGTTTCGGTAGTCGTGATAAAGGTTTGAACCTGTTTGTGAAAGGTGAAAATCTGACGGCTACACGTTATTCGATTAATGATGGCTTTCCTATGCCTAAGGCAATTGTAATGGGGGGCATTGATGTTACATTTTAAATAATACGGTTTATATTTTTTGCAGGTTTTATCGAATGGGCATATATTGTGGCTGTGGTATGAAGTATACCGTCACGGTTATATGCCCATATCGTTTTATTTATATGTCGTGTATCCGGATTTATTTTCAAAAGTAATTGTTAATTTCTTTAAACTATGTTTTTTTGTTATCCATATCGGGATTTTATTGCTCTCCCGTAAATTAAATTCTGCGATTTCAGAAATCTTTGCTATTCTTAACCCGCTCCCGGAAATCCAAACAGCTTAGTTATTGGTTCTAATAAAAACTAATGGAATGAAAACAGTTTTAATATTTGAAGTATGATACGAAAGCTTTTAATCCGGGATCTGACTTTGCGTGATGGTCAGCAATCAGCATTTGCAACTAGAATGACTCAGGAACAGATAGACAGAGTGCTTCCTTTTTATAAGGAAGCTGGTTTTTATGCAATGGAAGTGTGGGGTGGAGCGGTACCTGATTCTATCATGCGTTATTTAGGTGAAAATCCTTGGGAGCGGCTGGAAAAAATTAAGTCGGCGATAGGAGACAGCTCTAAGCTTACTGCACTTTCAAGAGGGCGTAATTTATTTGGATACAATCCTTATCCGGATCATATAATCAAAGGCTTTTGCCGTAACTCGATGGAGGCGGGATTAGATATTATGCGGATATTTGATGCATTAAATGATGTGGATAATATTAAATCCACCGTGCGTTATGTAAAGAGGTTCGGGGGACTTGCCGATTGTGCAATCTGTTATACGATAGATCCTCATTTTTCTGCTACCGAAAGAATAAAAGCGGCCTTGCACGGGCATCCGTTGCCTAAGCCTGTTTTTACGAATGAGTATTTTCTGGATAAAGCCCGTCAACTGGAAGAACTCGGTGCTGATATGGTGACAATAAAAGATATTAGCGGATTGATGCCACCGGCAAGATGTGCCGAATTGATTCGTCTTTTCAAAAGGAACCTGAAGGTTCCGGTAGATTTCCATACACATTGTACGCCTGGATATGGTTTGGCTTCCGTACTGGCGGCTATAGTGAACGGTGTCGATATTGTGGATACGAATATCTGGTATTTTGCCGGTGGCCCAGCTGCTCCGGCGGTGGAATTGGTTTATATCTTTTGTAAGAAGTTGGGGATTGAGTTGGATATTAATATGGAAGCCGTAGCTAAAATCAATGGCGAGTTGCATAAGATAAGGAAAGAATTATCAGCCTTTGATACGGCACATCAGTTTCCAAAAGCTTTTAATCCTTTGACCGACAGGATGCCTACCGAAATCGATCGCTTTTTTAATGATGCGATTGATGCTGCCCGGAAAGACAAAGAGAGTGATATGCTTCTTTTCTGCCGTGCAATTGAAGAGTATTTTAATTTTCCGGAACCGAATGAATTAGTAAAGGATGCACAAATCCCTGCAGGAATGTATGCCGGTATAGTGACCCAATTGAAGCAGATGGGGCAGATCGATTTGTTAGAAAAAGCGATGTCGCTGATACCACAAGTGCGTATGGACGCAGGCTTGCCTCCGTTGGTAACGCCAACCAGCCAAATAATCGGAACGCAGGCAATCACCAGTGCATTGAATATAGAGCAGAATAAACCGATGTACGACAATCCGTCGTATCAGTTTATCGCATTGGTTAAGGGGGAATATGGAAAAACTCCGATACCGATCGACCCGGAGTTCCGTTTGAAAATAACAGGTTCCCGTGACGAAGTCCCTTATGACCCGTCGGAATATGAGATGCAGAAAAATCCGGTATTGGAAGAAACCGGCATATTACTTGCCGAAAATGAAAAAGAAGTTCTGCTGTTGGAGTTATTCCCGATGATGGCTGAACGCTTTTTGATTAAACGGAAGAAGAGACGGGAAGAAATTAGATGAATGTATATTTTTGACAATCAGCCATTCTGAAAAGAATCGTATAAAAATGAAAAAGAAATATGTATGAATGCTTGCATATTTCAAATAAACCATCTACTTTTGCACCCGTCTTCGAGACAAGGAAAGATGGCAGAGTGGTCGATTGCGGCGGTCTTGAAAACCGTTGAACTGAGAGGTTCCCGGGGTTCGAATCCCTGTCTTTCCGCAGAGAAGCCATTGGAAATGAAATTTTCCAGTGGCTTTTTTAAAAAGAGAAACAACCGGAATGGAGAGATGCTCGAGTGGTTGAAGAGGCACGCCTGGAAAGCGTGTAAACCCCTAAAGGGTTTCGCGGGTTCGAATCCCGCTCTCTCCGCAAAGTGTACTAAAAGGTGTTTATGATATGTGTAGACTAGAACAGGTACCAAACTGTTTTAGTCTTTATTATTTTGTATTATAGAGAAGTTCATTGCAGAATTTGGTGATGGACTCGTCAATATCCGGACGAAGCTTGTCCAGGATTTTTTCCCAGTCTTTAATGGTTCCATCGCAATTATCAGAGATGCATTTTATGCAATAAAAGGGGATGTTATGGCTGTCGGCATAATTTGCTATTGCATAAGCTTCCATTTCAAAGATATATTTCTTGTTTTGAAGTTTTTTATAAAGTTCAGAAGATATATCAATGAACTGGTCGCTTGTCAGTACACCTTCGGCATGAGGGTAATTTTTAAATAAGTCCATTGATAATATTCCGTTTGAATAAACGGTAGTGTGTTTTTCAAAGTCTTTGTCTATGTATGTGTCTCCTTGAAAAATTTTATCAGGAATAACAATTGAACCAATGGGAAAGTGAGGTGAACCGCATGTCCCGATGTTTAGTATGATATATTGAGACTTGTTTATTTGTAAGGAATCGAAATAGTAACTTAGTGTCATCAATGCGTTTAGTTTTCCGATTCCGGTATAAAGTACCTCTATTCTACTGTCTGTGGGGACATAATTGCTTTCGTTTTCGTCAGCAATTACGACTAATATTTTGCTCTGTTCTCTTATTGCTTCTTTGGTGCAACTTAAGAGAACAGGTATTAAAATAATGAAAAATAAATTCTTCATGATGGGGTAATATCTTTAAAGGTTAAAGTTCTATTGAGGTCTTTATTGTTAGATTTTACTGCGGCAAGCGGCCCAATGGAAGATTACCTGCTTATTTTTAAAATCGTTATGGGTATGAAAATAAGCATGGATGGAACTCAAACTGTTTCCTATTGCATAAACTCTGCTTATATCATTCAGATTATCATCGGCTGAATTAGTTGTGTAGGGGAAGATAACAATATCTTCGTTGTTATTATTTTGATACACTTTCAATATTTGTCTGGTGCTATTGAGGTTAATATCCGGAAGTTCTTTATCAAATCCGCCGATTTTGTAATCGCTGGTATTACCCATATCTACGCTTTCAAATTTTGTGGCGTAAATATAATGCTCTTTGCTGGTACCGGTTTGGTTTACGGTATCCTGTCCCAAAGCTATGTTGGGAATAATATCCATATTTAAAAATTTTCCTTCTCCAACATAGAAATTTACAGCGCTCAAATCTTTCGTGGCTGCTCTATTGGTCATATAACCATGCCCCGTGATAAAAACATTTACAATTGGGGTGATGGTGTTCTTTTTTTCAGTCAACTTCTCCGTGCTACGGCTTACATAGATATGCATCATACTTCCATCATTGTATTCGTCCCACTTTATTTCAAGGCTATTTTTAGTCAGGTTTAATATATTCATATCCCATGCATCCGAATTGTCGACATATACGGCATGTATAACTTTCTCCGCCGGATTATAGGTATATGTACAATAATCTATTTTGTTATCCTTATCATCCAATGCTTTAAGGGTATAGAAGTGGGTATTGTCTATAATCACATATTTGAATTCATCAAAATCTTTGACTTCCTGTCCTTTGTAAAAGACTTTGTCTACATGCCATATTCCTGTTAAAGTTAAGCTCTCATTTTGGTCTTCATTAGATTTGTGACATGCTGCAAGGCTTATACAGAATAGAATCAGCAATAAAGTTTTACCTAAAAGATTAAAATTTTTCATTGTTCTAAAGTTTAAGAATAAATTGGTTTTTAAGAAAACACAGGGTTTATTTGTTAAAATATAATCAGTATATAAAAACTTCAGGCAAATGTAATCATATTTTTTAGAAATAAAAGTGTTAATATGTTTCTGTAAATCAGTTGTATAAGAGCAATGGTTGTGAAGGCTTTAATTTTCAGTAGGTCAAGAATAGAAATGTTGTTTCCAAAATCAATATTATTTTGTTTGTTTTTCCGGATTATAACTATGGTTTTCCAAAATCATAGTTATGAATCGGTGAAAACATAACTATGATTATTTGGAACCGGTATCTTATGTCGTGCTATATTAAGCTTAGAACGGAAAGAGCAGGGGCAAAACCAAAATCATGACAATTCCCATAATAATTTGCAGAGGTAATCCCACCTTTACGTAATCCATAAAAGTATATTGTCCGGCTGGCATCACCAATGCGTTAGGTGGAGTTGAGAAAGGAGAGGCAAAACACATGCTGGCTCCCAATGTTACGGCAAAAAGGAATGGATAAGGGCTTACCCCTATCTGCTGGGCGCTTTGCAGGGCAATGGGAGCGAGCAGTACGGCTGTTGCTGTATTGCTGATAAACATTGTCATTAGAGAGGTTGTGAAGTAAATGCCTGCCATCAGTGCCAAAGGGCCATAAACGCCTAATCCGCTAACCAATGTGTTTGAGATGTATTCCGAAGCTCCTGTTTTCTCCAAGGCTAAAGACATGGGAAGCATGGCGGCTATCAACACGATGCTTTCCCAGTTTATCGTTTTGTAAGCAGCCTCTACGTTTCGGAAGCATCCGGTTAATATCATTAAAATTCCTGCTATCATAACGGCCGTAACCGGAGCAATGGGGATGAAGTCGAATACCATCATGGCAATCATCAACAACATAATTGCTGCAGCTATAGGCGCTTTGTAATCTAAAGTGACTTTAGCCGCTTCATCCAGCGGTTGTCCTAAAACAACCCAGTCGGAGTCATCTTTGCTAAGGCGGGCTATATTGCTCCAGGTTCCTTGTACCAGCAGAACATCTCCATTATGTATACTTTGGGAGCCCAGGTCTTGTAATAGGTATTCTTGTTTACGACGGATACCCAGGATGTTTACATTGAATTTATCCCGGAAACCGGCTTCCTTAATTGTCTTGTTTATGAGGCTGGAGGAAGGCATCAGGACGATTTCTGCAATACCTATATCGTAAAATTCCAAAGAATTGCCAGTGTTGTTCGCTTCTTCCGTTGTATGCTCGTCCAGGATATTTAACCGGAAGTCTTCTGTGAATTGTTCTATCTGGTTGAACTTGCCGGAAATATACAAAATATCGTTTGTTTGCAATATCGTATCCGGTGCTGCAAGTTTCTGGGTAATGGTTTTCAGAAAACGATGCTGGGAAGCATTTCCTCGTCTCACTTCTAAAATATTTAAACCATATTTGCGTCGTATATCTAAATCGCTAATGGTTTTCCCTTGCAGATGGGAAGTCGGTATTACTTGCAGGCGGAACAGGTTATTGGAAATACCATATTCTTTAACCAGTTGTTTTAATGATTTTCCGGAAAGGGAGTTTTCTGAATTATTTTCCCCTTTTTTAGACAAGAACCATTTGCTGAGAGGTATTAATATCAATGTTCCGACAGTTACACAAATAAGACCGACCGGAAGAAAAGAAAAGAAAGATAAGGGCTGGAAACCTGCGGAGGTCAATGTGTTTTGTATTACAAGGTTAGGAGGGGTACCGATAAGTGTCATCATACCTCCCATGCTGCTGGCAAAAGCGAGTGGCATCAACAGCCGGCTTGGATTCATTCCGGCACTGACTGCCAGGCTGACTACGATAGGAAGCATAAGTGCCACTGTTCCTGTATTGCTGACGAAAGCCCCGATGGCTGAAGTAACTAACATTATCAGTAGAAAAAGCCTGAGTTCGCTTTTGCCGGCAAGTTTCAGGATACGGCTGCTGATCATCTTTGCCAATCCGGTCTGGAAAATAGCTCCTCCTACAACAAACAGACCTACCATCATAATTACAACGGAGTTGGAGAATCCGGATAAGGCTTCCTCTGGCGTCAGTATATGAAACACCAGTAAGGCGATTAAAGCACAAAGTGCCACAATATCAGAACGGAGCTTGCCATTTACGAAAAATATGGCAGAAAGGACAAGAATAATAATAGTTGTCAGCATAGTATTTTAGCTACTTATTCGAGTTGTGTGATATTAAAGATTTACAGGTGGAAACACCTCCCTCCCTTCTTGTAAACAAAATAGCAGGTAATTTGGTTTCCAACATGAAGCAACGATTTAGCAGATTTATCATTTTGCTTGGTTTTCAGAACAAATTAAAATGTTTTAATGCTTCAAAGTCTTTCGTAAGATGTTAAAATTCTTATCTTTGTAGACAAACGTAAATAATAGAGATTATAACCCTCTTAAACTTATTGCTTATGATTAGAAGATTACTTTCGTATGATAATTCCCAGTTACTCAAAGTTTTTAACCACGATTTCCCACAGTTGGCAATTATGGCGGAAGAAAGTGAGAATGCAGAGCTTTTTGGAGAAGCTTTACGTTCTTATGTATCATCCCGCAGCCGCGAGAATGGTGAAGGCGACAATACAGGGAATACCGCTGCGAAATGTATTCTTCAATTGATTGAGTATAATAATACGACAGTATCCGAACTGTCTACCGGGGAAGATTTGCAGATAGGAACAATTACTTATTTATGGAAGTTCCTTACCGGAAGACTTACGGATGACGCTTCTCCGGATTTGTTCGTCGATTTGTACAAACAATTTGAATTACTGGAGAAACCGGTGGAGATAAAACCGGACCGGAATGCACTGAAGCGTCAAATGAACCGTTGGCCTACCGGATTGGATGAAGAAGTGATGGCTATACGGACATTCAACAAAGAACGTATTGTTTCGGGATTAATCCGTAAAATAGAACGCCGGCATGCACCTTCTTCCAGATATCAGTTTACACCGGAAATGTCGTATGAAGAAAAATACTTTAAGGTAAAAGAGTGGTGGGAAACTGCCCGTTTCCATTTGGCTATGGCAATCAAAAGCCCTACGGAATTGAATTATTTCCTGGGAGGTTCTTTGTCGGAAGAGATGATGGATTTATTGATGCAGGCAAAGAAAAAAGGGATGCCTTTCTTTGTAACCCCTTATTATTTGTCTTTGTTAAACACGAATTCCGTAGGATATGATGATTCGGCAATCCGCTCTTATATCCTGTATTCAAATGAGTTGGTAGAGACATATGGCACGATTAAAGCCTGGGAGAAAGAAGATATTGTTGTTCCGGGTCATCCGAATGCAGCCGGCTGGTTATTGCCGGACGGGCATAACATCCATCGCCGTTACCCGGAAGTTGCTATTTTGATACCTGACTCCATGGGACGTGCTTGTGGAGGTTTATGTGCTTCTTGCCAGCGTATGTACGATTTCCAGAGCGAGCATCTGAATTTCGATTTTGAAGCATTGAAACCGAAAGAATCCTGGGATAAGAAGCTTCGCCGTCTGATGCGGTATTTTGAAGAAGATGCCCAGTTAAGGGACATTTTGATAACCGGTGGAGATGCGTTGATGAGCCAGAATGCAACTTTACGTAATATATTGGATGCTGTGTATAAGATGGCTGTGCGTAAACGGAAAGCAAACGAGAATCGTTCTGATGGGGAAAAGTATGCCGAATTGCAACGGGTTCGTTTAGGTTCGCGACTGCCTGCATATCTGCCGCTTCGTGTAACGGATGAATTGATAAATATCCTTCGGGAATTTAAAGAAAAAGCCTCTTTGGTAGGGGTTACCCAATTTATCGTACAAACCCATTTCCAATCTCCGTTGGAAGTTACGCCGGAAGCCAAACGGGCTATTGAAGCCATTCTTTCGGCTGGTTGGACTGTTACCAATCAGTTGGTGTATAATGTAGCTGCTTCCCGTCGTGGACATACTGCCAAATTAAGGAAGGTGCTGAATTCAATAGGTGTGATTTGCTATTATACATTCTCAGTAAAAGGATTTAAAGAGAATTATGCTGTCTTTACCCCGAATAGCCGTTCTTTACAGGAACAGCAGGAAGAAAAAGTATTTGGTGTCATACCCAAAAACAAACAGAAAGAATTACATCGTTTGGTTCGCCACGAACGTCCGTTGGGAAAGAAACTGATGAGTTTCTTGAAGGAAAACCAATTGCTGTTTGCTTCCACCGACCGGAATGTACTGAACCTGCCGGCTATTGGTAAAAGTATGACCTTTACTACAATCGGAATCACTCCGGAAGGAAAGCGTGTCCTGAAATTCGAGCATGATACGGGGCGTCATCATAGCCCTATAATTAACCAGATAGGGGAAGTCTATATTGTAGAAAATAAATCCATCACAGCTTACCTGAAGCAATTGCAGGAAATGGAAGAAGATGTGAGGGAATATGCCACAATCTGGCATTATACCGATGGGGAAACCGAACCCCGTTTCAGCCTGTATGAATATGCCGAATATCCGTTCCACATCACAGAAAAGATGACAAATCTTGAATTGGAAAGCGACTAAAAGTGTATCTTTGTTTCGCTAAACCAAGATGAGATGATACAAAACGAACGAGAAATACGACATGAGCATGTGTTACAGGCTGTTCGTCAAATGATGACGGCTGCACGTACTGCTCCGAAAGGAAAAGGCATCGACATTATAGAGATGGCGATGGTTACGGATAACGATATCCGCCTGCTCTCCGAAAAGCTGGTTGAAATGGCAGGCGAAACAGGATTGAAATTCTTTTTACGTGATGCCGATAATATTTTGCAGGCGGAAGCCATCCTGATTATCGGCACGCGTCAGCAAGTACAAGGATTGAATTGTGCCCATTGCGGTTTTGCCACTTGCGTGGAGAAACCGCAGGAAGTTCCCTGCACCATTAATTCCGTCGATTTGGGTATCGCTATCGGTTCTGCCTGTGCTACGGCTTCCGATTTGCGGTTGGATACCCGGGTTATGTTTAGTGCCGGACTTGCAGCCCAGAACCTGGGATGGTTGGGAGAATGCAAATCAGTCATGGCGATTCCGGTGAGTGCCTCATCTAAAAATCCTTTCTTTGACCGTAAACCGAAAGAACAGAAATCATGATAAAGTTTAATAATAAGCTGGAACTTCGTTATTATTTTAACGATAAATCCAACTATATGGATGCTATGGTAAAGCATCGTTGTGAGAAGGAAGTGCTTGCCATGATACGTACCCTGGCAGATATGCTGGATGTGAAGATGACCGTTCACAGTGAACCATACGGACAAGAAGGTTTTAAGGAAATATGGGCGGTGGCAGGCGAAAGTACGCGTTCCATTTCTATCGTATTGAATCTGTTTATGCAGGTATTTCCCCGCCAGTCCTTGTTATTGGGCGGACAGCCTGTGGCAGACCGTACAGCGGCGGACGAGGAAAAGATGCAGAAAGAAATAGCATTGTTGCGCCGTAACCTCAAACTGAAATCTCCGGATGCGCTTATTCCCCGTGAGCTGATAGAACTGCTTAGCTCTATGCCCAAGTTCTGTAAATATAAATCAAACTTCTATGAAGCATTGCGTGGCTATCCGAAAGTGACGAAGATAACCTGTCGCGAGCTGAATGAAAATAACCGTAGCCGTTCCGGTTCCCTGGAAGTAAAGCGGGAGCAGTTTGATTATTATATCCTCCGTTCGGATGATTTACCTCCTGTAAAAGATAATAAAGCAACGATTGAAATCATCTCTCCGGTATTGAAAGACAGCCGCTACCGTTGGAAAGGTATCTATAATAAAGGAGGAGAGACTATCGATTTCTATATGAATGATGAGGATTTCAAGAAACAGATGTTCGATGAAAAGGTATCCTTTACAAGTGGCATGTGTATCGACTGTGTATTGGAGATAGAACGTAAACTAAGCGAATTGGGTGAAACGGTCAACGTAAGTTATACGGTGAAGACCGTTATCCGTACTCGTTTCGATAAAATGGAAATCATTACTCCGCAAGGAAAGCGCCATTTGCGTAAACTGGAAGCGGAAAAGAAACAGCTTACCCTCGATTTGTTCGGGTAAGGCGTATAGAAATAAGATAATATGGCGAAAACGAAAACAGTTTATGTCTGCTCCAACTGCGGAGCGGACTCTCCCAAATGGATTGGTAAATGTCCGAGTTGCGGCGAGTGGAACACCTATGTGGAAGAAGTGGTAGCTAAAGAATCCGCTTCCAAACGCCCTGTTGTTTCCGGCTTGGCGGACAGGAACACTAAAGTGCGCCCTGTCCTGCTGCGTGATATTACTTCGGAAGAAGAAGCACGTATCGATTTGCAGGATAACGAACTGAACCGTGTATTGGGAGGCGGACTGGTGAAAGGTTCGCTGGTTCTGATAGGTGGGGAGCCGGGTATCGGTAAATCTACGTTGGTATTGCAAACTGTTCTGGGGCTGAATAACCTGAAAACGCTTTATGTCTCAGGTGAAGAAAGCAGCCGCCAGCTTAAATTGCGTGCCGACCGTTTGACACATCAGAACCCGAACTGTTTTATTTTGTGCGAAACTAATCTGGAACAGATATTCGTACAGGCTCAGAACGTACAGCCGGATTTGCTTATTATTGATTCTATCCAGACTATATTTACGGAAATAGTGGAATCTTCTCCCGGAAGCGTATCGCAGGTAAGGGAGTGTAGTGCCGCTATCCTGAAGTATGCGAAAGAGACGGGAACCCCGGTTCTCCTAATCGGGCATATCAATAAAGAAGGCAGTATTGCGGGGCCGAAAGTGCTCGAACATATTGTCGATACCGTTCTACAGTTTGAGGGCGACCAACATTATATGTACCGTATCCTCCGCAGTATCAAGAATCGTTTCGGGAGTACAGCAGAATTAGGTATTTACGAGATGCGCCAGGACGGTCTTCGGGAAGTGAGCAATCCATCGGAACTTTTGCTGACT
>UMFF01008763.1_pt1 | contig 13714 bp, 7 predicted proteins | sample 1964971 | NCBI WGS metagenome assembly UMFF01 (sample SAMEA4836042, study PRJEB28245) | human gut metagenome | biome: gut microbiome; material: fecal sample | place: Denmark | collected 2008 | reverse complement strand
CGTCTGAAATGCGTTTCCTTGTCATGTAAATACATTCATTTTCCTGCTTTTCTAAATTCCCCTCTGAAACCTCTTTTTGTATCCTCCCACAGACCAGAAGAACAATCTCCGGAAGCATGGCGTCTCTCGGGTGAACAGAACCATAGCAGTCGTCCCCGTCCAATGAGATACATGCCATATTTTTGTATAGATCCAGATTTCCTCCCATGTTATCATTGATATATTTTGCAACCCACTGACGCTGATTTTTTAAATACAGCGAATCTGCGTCCTCACTGTTCTCCCAGTACATAGACGGACACACCGCCAACTGCCTATACACACGGTTGATGCGCAATGCGCCTCTGTTTTCCTGAAATTCTTCAAAATCTGTCTTTTCAAAATCCTCCCAGGATTCAAATATAGAGATGCCAGTTGGAAAGCTGGTTGCAAAATACTTTGAATATCCGGTATTTTCATACAAAACTTCCTGTCCTGCCTCCGAGCCAAAGGCCTCGCTGCGTCCCTCATATACCAGGAGCATCTGTAGTTTCTCCATATATTGCAGAACACGAACCAGGGATTTTCTCTGTGTAAAAGAAGTCCAATCTATGGATACATAAGATTTCAGCTGCGCTTCAACATAATCAATCAGCTCTGACAAAAGAAACTGCTCCTGTTCCTCTTTATCCTCCAGATACATCAGCACTACACACAAAATACAGTAGTCCCTGATCTCCATAAATTCCCCGATTCCCATAAACGCTTCCGCATGAGCCGGTCTTTTCTCTAGTTTTAACAAATTTTCCGTATGAACAAGCTTCCAGCCCAGCTGCTCCCTGATAAAGCGCTGAAAATTCGGAATATCCCTCTTCACTCTGTAATACGTTTCCTTATCTGTATCCTTACAGATCCAGAAATTCTCTAATAGTGTTCTGAATTCATTCATAATGTTATAAACTCCAATACAAACGCGGGCATAACCAGATCTCCATCCTCGCACCTTAACACACATTTTCCCTTCGTCTGCGTCAAACGATATTCCTGCCCATATTCCGTCCTTCCTGTTTTCCGGGAATTCATATTGGCCTGCGTGATCCACTGCAAAAATGTAATCCTTGTCTCCTCCGAAATAACCTCTTCTATTTCTGAAAATGTGATCTTGTTATCCTTGATGTAATACATAACAATCTCTTTCTGCCGTTTGATCTTCTGCAGATACTTCTCCCTCTGCATGTATTTCTCCAAAGACTTATCTGTAAATCCTCTCCGGTCTTTTTTCTCCCGATAAGCTCTTGTATGAGGTTTCAGCAAAAAAACAGCAGGCTCGTCCTTATAAATACTGTCATTGATACCCTCCCCCTCGCGAGGTTCCAATGTCTTAAAATGCTGTATTTTCTGTACTCCAAAAACATGAGCCGATAGCTTCTGAGCCTCTTCCAAATCCTCACATTGCAGAAACAGTTCCAAAAACTTGCGGTAATCATCCTTCCTGCTGATTCCGCCATTCTGGAGCTGTACGATCAGCGCTGCATTCTGAATAATACTTCTTATTACATCATTCGTGATTTTCAAAACTTTTTTGCACTCACACTCATTTCCCTGTGAATCTATAAACCAGTTTTTCAGAGAATTCCATTTCCCCATCACATTTTCACGTATGCTTGGCTCTGCATTTCCATGAAGCTGCAAAACCGCATGTGGAATATCCAATTCACTCTGTATCACTTTTGACAGAATATATTCTTCAATCACCAGCATATTATCTGACAAAATTTGCTCGATCCGCTTGGAATGACGCTGCAATTCCTGCACAAATTCATTCAAATACTTAATAAACTTGTCCTTATGTACTACAAATTCCACTGACTTCATGAGCTGTTCCGTTTTTCCGGAATAGAAATCCCGCAGATAATCCTGATAATTCTGGTTAAGCCTTTTAAAATCCTCCTGGAGCAATCCCCACCACTCATTAATCTCCTTCAGACTGCTATCTTTTATTTCTTCTGCCTTTTGCAGGCTTTTTTCCAGCCGAACAAAAAAATTCGTGGATAAATTGCCGGATTCCAAAAAAAGATTTTCAAGACGCACAGTGAGACGTTCAATCTCAACCGCATACTCTGACATGGTATAGCGATACTGCTTATTCTTGTAATCCGCTATGGTATAAACCCTTCCAGGGTCCTGGATCGGAGTAAGATTTTTCCACTTGACTAAAGCTTCCAGATCTGTCATCAACTGTTCCATGGTATATCCCGTAAACGTCTCATCCTGTTTAAGCAGCTGGAAAATATCTTCTTTGTATATCTGGAAATGCATCTTCTCATATTCACGGTAAAAACACCGCATAATTTTACGGTATACCGGTGCATTGGGAACGGATAAATAAGATGTCTCATTAATTGGTTCAAAATATTCCATTTCTATGAATTGCCTCCGAATATGTATTTACAGGAAATTCAAAACATTCTGTAAACCAGCAGAAATGATATTATCAAGATTATAAAATCCAAATGATATCTTATTCCATCGGATCCGGTTGTTGCAAAATTTGCAACAACTGAAGCCCAGCTTAGTTCACCTTCTGAAAAATATTTTTATGTGTCAGGATATCATATTGGTAATTAATACTCCAATAATTTTTACTAATAATTCATAATCTTAAGCATACCATAATCTCTAAAAATAACAACTATAAAAACACAGTGTTTTTACCAAATCCGCTATATTTTGTGGTTAAATGGTGAGTGGATAATAATGATGTCTAAAAGACGTGGCTCACCCCTGGCGGAGTTTCGCTTGTCTTATTTATTAACTCGTGAATAATATCACCTTTTCAACTCTTATCCGTTTTATGTTCCAATATTTTTATCGAATCCAAATAATCCTTCTCCACATCACTGAGGGTTCTGGTTTTATATTTTCTGTATTCACTCGTTGCTTTATCAACTGCTTGTTTATGAGTAACACTTCCGTTTCCTTGAAGTAACTGTTCGCCACTCATTGTAAGTATACGATCCAAATGCGCTGCCCAATCGCTCATAGTCATTACCTGTTCCCGCTCTGCCTGACGTTCCGCAAAATCAAGATACCCTGAAACAAGTTGTCCCATCGCCCGAAGCTCTTTTTCATTCAGATAGTTTTTGGCAATGACAGCCTCCTTTAATGTTGGCTGATTTCCTGCAAATGTCATAAGTCCCATAAACTCTTTTTCAGCATCCGCTCTGGTATAAATAACTTCTGCTGCAGTTTGTCCATGAATCGCATAGTGAATCTTATTCTGAACCTTTTTAAAGAACTGAATGGATATTTCAGCTTTCGGATCATAATCAATACTTGTAGCATAAATTTCTAAGACTTGCCTGTAAAATACCTTCTCAGAAGCACGTATATCTCTAATACGTTCGAGTAATTCTTTAAAGTAGCCTCCACCACCCAAATTCTTCAGCCGCTCATCGTCCAGCGCAAAACCTTTTCTCATATATTCTTTTAAAATGCCTGTTGCCCATATTCTAAATTGTGTGCCGCGCTTTGACTTCACACGATAACCGACCGAAATAATCACGTCAAGATTATAATAATCTACATCATAAACTTTTCCGTCAGCCGCAGTATAGGCAAATTTTGCCCATACTGCTTCTTTGGACAATTCTCCTTCTTTAAAAACATTTCTCACATGCTTGCCTATTACGCTTCTATCTCTTTGAAACAACTCCGCCATCTGATCAATTGACAGCCAGACCGTATCTCCATCAAAAGTTGTATCTATCTTTGCCAAACCATCTTCTGTTGTGTAGATAATAATATTTGATTTCCTATTAATATCACCTTGACTATTCACTCAGTTCACCTCCTCGCCTTTTCTATGCCTTTACTTTTTTAATGTATAGGTTCTTTGTTATATGCATTTCCTTAATAGCCTTAACTGTATATTTATTTTTACCTTATTATAGTGAGCAACCTGCCTCATTACGGATCTTTCCCCTTCTTTTTGAACTATCGCAAAATTTGCCACAGTTGCGGTCTGAGCCAGCAATTCCTCTTTCAAAGCATTATTAATACGTTTTCCAATCGTTTTTACATCTTGCTCGAATAATTCGGCCATCTGATTTCGGTTTTAACCATACGGTGCCCTGTTCCGGTGTAATGGGTACCTCTAATGCAACATTGCTATCAGTAAATAAAACTATTTCTTTTTTATCCACTCTAGCCCCATGTCCTAATTATTTTGCATTACTTTTTTTCTGCAACAGGACAATACTTTCCACATGTGTTGAGTGTATAAAAATGATGTTCACAGAGCAGAATTGGCCCTGGGCGGACATGCGGTCTTCCCTGCTGCATAAGAACGTATCCTTTTTTGATATTCCCTTTGCTCTGCCATTGAACTATATCAGAGATTTAAAAATTTAAAGAGGCTTTTCGTATCCCAGGATAAGATAGGTATTGCTGGATCAACTAGTACCAACACCCCCTCAGCCCTTCCTCTGAAGATTCCATTCTTAGCAATAATATCATCCCTAAAACGCAAACAAATTCTTATCCTATGTTCAAGAATATCTATTAATTATAAGCAATTTGCCTCTTACAATTGCTACTTTTTCTTATGGTGAATATCTTTTATTGTGTGTACATCATTTTTTATTAATAATCCTGTATGTGCACTTTTTCTACGCAATTGATTTACGTCTTATAAATCTGACAAATATAAATTATAAGGATGTATATTATTTGACGAAATTACGCCGATTATCTGTCCGAGCATGTGCATACTGCTAGATATTTGAATTCCCAACAGTATTACTATTTATTCCAAATCCAACTTTTTCTTAATCATCGAGTGCGTCCACGATTCATCTTTTTCCTTTGTAAAGCTTTCTATAATATCTTGCATTGTTTCAGCACTCCAGTATATCTTAAGTTTTTCCTTTGCACGAGTTATTGCTGTATAGAAAATAGAATGCGATATTTTTTCTGCGTTATAGGAAGGGATAATTATCTTTACAGATTTATACTCTAAACCTTGCGCCTTATGAATAGAAACAGCATATGCAATTTGAAAAGGAATAATTGTCTTAACTCTTTCTTCATCATCTTCTAATTCTTCAATACTTGCAATCACCTCTAAACAGATTCGCGTTCCAAAATCGGTAACATCAACGAATTCGAAACTTTCATTCCTGCATTGCCGTTCTGTTAGAATTGTATCTATATCAAGCGTGAATAAAATTGCTGAATCGCTTTTTGAAATGTCTACAATTCTTCCTTTTAAATTGTTATATAATAAGGATGAACGCTTAGTATCCAGAAAAATTATTGGATCTCCAACTTTGAATGTCCACTCAGCCCATGAATATACTTCACTTTTGGTATTGGCATTTTGGAAATAAAGGTTCATATTGTTTAAACCAAACTTCCCATCGTAATTTAAGCACAATACAATCTCATCTTCATCCTTAGATACGAATATTTCTTCTCCTATGTCGGAAGAAAACGGACCGTCTATTGCCAATTTTTCAGTAATAATGGGTTCAATTTTTCTAACCCCATCCCATAAACTCTTTAACTCTTCTTTTTCTGTCCTCCAAGTGTTTAAAAGTTCAACATTAGCGCCATCCGTTTTAATGATATCTTTAGCATAATAAAACCAGTTACCAAAATCGATAGACTCAATTTGATAAATATCGCCTGCTAAAACAAGCAGGGTATCATCATCGATTTTTTCCAACATTTTCCCCATAGTTCTATTATCTATAGTACTGCATTCATCAATAAAAATCACATCATAATCCGTAAGGGTAACCATCTTTGTAAAGCTATCGATACTTACAAAATCTGACTCTGAACCTGGATTCTCTATACGTCTTTTTAAATTTTGCAAAGCAGTATGTGTTTTTGTAAGAAATAGCTTCTTTGATTGCATCATCATATTTGAAACATAATTAATCAATGTAGTTTTTCCCGTACCGGCCGCTCCGTATATGAGCATTACTTGAGATTTTACAAATACCTTTTGCAACGCAACCTTTTTTAAGGGATCTTCAAATTTTAAATTGCTTTCCCTAAGATATCTTGAATTTGACTCCTGTTGTCCCCTATTAGACACTTTTGAAAGCTTTAATAATTTTTCAAGTATAAATAAAGTATTAGCTTCATAGGAGTCGATAGATAAATAACCATTTTCTTCATTAATTCGAAAACCATTACTACACTCCCATGCATCTAAGCTATCATTATATTTTTTAATCTTCTCCATGCTTGCCACAGAATCCACGTCAAAATACAATTCTCCTGTTTTATATATCAGACTTTCAATTGTCAAATATGGATATACAGTATTATATTGTTCAGAACCATTAGTTATTTCAAGGATATCATTTATATTGCCTTTACTTGTTTTCCTCCCAGCAAGATTTGAAATGAAGGGCTTTTTCTCAAATGGATAGCATCTGCTCGTAATATAAAGTTCCTCTGTAAGACACTTTTTGTCAAATGTATTTGGCAGTACTGATTCTAATATCTCTTCCCGCAAATTTAGTAATATATATCGTACAGTGTGCTTTCCCATCTTATTTGAAGATAATGCATAGTCTCTTCTCAGTTTAAAGAACACCTCCTCAAAAGTATTCGTTTTGGTCCCACCATAAATTTGGTGTAAAGCATTTTGATACCTGTTTTCATGTAAATTAATTAAATCTAATAAATTGATACCCGTCTTAGTAAGGAAGTCCATCAATGAGGTATACTCACCATAATTCTTGTTTAAATTAGTACTTATATGCAAAACTTTACCCAGTTTATTTAAACATGAAGGATTTATGGATACTTTCCAATTAGTCACTACTTTAATTTTACTATTTGCACCCCAGAGATTGATTTCTGCATCAGCATATGCAATCTGTATTGAATAATTGGTCGATATATTCTGCTTCGTATATACAGTAATCCGATTAAATTTAGTTGCATACAATCCGGCCAATTGTAATGTAATTTCAAAATATCTTTCCCCATTAACAAAGAACGGTGTCTTTTTTTGAATATAATATCGAGAGGTTCTAACATTCTTTGGAGATAAGTCAATTGCAGCAATACTTGAGACTACCATTTCATAATACTCTGTATCAAGAGTATCAGTATGTAAAGGGAATGATTCTAGGTTTTCTAGTACTAAAATACTAAAATTATTTTTCAAAAATTTTCTAATCTCCCAAAGATAGCTATAGTATTTCAACATCAACCTTTCGGATTGACCTTCGTCAGGAATTCTTGAGCCAATATATTTAAGACCTTTCAAAAATTTGCTCAAATATTGGGTTTCAATATTAAATTGGGATAACTCCCATGCTAACCTTTCATTAACATCTGTATATCCTAAATTTATTGCATTTAAAATCAAAGTAGCATAACATAAATCATATAGCCCATTCACTATCCTTCTCGATATATTATCGCGAGATTTATTCTCATTATTGATCCTATCAATTTCTAATGATATATCCTCACATCTAGTCTCGATAATTTTTATGGCATCTTCTTTTTTGAGGTTATTCTTATTTAATTTATTTAGGAACAGATGAAAATCTATAATTCGTTTGAGTTTATTACAGAATATATTAACGCTTTCGTCTGTATCTTTTATCTCATCTTCAGCATTCAGTTTAATTGTTGTGCTATTCTTTTCAAAATCTATTGATTTGATAAAACCAGGAGATACATATTTCCAAAAAACGCGTTTTTCTCCTCTAACATCTGGGTTTAACACAATAAATAAAATCCCTGGATCTGCAGTTACTTCTTTAGCGATAAATGCCGGAAAGGCTAAACTTTTTAAACTATACGAAATTATGCCGTTAGTTTCTGTATAATTATGTGTTCCTTTTATCTGGACTATAAAATTTTGTTCTGGACATCTAGATATTTCAGGATTCGAAACAAATTCAAATGTACCATCATGATTGGGCCATTTATCATCACAGGAAAAGTTAGTATTAATTTTCCCATCTGAGGCCAAAAATGTTTCTAAGGCTGAAACAGCCGCACGATCTTCAGCTGAACGTTCAGAGTGAGTTGAAATATGACGTCTGATTAAATCACTATTGTTTAAATACAAAATGGTCACCTCGTTTTAAATATCATTTGAACTTCCACTATTTTTTAGTCCGTACTAATTCGACACAAACCTCGCAGTGTGGTGAGTGGATAATAATAATGGCGAAAACATATAATTCTCCCTTAGTGGAAACCTTTCGTCAGAATCCTAATAATTATTTTTTCCCTCCAACTTATCTAATTCCCCTATACTCTCTAAAAAATGACATTCCACCGGAGATAATATATATTCCTGATTTCTTTTATACTTTTCATACTCCAAATGTGCTTTCTCTAATGCTTGCTGATGTGTTACTTTCCCCTTTGTTGTTAATATATCTCGTCTGGTCATCCTAAGGTAATCATCAATCGTCTCCAGCCAGTCTTTCATATACATTGGTTCCTGATTTAAAGCATGTACCTCTGCAATATCCAAATATGCCGCGACAATTTTATTGAGTGCATCCAACTCTTTTTCATCAAGATAATTTTTCGCCACTTCTACATCAGAGCGTTTTATACGGTTGCCGCTCCATGTAGTCAGCCCCATATTATCTTTATCCGCATCTGCCCTTTGGTAAATCACCTCTGCCGCAGTATGCTTATGTGCTGCCCAATGCATTTTATTCTGCACCTGTTTAAAAAACAACACTGAACTTTCTGCCTTAGGATTGTAGTCAATACTGGTCGCATAGATTTCCAGAACTTTTCGCCAAAATACTTTTTCTGAAGATCTAATATCACGGATACGTGATATTAGTTCTTCAAAATAATTGCCGCCTCCAAGGTTCTTCAAGCGATCATCATCTAAGGCAAACCCCTTTTTCATATATTCTTTTAAAATATTCGTGGCCCAGATTCTGAATTGTGTTCCTCTAAGGGACTTTACACGGTATCCGACCGAAATGATCACGTCAAGATTATAGAAATCAATCTGTCGTTCAACAGTTCTATTTCCTTCTTTTTGAACCGTTGCAAATTTTGCAACAGTTGCTTCCGCCAATAACTCACCTTCTGAAAAAATATTTTTGATATGCCTGGATATTGTAGACTTATTCTTTTGAAATAGCTCTGCAATCTGATCCAACGAGAGCCACACTGTGTCATTATCAAATGTAACTTCAACTTTAGTGATTCCGTCTTCAGTTGTGTACATTAAAATACTTGATTTTTCCAAATTTCTTCTCCCCTCAAAAAATTTGATAGTAATTATTTCACATTTTCCTAATAATCATAAATATAATATTCCATTCAAATTCGTCCACAAATATTGACCGAATACAGTAGCATAAATATATTTATAATTACCTATAAGATAAATTTGACCTTCTGATATAAACACATCTCTGATCATATAAATTATCTATTTTCGTTGGATTATATCCGTATGTACTTAAAATAAATTCAACATCAGCCGTTGTTGTTCTTGATTTCGAACCAATAACGATTTCACCTGTTAAATCATTCGCTACATTTGAAAATGAAAGTTCATAGTATGAACATATATTATCTTTAGTAACTCGATATTTCAATTCACCTAATTCAAAATTATTATTTTTGTAAGCTACCTTGCTCTATTATCTTTATTTTCTCATCAATCACAAAATCATCAAATTTAAGATTTCTAATCGCTTTAACCGTATTTTTTCTTAACATATCTATTTGTTTTTCAGGTGCTTGTAGTAGTAATAATGGTAATACTACAGAATCCATATAAGCTAAATTATTTTTTTCCTGAACTAAATAAAAGGTGTGTTTTAACAATGCAAAATCCGTATCCTCATTAATGATAATTCCCAAAATCTTCTTATATTCATAATAATAACTTTTTCCGACCTCGTCATAGAAATCTTCACGAATTTCATCACTTATCTGTTGGCAGAAAGCAACTGCAGTATCTATATTCTTTTTATATACTTCATAAATATGAATGGAAAAAATCATCAATTCACGAACAATCCAGAAAAACTCTCCTCTGGTTTCCGCTTCTGGACGTTCCTGTTTTTCATGTTCATTACCCAGAATATATATCAATTTATCTAATTCATGATTCTCTAAAAATTTGAATTGCAAGTAAGAATCTATTCTATACATGTATTCCATATTTTTAGACCAAAAATCCCTCTTACGTGTCATCATATGAAAGAAATCCATACCCAAGGCACTCAGTCTATATTTATCTGCAAACTTTGCACATAAAAGGCATAGTAATTCACGTTTTTCGGGATTCCAATATGGTATTATTTCATTTTCCTTAACATCGTTCCAAAACATACGAAGCTTAGGTCTCGAATAATCACTGCCATCTGCCAACTTGTCTGGTACACGATTATTCAACAAATCTCCATATATATATCCCAAAGCATGCATCATTTTCGTTAGAATACAATCTAATGGAATACTATCTTCAACATCATATTGACATATTAACCGTTTTATGAATTCAAGGAATTCTTTTATATATAACTCTATTAATCCTATAGTATATAGCTTCATCCAGTATTCCGCTTCCATTTTTTCCTTTATTAAGGGATATTCTTCCTGTGGTTGTATTTTGGCAGCTATAAGCAGCATGCATTCATATACCTGCTGTATTTCTGATACGTCATCTGCATCTAAGATATTCAAATACATAAGACAGGAATCAATCATAATTGGTCCCGTTACATTCATGACAACCTGTGGAAGTAATTTCATTTCCCATTGGAATGCTTTACGTTCTAATTTTTCATCCTTATTATCATGCGCAATACGAGCCATTTCATCAATAATCTCCGCAAAAAACACAGGGTTGCTCTCTATTATATATTTTTTAGAATAATATAATTTTTTTACCCCCTCGTAATCCTGAGACACATGCAAACAATACATATTTGAATGAAGAATACTCTTCCACAAAGTTGGATATGAATCAACCTTAATTCTTTTAAAAAAACAATCTAATTGATTGATAAATCTTTTTTGGTCTTTACAACTCTTACGAACCTTCTCCAACATACATTGAAAAAGTGCATCTATATTCTCAATCTGTTCCAGTTCCATCCACTGCTTATTACTAAAGTATTGTTCAGAAATTTTAAAGTAACTCTCCAATTGCTCAATTGAATCTATATTAAGCATCAGCATCTCATTATAAACAGAAAATGCTGATTTATTCATTAAAGAATCTGGAATTAAATTTTCTATTTGTTCTTGATTTAGTTGAAAAATTTCATCATCATAAATATTGTTGCCCTTGCATTGCTTCATATAATTTTCAAAGAAAATCAAGGATATATTGAGATTAATCATTGCAAGCTTAATACCAAATAAAATAATTACAGTCCATACTTTATTATCTTCTTGCGCATACTTCCATATTTTTTCCAATCTATCATTTAGATCTGCTACTTCTCCATCAGTTTTCCAGACTATAAAATATAGTTGTACTACTCTTAACAAACATTTCATAAATAGCGACATTTTTTCAGGCAATGGTGTTTCCTTCCAAAAAGATTCTACCTGTATAGAATAGTTTTTTACTTCCTGTTCTATCATTTCTTCCATTAATTGTATGCAAAACCAACCCATAGAATCAAAATCTTCTAGTCTGTAGAAATAGGATATCAAATTCGAGATGTCTAGCGGTTCTAATACTTGTTTTTTCAGATTTTGTATCATATATTGATCAATACTGTTTTTTTCTTCTATCTGTAATTGTTCTTCAGCATAAGATTCCAATATATTATTGGAGCAATAATAATCATCTCCCTCAAGATAAATCCATCTGTTTTTCAGCTTTTCGAGACACTTATCGCTATCTTCAACTTCTTCCGGTATAGATGCAATCTGCGCAACCCACGCTTTATTAACACGTCTATTTATATAAAGCATTCGATAATAGAGTCTTCTCGTTTGTTCATCATCTATCGCTTCAATAAACATTAATTTCATTTGTTCTTCTATCGACACAGTCTTCCTTGAAATAACTGTCAGGAATACTTCATCATCAATTTTCCATCCATTCCTCTCCATCCGATACACCACTTCCATGACAACAGGCGGCAAAGAGCCACACACCTCTATAAAGCTCTCATACCCTCTAGTTTTCAGCAAATTGTCTGGCGCTCCATGTTTTTTCATTATTTCAGTAATTTCTTCTTTATCAAGTCCCTTTAATTCGATAGATATAATTTCTTCTTTATTGATATATCCCCTTATATAATCTTCAAGATTTTCATATCCACTAGTATAACTCGATTTTAATAAGTTTACATTATTATCCTGAAAACCAAGGGAAACATGCGCCCAAAGCACGGACACGTAAGCCAAGAAATCAGATTACTACCAATGCTTAAATTGTAAGCTTATTTAAATCGAGTTATACTAGAAATTAATTTACAGTTTACTTTCTTGCATTCTTTTAAGATCTGCAAACATTTATCCTTAACTTCGATATTCGCGATATTAGGAATCCCATCTAAAATTAAAACACTACCATCTTGCAAATTCAATTCCTGTACATTTATGTTAATGAATTCTTTTTCCTTAACTGTAATCCACAAATATGTAGATAGTTTTTCTGCAATACGTATTAACGTTTGAGTTTTTCCTGTAAACATTTTTCCGTAAATATGAATCCATGCATATTTTTTTAATTTTGATGTTATACCTTTTACATATAGATTCTTTTCACTACCATCAAAGTACTTAAATGGTTGCGTCCCTACTATACTATTTTTTTGTACTGTTATTTGTATCCTATTTAAACTATCACTTCCCATAGTATTTTGTTGCATATGTTGCTCATGTTCATGTAAAGCACGAATAATATTCTGTTCACTTTTTTGTACGTCAGCTTTTGATGCCATAGATGCTTTTACACTATTAAACTCACTTTTCATATCCTGGTGCAATAGATTTGCTAAGGCTATACTCTCTGAACCCAGAAAAGAATGCGAAATAAAATTACAGATATCTTCAATTTTACTATAAAATTCACGAATATCTGCATTTTCCATAACGCCAATTGTTTTTCCACGCTCTTTCAGATATTCTGCTGTATTTTGACATAGTTTATAAATTAATTCATCAGATGTCATTTTAAGTGCACTATCACCCTGAAAGACATACTGAAAGATTTGTTCGATTGGTTTCATATTTTTTAAATAGGATTGCATTGCATCTGTATCAAAAATCCTACTTTGTTCTTGCATTCTTGCTAATTCTCTACTGACACTCTGTTTTGCATTTTCTTTTATCTGTTTGAGTTTTTTGGATTCTAAATTTATTCCCTTACCAACTACATCATATATGATAGAAGAAAATATATTAATAACTACAGAAACAATTAATCCATTCATATTATTATTTCCTCCTAATATCTATTAATCAATTTTATGCACCTACTTTATAGAACCAAGCCTATTTTCGACATAATTCCACGCAGACTTCACAGTGTGTTGAGGGTGTGATTCGGATTCCTGAAAGGCGCAGTTTGGTCTTGGCGGAAACCATGTTTTTCATACATACCTCATCCAAACTTTAATTACGCAACAGACTGTGACACAATTATTCCAGTTCTTCTTTGCCTTTCCAACACACTACTACAGCATTGCCAAAATAACAATGAATAGACGTTGCTTTTTTATTGTAGTCGGTGCATAAT
>UMFF01017845.1_pt1 | contig 13828 bp, 23 predicted proteins | sample 1964971 | NCBI WGS metagenome assembly UMFF01 (sample SAMEA4836042, study PRJEB28245) | human gut metagenome | biome: gut microbiome; material: fecal sample | place: Denmark | collected 2008 | reverse complement strand
GGGGTTGGCCGCGTAGCGGCCAGCGCCCCTACAGGCACGATGACAACTGGATTACTGGCGTGATATTGGTTGAATGGCTCTGTATGGCTTTGTAAGAGGTTATCTTGGTTCGGGCTATACCTGAGTTAGTTTTTCTTGTTGAAGCAGCTCTATGGGGCTGTGAGGCGTTATTTGAGGGGGAAACATTGGCTGGATATGATTTTGTCTCCTTTGGATAGCCTGAACTGTTTAAATTTTTCCGTTCTCATCTCGATGATTGCTATCGTGGGATGTAGTGATGAATGCGCTGTGTCGCTGTTGGGCTGCATATCCTGAATACTCTGGATAACACCATCAGCACCGATGAACGCGGCTGTAAGTGGAGTTGGCGTATCTTTCATCCAGACCGCGCGGGGTTCTGCTGTTTTCCATGCGAGGATTAAGCCGGTGCTGTGATTTTCACCTGACATACCTTTCACCTGGTCAGCCTGTGTGATAGCCGCAGGTAACGTAATTAACTGACCATGTTCAAAGATCACCATGCAAGGTTCGGCGCTTGCTTGGTACGTGGTAGCCAGCAGGATGATACTGAATAGAGATTTCTTCATAATTCACCAAAATTTAAATATTGAGGTTAAATATAAGGCGCTATGAATCCTCTTTCAATATCACGCTGCTTTCGTCTATACTTCTTACAACGTCTAATCTGCTCCTTCGCAGGAAAGACAGAGGCCCATTACTTGCCGGTGATGGGCCTCACTCTTTTTATCCCCCCTGCATCCCTGCATCAAACCTAATCGCTTACCTAAGAGATCGCAGCGCTCGCCGCAGTCTTTTGCTGAGGCGTACCGCAGCAACGCGAGGAACGAACAGCAAAAGCGAGGAAGCGCAAAGGCTGCCGTTGCTGATTTTGGCACGTACACACTGAACTAAAATTATTCGATTTATTTTTTATCCACTGATTTTATTGAATAAATTATCGGGCCTTTTTTTATAGGCTGATCTCTTAAAAGCATAAACTTATAGGCTAAGTGCTATCGGTCAAACTACAGGAAACCTACAGGAGATCACCTTATAGGTTTAGGGGGGGTCTGATGTACGTGTTTTTAGGGGGTCGGATGTACAAAAAAAAGGGGGTCGGATGTACAAAAAAAGGGGGTCGGATGTACGAGCTAGGGGGTCGGATGTACAAAGCCAGGGGGTCGGATGTACGAGCTAGGGGGTCGCATGTACGATCATTGGGGGGGTCGGATGTACGTGGATAACTTTATGTTTCAACAGCTTTTTTACAGGCTTATTCACCTTATCCATAACTTGACTCAAAGCGGAGGTGTGGCATTAACCCGAAATAAAAAAGGCCCGTATGGGCCTATTTTTTTGCTTCCTTGAATGGGATCGGGGGCGGGGAAGGGTAAAGTAATATTCCCCCGGTAACTTTTTCTACCTTCGCCTGTGGGTATACGGTCAGAACGTCGCGCAGAGCTGGAAGAAATTTCTTTTTGAAATCCTTGTCAGGGTCTTTACCCATGTACTCTTGGGCGAACTGTTCCCGTAAATTCATCCAGTGAAGTTTAATCGGGCGGCCCTCGATGCGGTGTAAACGATGTGCCAGCCACGTATAAACATCTAACGACAATGCCGAGCCTTTTAGCGCGTACAGAGCGCGGTTATCGAGAGGAACGGCGCTATCAATTAGCCCATTGAAATACCCTTCTGATAGGGTCATCACGCCCGGCCATAAACTTAGCTGGCCGCTTTGGTCGTCTTTCTGCCAGGCATCGAATTGTTCTACGGGCTGACCGTTGAAAGAACGTCCTTTAAATCCGAGCTGCAACCGGCAAGCGGCCAGCGCGTGCATTTGTTCGCGCAACGTTTTGTATTGTCTGCCGCCACCTGATAAGCCCATTAATTGCAGAAATTCGTTTGCACTCTTACCGATCGGTATTTCGCGGGTCTTTTTGCGGAGAGCATAAGAGGATACCCATGCGAGCGCTAAACGAGGCATCGAACCATAGGGGATCGGTTGTTCTACAGGCCCGCTCCCTTCATCAAGCCAGCCAGCTTGGACGACCAGCCAGGCATCGCCTGATTTCCTCATAAACTCGCGGCCATCCACCTTAGAACGGGGTAGGCCAACCTGACACAATATCGAGTGAGTAAATGCCATATCATCCCCTTTTGGGGGATTCTCTTTAATTGCGATGCCGGTGTTTACCGTTTTTATTTGCTTCGCTGGTAATGGTTTGTCTGTCACTTTTTCGCTCCTTCGCTACCGTTTGCCGCCGGTTAATCAGTATTGCTGTCGGGGGTAATATGTCTGTAAATCGTTGGACGTGAAACCTTAAAACGTGCCGCGATCTCTTTTACCGTAATTTCTGGCGATTTAACAAGCGCGTTAATTTCTTTAATGTCCTGTGGAGATAGCTTTGGTTTTCTGCCTCCAATGCGTCCTTTCTTCTTTGCGGCCGCAAGCCCGGCCATTGTCCTTTCGTGGTTTCTGGCTACCTCGAAATTGGAAAAAATAGCGATGAGGGAATAGTACATTTCACCCATTGGGCTTTGTGTGTCTATGCGCTCTTTGAGGCTCTCAAAGTGAATACCTTTGCTGCGTAGCTCATTCATGAGCTGCAAGAGCTGCAAGAGAGTGCCACCTAATCGGTCTAGCGCCCATACTACCAGTGTGTCACCGGCGCGAAGCGCTTTCAGACAGTTTTCCAACTCTGGTGTACCTGTTTTCAGGCGCTTATTACCGCCCCTCGATACCTGCTCTGCATACCATTTTTCGCAGCCAGCTTTTTGTAAAGCCTCGATCTGATACTCAAGGGATGTGTCTTGCTCTTTGGTTGATTTTCTGGCGTAGCCTATTTTCATATGCCCTGCTTTTGTTACACCGTTTTTGTTACACATAGTATTGTAACGAGTTTTGTTACACTGACAACATCCATTTTAATATTTTTGGATGGGGTGGGGGCGGTGTAACAAAAATCATCGTTTGTGAGACATTATTTGTATCAACAATGTTGACACGTCAAAGTAGTGGCTCTACACTGGTTGTATCAACAATGATGATACGTAGTGAGGTTGTGATGCTAGAGCAATACGTTCAACGAAATAGCGCCTGGCTTATGCCTTTAATTGCAGGGCTTATACTAGCGACGGCTCCTTTAATGCTGGAAATGGTTACAGATAAACAACCACTTCCATCATGGGCGTCTGTGGCGGCTGCCGGTATAGGTTTTTGCTGTTCAGGTGTTGGGGCTGCTTTTACGAATACCCTTTCAGCAAAAATTATAAAACTGTTGGCAGGTGTTTTTGTGGTAGTGATGGTTATCCTAGTATTAATTAAACTGGTTAATTCCTAACTTTAATTATGAGGTGGAGGTAATGTGTTTGGCCTTATTTTTCACATCATGTTTGGGAGTGTTTTCATAGTAATGAGCGTGGCTTCGCTGATTGGCCTTGTTTTACACGGCCATGAATACACGCCGGGTCACTTTTGGAACATGACCGCATTGTGTATCGCATCGACTCTGGCGTGGGTATGGGCGCTTTCTGAAGCTAAAGAAGCATGGTACATCCTGAAGAGTCGATAATTAGTTTTCCTTATTCATTGAGAGGTATGTCATGACTCAAGTAATCATTAAAAAATGGGGTAATAGCCCGTCTGTTCGGCTCCCTTCTGCGATTGTCAAAGCTGCTTCATTGAACGTTGATGATGTAGTGGAGCTGTCGGTAGAGGATGGCGCAATTACTATCGTGCCCGTTAAAACGAAGGAGTATTCACTGGATGCTCTGATGGCCGGTGTTACTAACGAAAATATTCATGAGGAAATCTCTTTCGGATCTCCAGTGGGTAAAGAACTTTTATAATTGGAGGGGTTATGCTGAATTTTTTGAAAAAAATTTATAGCTACCTGGAGTTTTTAGGCGCTCTTATTTGGGTGGGGGTGGGGCTTTACTCTATCTGGTTGGGGTTTAGTAAATTATTTAAAGATAACTCAATCTCTATTGGTGGTGTTGAGGCTGTATCTCTGCTTGATACAACCCCGTTTGCAATTATGTTTATTTTTTGTGGGGTGCTCATTATTACATTTATATGGGTTGGGTATATAAGTAAGAGACTAAAAAATGAAGCGTGATTATATTCCTGATGCCGGTGATATTGTATGGATGGATTTTGATCCGCAAGCAGGGCATGAACAAGCGGGCCATAGACCAGCTTTGGTGTTAAGTCCTGCGGTATATAACGGAAGAATAGGGCTGTTGTTGTGCTGCCCTATGACAACAAAAATAAAAGGTTATCCATTCGAGGTGCGGAACGGAGAGGGGAGCGCTGTACTCGCTGACCAGGTTAAAAGTCTTGATTGGCGTGAACGGGGGGCAGTTAAGAAAGGAAAAGTGTCTGCTGCTGTGTTGGCTGAGGTCAGGTCTAAATTAAAAGTATTGATTGGATAGGTAATACTATGGCTATTAGCGAATTATCTCTAGGAAAGCAGATACTTGAAAAGATAAATAATCATGATCGTTTTAATTCTAAATTGCGGTTTAAAATTAAAATTTTAAATGTGGTTGCGTTCATTATTCTTTTTGCTATAGGGGATAAGTTTAACGAACTGGTTATGTGTGCGATTGCTTTCGTTGTTTTTTTTGTACTAACCGGTGTGTATTTGAAGTGCAAGATGGTTATTCCATCGTCGTTAATATTTGATTATTTCGAGCGTAGTGCTGATGATGAGGGTTTTAGAAGTCTTTTTATGGAGTTGTTTAACAGCAAAAATTTTCTTACCGTCCGGGATGATCGCAAGAAAATTAATGATTATCTTTATGAGCAAGATAAGAAGTTTGAAGAATTGAAGAAAATAGAAACTATCACTCATGGTATGAATGGTCGCGGTGAATAAAAAAAGCCCGTTAGCGGGCTTATTCACATCACTTAATGGAGATAAGTTATGAGTTACTTTTTTCTTGCAATATTCATTATTTTAGGATTGATAAGTATCAATACACATGGGCGAATTAGCTATCTTATTTTGTTTGCCTCATTATTTTGTGGGTTAATATCATGGTACTTTTTTTTATGATCATCATTGAAGATAAAAGCCCTGCGTCGGGCTTTTTATTTTACATTCCGCCATGCAGATGCCGGGACTTTATCCCATAAAGTATTATGAGTGATTTCGGCTCTGCGATGGTCTGAGGCGCTCATCATTGCATCTAGTTCTTTTCCTGCTAATTTATCGCGTAAGTTTTCAAATACCTTTTCCAGTGTATCCAGTGAACTGCATCGACGGAAACGCATCAGATATTTTTTCTGTAGGTTTTCTTTGTCTTTTATTGATTCGATAAACTTCATTACGTCTGAATATAAAAATCTGTTATTTGATTTATGTGGCTCATGAGGTTGTGGGATGGCTTTGTTTTTAAATGTGCCAGTTGTCTTAATGGCGAAAATTAACTCTCCTTCTGTTATCCCCAACATTTCAGCAAAAGTTTTTGCTTCTATAGTTACTGACTTCATTTAATTAACTCTCATGCTATCGGTTGTCTTTTTATCCGCTTCCTCAACAATGGTGTTCGTTCCTCGCGTTGCTGCGGTACGCCTCATCATTGTCTGCGGTGCGGTTGCGATGGTGAAGGAGCTGCCGGGCGTGAGTAAATCAATCAGGCGCTGGCCGCTGATAATTTCCATCCGATCACTGGCGAAGCTAACAGCTTTTGAAGCTGCGCCGGTTTTTCCGGTATGGCAAAACAAACCGCGACAGTTATGTCGTTTAAGCAACGTATCGAACTCCTGAACGTGCTGTAAAGCAATATGGCCGCGATAGCGTTTGGCCTGGATGAGATAGCGATGTTTTCCGATTATTACCTGGCCGTCAATGCCTCCATCACCGGTATAGCGTTTGTTTCTGATAATGCTGAAGCCATGCGACTCAAATCCCTCCAGTAACAGTTCCTCAAAGGTGAAAGGGTCTATCTTCCTGAGATACGCGATCTTGTAGCCGAACGCCGGTAGGGTCTGAATTTTTGCGAGTACACGCCGGGCTTGTTGTTGCTTGCGTTTGTGTCTGCGTTTTCTGGCGGTGATCTTCCACCAATACAGGACGGCCAGAAAACCAAAAGACACGGCCCACAATGCGATTACGTTAGAGGGGAAAAGGGAAAGTATATCCATGCTACCTGTACCATAAAAAACGGGGCCGAAGCCCCGAACGCGCGTTGTTAGCGGCGGTGATAACCCTGCCATGAAACTTCTGTAGGTTTGCCATTGACGATAACGCCATTGCTGGCACAAATGCGGCCAGCAATGACCGCTCCTTGTGAGTAGGGTTGGCCGTCAAGATAGCAAACACCGATGGGGCGCGATTTCTGTACTTCGCGCTGAAGTGCCTGTGTATCATTGCGCTGTTGAATCTGTAGGTTATACAAATCTGTTTTAAGCGTATTCACCTGCTTGGTTAACTGGTCAACTTGTGACTGACTGGCGCAGCCGGTCAGTAAGAGAGCTGCGGTGAAGATGATGCTTTTAGTTTTCATATTTAACCTTTCCTGATACGTCCAAACATTGAAATAACCCTGCTAACAGCGGCGGTGTTCTGCTCCGCTCCTGAGCATTCCATAAGAAATTCTTTACGTGCATCTGCTGTGTGATTAGGAAGGAAGCCATGCTTGTTTTTCTTCACGATATTGAAGAAGTCAGCGATAGCACCAGAGCAATCACTATCGCCAATACTCCCAAATTGACCACCTGATTTCGCAGCCATGCAAGCTAATGTCTTGCAAGGATCTTTTGCGAAGCTGGCAACTGAATAAGACGATGCCAGTATCACCACGGATGCAATTATTATCTTCCGCATTATTATCACCCTTTTCTGGATAGATAGGATTTAAGCCTTATTAGGCCATTCAGTAGTTTGTCATGCCCGATGCGCAGGGCGATCAGGCCAACAAATATTGCTGCGGCATGGAATGCAGATTGCGTATAATGCCAATCATTCCTATATTCCACGACCAGAAACAGAAGCACCGCGATGATACCAATCATCGTAAAGAATTTTAGGAGTTTTCCTAGAATAAAAAGGAGATAGATAAGGATGTCGGCAGTTAATAACCCTAAATATATTAAGAGAAAACGTGCCGACTGTTTAATCACGGTGAGTAACTTTATTTTCTTAACCCACCAAAATTGGGAGGGGGTTATTTCGCTCCGCTGCTGCGCTTCTTTATTACGACGCGCTCGGATCGCTTTGGCCCTTTTCTCCCTCTTTTTTCCGGTAGGAAAATCAATAATTTTACTCATCCGTCAGCTCCTTATTCTACGATCTCAAACTCCGAAAGCTCGCGGCCTTCGTCAAGATATTTTTTTAGCCAGTCAGGGCGCTTTCCCCTTCCAACCCATGTGTTAAATGGATTGGCTGGATCTCGGTAGCGAGGCTCCCCTTTGGGACTCTTTTCTGACTGCAAGGGTACGAATATGATTTTTCTTTTAGGCACTGATGTTTCGCGCTCCTGCTCTGTTTTGTGCTTCTTTTCATCTTGTCTTGACATGTTCGAATTTACCTTTACTATACTAGTTAATCATTGAAATTGCAATTTCAAGGAAAAAAGAGATGAAGCAGGTTGTTGCCCTTTTCCCACTGTTGATTGCTGGCCTTTTGGATGCCACACCCGCAAATGCGGAACTGTCTGCGCCGGTTATGGCTCTGGCAAAACGTTGTGCGCCAGAAGTGCATCCTTTAACTATTGGGTACCTGGTTAGCCATGAATCGCGCAACAACCCATACGCGATAAACGTCAACGTTCCTAAAGGAACAAAATCACCGTTAGCCAGACAACCGCGCTCCCTGGATGAAGCTGTTAAAACGACAAAATGGCTAACGGCTCATGGTTATAACTTTGACGTAGGTTTAGGGCAAATCAACTCTGCGAATTTCCCAAAATTGAATGTTTCTGCCGCAGATTTGTTTAACGGTTGTAAAAATCTCGAAGCTGCTCAATACGTTCTTAATTACTGCTACCAGCTCGCAACAAAAGAATATGCGCCGGGGCAGTCAGCTTTGAGACACGCTTTATCTTGTTATAATACGGGTTCACTAACCGCCGGATTTACAAACGGTTATGTTTCAAAGGTGGTTGCTCAAATTGGGCAATCAAAACCCGTAATCCCTGCTCTGAAAGCCGATGATGGCTCCACTGATGTGGAAAGTGTTGATACAGCTATAGATGCTGTGCCGGTAGATGCTGCTGATGGTGAAGAACAACCAAAAGACGCCGGTATGACTGATGCCTTTGGTGGCTCGGATAAAGACGCTTTTGGTGCATCTGATGGTGACGCTTTCCGGCAGAAGTAGGGAGTAACAGGAGTCAGTTTAGATGCGCGTTTATCTCATCTTGTTGAAGCAGTTAGAAGAAGTATTCAATCAAAACAAAGTTGTGCGGATCGCTATTCAACGGATGGATAAAAAGAAATGGATACCGCTTTTTGATGTGAAAAATAGTGAAGGGGGCGTAATCACTTGCTCCCTGCGAGTTCAGTCTGGAGAGGGGGTTAGAACGTGGGCCGATCTGCGGATACTGGCCGACATGCTGAGAGACGATTTTAATGCAAGAGAGGTGGGGCTTTTCCTGGATGAGCCTGATTTTATTTTTCCTGATGATGGAGTGTTAGACAAAGATGAATACAGCGATTAAACGTTTTTTCCCGGTGGCAATGTTCATGATGGTCGCCCTTTGCGTTCCTGAGCTGGCGCTGGCCGCCGGTGCAGATACCGGTGAATCATCCCTGAGTTCTGTTCAGTCTTGGATGATGACGTGGATTCCGATTGCGGCCACCGTTCTTATCATCGCGAGTGCTATCGCATGGATCGCTCATATGCTCCCGGCGAGCTGGGCGGTTCGTATTGTTGTCGGTCTGATTGTTGTCGGTTCCGCGTCTTACCTTGTTGGCCTTTTCGGGCTGAGTTAAGAAGGTTCGCCGGGGGGGGTTCCCCGGCCCGTATCTGACGGGAGGAAACGATGAATTTATCCGGTAAATATCCGTTATTTAAAGGCGCTACGCGACTGCCGACATTTGCCGGTGTTCCGCGAACAGTAATTATTGCCACCTTCATATTTTGTGCGACGTTATTTATGACGATCCACCTTTGGGCCGTAGTTCTTTTTGGCTTGCTGTGGTTTATTGAGTTTTGTATCAGCAAACATGATGACCGTATGTTTCGTATTATATGGCTGGCTATCATGACGAAAGGGCTAAATATGATTAACTCCCCGTTTACTAAACTGTGGGGCGGCTCTAGTTACTCACCTACTGATTATGGAGATAAAAAATAATGGCCGTAGCGGAAATGAAAAAAAGGGGGGTGAAAGATTTCAAAAAAGAACCTTCCTCTTTGAAATATATTCCTTACTCCTACCATGTGACGCCCCATGTTATCAGTACGGTAAATGGGGAGTACCTTTCTATATTTAAAATCCGTGGGCGAACCCATGACTGTGCCTCTGATGCCGAGCTGATTAAGTGGCACGCTGATTTGAATCAGCTTTTAAAAGGGATTGGTAGTGAGCATGTAAAGTTATGGACTCACTTACATCACCGCGAAATTAATAATTATCCTGACACGCATTACAATATGACGTTCCCGCGTATGGTGAATGAATATTATCGTGATCAGTTTGATGATACCCCCATGATGGTAAATGACCTGTACCTGACGGTTGTTTATAACCCTGTGGGGGATGCCGCTCAAAAGATGCTGGCAAAGTTTGATAAGCCATCGGCCAACGAGCTGCGCGAAATGCAGACTGATGCTATTAGTGCGCTGGAAGATATTTGTGAGCAGGTCATGAACTCCCTGCGTCCTTATGGCATTGACCGCTTAGGCTACTACTTCCGTGACAAACGGGGGAACGTCATTCCTGAACAGAAAAAAGATGATGCAGAAGATGATGAGGATATTATCGATCTGCGTGAAGATTTGCTGGCCGATGTGGAATATCAGGACGTTCAGGAAGATAAAGAAGTCTTTAGTGGCACTCAACACACCTATTCTAAAGCGCTGGAGTGGCTCTATTACCTCGTCAATGGTGAGTGGGCGCCAGTGCCGGTTTGTCGTGGCCGAATCCGTGAATATTTGGCTACTACCCGCCCAACTTCTTCATTTTGGGGGGATGGTATCGAGATTCGCGGTACCGACGAACGCCGCTATACGTCTGCCGTTGAAATCCGGGATTACGATTCCGATACTGAGCCGGGTCAGATCAATATCCTGATGGAAGCACCGTTTGAGTTTGTGTTAACGCAAACGTATTGCTGTATGTCCCAGCAAGCGGCAAGAACTTACCTCACTAACCAGCAAAAAGCACTACTGGAAACAGGCGATCCATCCTTTACGCAGATAAACCAGATGAGTGACGCCGTTGATGGCGTTGTTTCACGTACCTTTATCATGGGCTGGCATCACCTGACGGTACACACCTTTGGCAAGACTCTTAAAGAGGCCCGTTCAAACGCCGGTGTTGCCAGAAATATGCTGAACAACTGCGGGCTGATTGCCAGCCAGGTAGGGTTAGCTTCAGAAGCGGCATATTATGCAAAACTTCCGGCTAATCAACACCTGTCGCCACGACCTTGCCCGCTGAATAGCTGGAATTTTCTTTGCTTCTCCCCCTTCCATAATTTTATGTCCGGGAAAGCAAATAATAACCCGTGGGGGCCAGCGCTGACGCTGTTCAAAACGGTGGCAAATACGCCGCTGTATATGAACTTGCATGTAACGCCAGAAGATGAAATGTCTTTCGGTAAGCGACCGCTGGCGCATACGTTAATGCTTGGGCGTTCGGGGGCAGGTAAAACTACGCTGCTTAACTTCCTGCTGACGCAAGCGATGAAGTATAACCCGCGCATTTTTGCCTTTGACCGCGATCAGGGCATGATGCCGATGATTAAAGCGTTACACGGTCACTACACGGTTCTGAAAGAGGGCGTTGCTTCCGGGTGGGCACCTCTACAGATGCCTGGCACCAAAGTTAACATTGCATTTTGTAAGCGCCTGATGCGCCTGTGCGCTGAAATTACCAAAGGCAGCGTACTCGATGCTGATCAGGTTAATGACCTTAACCGCGCCGTCGATGCTTTGATGGATGAGAACTCCCTCATTCCGACAGATTTACGCACCGTGGATATGTTAATTCAGCAGATGCCGAATCCATATCAAACAGCGGGCAGTAAGCAAACACTGGCGTCATTGCTTGTTCCGTGGACTCGCGGCCATGAAAACGGTTGGTTGTTCGATAACGATTCAGATTCACTGAATCTTGGTGAATACGATATTTACGGCTTTGACCTGACAGATTTCATTGTTGCAGATAATGAGATCCCCCCTGCAACACGTACTCCGCTCCTGATGTATCTCAATTTCCGTGTGCGTCAGTCTATTGATGGCCGTCGCCGTGTGATTCAGGTATTCGATGAGTTTCACCAGTACCTTGACGATCCAATTATGAGTGTGGAAGTCAAACGTGGCCTTAAAACAGACCGTAAGAAAGATGCGGTTTACGTATTCTCCACGCAAGAGCCGAACGATGCGCTGGATAGCTCCATCGGTAAAACCATCATGCAGCAGTGCGTAACGAAAATTCTTCTGGAAAACCCGGATGCGGATTATGAGGACTACGTTACTCGCCTCAAATTGACACCGGCAGAGTTTGACGCGCTGCTGTCTATTCCTGAGAACTCCCGCCAGTTCCTGGTGAAACAAGGCAGCCAAAGCGCGATGGCGCAATTCAACCTGGCCCCGCGCGTTAAGACGCCGGAGAACTTCAGGAAGCTGGATAAGATCCTTAGCATCCTGTCAGGGGAAACCCAAAACGCCGAAACACTGGCGAAAATTATTGAGCAAATTGGGGATGATAACCCTGATAAATGGCTCGAACCCTACTGGAAATCTGTACTCGCAGCGTGAGGTAACGACATGAAAAAGACACTTGCAAGCCTTGTTTTAGCTCTGGCTATTTCGCCGGTTGCAGTTAATGCGCAACTGGTAGTTAACGATCCTGCAAATCTGGCCCAGGCGCTTCAGCAGGTCACATTAATGACGCAGCAAATTGAACAGCTCAAATCTCAATTGCTGAAGCAGGAGCAAACGCTGGCTTCCTTAACCGGCAGTTCTGGTATCGGTAATTTGCTGAATGGCGATATTAGTACGCTGAAAGGCAATTTACCGTCTGACTGGACGCAGGTATACAGCGACGCCATGAACAGCAGTTCAGGTATCACGTCATCTGCTCAATCCATGCTGAAGGAATTTCAGTCGCAGATTGACGGTATGAACCGTTCCGAAGCGATGAGTTTCATTAAGCAGAAGTTGGCGGAGAAAGGGGCGTATGACCGTGTGATGGCGCAGAACGCTTACAACAATGAAATGGCGGAGCTGAATAACATTCAGGAGCTGACCAATCAGATTGACTCAACCACGGACATGAAACAAATCGCTGACCTTCAGGCGCGTATCCAGACCGCGCAAGGTGCTATTCAGGGGGAGCAAACGAAGCTGCAACTGATGGCGATGCTGCAAACCTCGCAAGACAAGATTTTGCAGGAACAAAAACAATACGCCCAGAAGCGCTTTGTCCTCGGCGCTGACGGTGAAGATCTTTCCATGCCTAACGTAACGGAATAAACCATGAAAAAACTGATTTTACCTTTAGCTCTTTTCCTGCTGGCCGGTTGTGATTCTGAACATCCTGTTTCCTGGTACAAGGAACACGATCAGGAGCGTAAAGCGATGGTGGAAAAATGCCGTGATGATGCGGCGCTCAAAGTGAAGCCGGATTGTCAGAACGCGCTGGAAGCAGAGAAAGATTTGAAAGTGTTTGGCAAAAGTGATGATGGCCTCTCAATGCCAAAAGTCACGCCCTGATTAGGGTAGGGGGAAAGCATGGCCTTTTCATTTACAACGGATATTTTCAATTACATGGATACGGTCACAAAGGAATTTGTGGCCTCTAATCTCGGAGTTGTTATATCCACCATTTCACCGGTAATTGGGTTGGCGTTGATTTGCAAACTCACCCTGGACGGGCTGTTTACATTAGCCCGGCCACACGGTGAGCCGCTCTCATCGTTGATAAAAAAATTCATTGTGTGGTCGATGATAATCAGCTTTGCCAGCGCGGGCGGGCTGTATCAAACCCAACTGGCTGATGCGGCCATGAAGATCCCGGATGAGTTTTCCTCGGTACTGGTTATTAACGGTTCGTCCGGTGGCACTGAAGATGCAATGGGTAACAACATCGACAAGGCCATCCATGACGGGATGCAGGTTGCGCGTACTGCGTTTGATAACGCCGATATTTATAGCGGTTCCGGGTTGGCGTCATTATTCCTGGCTTGCGCGGTCATTATTTCCACGGTGTTGATCTGTGGTATCGGGGCCGGGCTGGTACTGATGGCGAAGTTACTGCTGGCAATCACTGTGTGCTTTGGGCCTATCTTCATCTTCTGCCTGTTGTTCAAGCCGCTGTATGGCATGTTCAATAAATGGCTTGGCTCGATGGTTAACTATGGGCTGGTAACAATTCTGCTGTCGATGCTGTTTGGCCTGATGATTAAGTTCTATCAAAAAGCGCTCGATGCCGTCACCGCTTCCGGGGCTGACAGTAGCCTGTTAGGGCCGGTTTTTGCTTGTCTGCTGATAATGATTGTCTCTTACCTGATCCTGATGCGTATTCCTGAAATAGCCTCCCGTTGGGGGGATGGTATCTCTGCGGGTATTCAGGAGCTGATACCTAACGCCGGTGGCGGTGGCCGTGGAGCTGGCGGTGGTGGCAATCAGCCTGGTGGTCAAAAAGGCGC
>UMFF01011582.1_pt1 | contig 13993 bp, 32 predicted proteins | sample 1964971 | NCBI WGS metagenome assembly UMFF01 (sample SAMEA4836042, study PRJEB28245) | human gut metagenome | biome: gut microbiome; material: fecal sample | place: Denmark | collected 2008 | reverse complement strand
CGGGGGCAGGTCGGGGGTTCCGCTGCTGGCACTCTCGGATCAGCGAAAAAAAGTTGCGAAAAACCGTGCATTTTTCTTTAGAAAATTTTGCAAAGTAAATATTTTTGCGTATATTTGTATAGAGAAAAACACAAAACCAATACAACATTACCACCATGAAAAAGAATATTATTCGCATCGGCCGTTATCGCCTTCGCTCGATCTCAGCGCACTGCTTTACGTGGTTTCAAAAAACCTATGGCAACCCGTATTTTGCCATGATTGTAACGGTCAATCAGGGTTACCCGTCTGAACAGACATTCGCCGTACCGATGCAATACGGCTATCCAGCCCCTTACTATGTAATGGATGCGGTCATAAAGCAGTACAATATCAGCGACCCAGATAGGCGCAAGCGGAATAATCCAAGTGATTACGGCGTATGCATCTATCAGTACGCAACGCAGGTTAAATATCGCCAAATTGTCAAAATCAAATAACCATAAAGACATGATACACAATATTTTAAACTCACCTAAATATCTTTCCGACATGCGCACCTATATTTCCGAGACCGAACGGAAACGCGGGCAATGGAATAAAGCAACGGCCTATTATGCTGATTTTTTGCTAGACAGTTATATAGAGATCTGCAAGTGGTGCGCCGATCAAAACGCAGCAATACCGGCCCTATCATTGGACATAGTCCTGAATGGGGCATCCGGCTGGCACCAATACAGTTACGGCGGTTGTGCGCTGGTGTATAACGGCGATATAGCGAAAGTAGTGTTTACCCCTGCGCAATTCGCCAAGTGGGAGCAGGGGCGAAAGGTGACCGCTGAGCCGCTGTTGGATATTCAGACGCGCGCCCTCGCTGCGGGGTGGAGAGTGTTGAAGTCTGCCCAGAGATACGCAGATATGTGCGCAAACCTTCAAAACCGACAACCCGATGAAAAATAATCTTGATAATATCGACTATATCGAACGGAAGGCGATCCGAAAGAGCCGAAACGGCGAGCCTTTCGTGCTCCGGGGGCGCAAATATCGCCTTGTTCCAGATCCGGAGGGGGTCAGCCAGACCCAAATTTGCGACGTTATTTGTGCCTTCGGAGCGCACAATGAATCCGCTTGGGGAGCCTGCTCAGCCTGCCCCTGCATGAATAACAAACATATCGAAGAGATTAAAGATTAGAGCCATGAAAACACGCCGATATGGTTTCAAATTGAAACTTTGGGGATCAGGCCGCTACACGCTTATACACCGCGACGGCTCCACTGTTGAAGGGGAAGTAACGGTTACAAGGGGCATAAATTATCCGATCGCAATAGGTGACAATACCTACACACTGGACGGCCGAATTAGGGCCGGATATGATTCAGCAAAAGACTTGTTATTAATTCACAAATAGCCATGAAAAAATGCACTTTTATGCGGTATCTGGTTACTGCGATTGTGACCGCCGCGATATGTTGGCTTATGTTCCGGTATTCGTTCCGAGTGGAGCGGGTTTATGACGCCGGCGACGTGGTTCTGGTGGAGGTTTCGATACTCGGCCAGTGCGAAATCCACGAGGTAACGAAATAGCCCCCTTCGGGGGAGGGGTCCGCCACTGGCCGAAACCCCAGCCGCCCGCGACGGCATAAAGTGGCAAAATTGTATTGGTGAAGCATTCGCATCGCGTGGAGAAGGCGCGGCAGACCGACGGGCAGCAACCCGCGGGGATCACCTCCCCGGCCTTCGCAAGTTAAACCGCAAAACAACACTATTATGGAAAAATTTGAGCTGTTGAAGTACATGACCGGGGATTATATCCTACAAACCCGGCACGGCTGGAAAGTAGTCGATCTACAACTACGGCCAAGAGCAGAGAAATACAAACTTTTAGGCAAAGTACAGGGGCCAAGCGGCGAAGTATTCCCGGCTTCGTGGACCGTTGACGGGAAGGACATAGTAGACCAAGACGAAGGTAGATTTGATTTAATGATGATTCCCGTAAAATGAAAATCGCGCACTATACCCTATTTTCGGCCGAAGGAACGCAGATCGCGGAGTCTTTGGACCTGCAATACATCAAAGACGTTGCGAAGCGTCAGAAGCCCGGAAATTATTACGTATACGAATGGTGGGCAGAACCCGGCGATCCGTTTTGGGAACACTGCCCCGACACCCACTACGAATTTATCATCAAACGGGGGTTGATCTCAACTACGATTCAGATTATCAACAAGGATAGCTTATTTAAAAATTCAAAATTATGATTTACAATTTGTCAACTGCGGCGTACAACGCCATTGCCGAAGCATTCAAGGACCATTTGGACGGTGATTTCTTTTCCGGGTCGGAAGTGGTCAACATCGACACCCCGAACGGGCGCGAGGACGTAACGGTCATCATCTCCGCCGATCTGCATTGGAAATCCGTACAGATTCCGGAGGGAAGTTATCCGGTCCTGAATGCGGTCCAATTCCGGAATATCGAAATATACCCGGATCACGAAAGCGCAACAATTCATGTAGAACCCCGGAAAATGGCGATAGCCTTCCTTAAAACCAACCAATAACATGGCAATCCGCAAAACAGTTTTCAAGACCCGCGCCGAGTGGCTGGAATACCGAAACCAAAATTTCGTGATTGGAGGATCGAACATAGGTATAATCCTCGGCCTGAGCAATCACAAAACCCCACTGCAATTGTGGTTGGAATGGAAAAACCGGGACGCGCAGCCGATCAAGGAATCCATGTATCGCGGGCGGTTCATGGAGGACGGAATAGCGCGCTGGTTCCAGCAGCAGACAGGCCTCAAGGTGGTGGGCCGATCCAAAGAGATCGCCGTATTCCACAACGACGAGTACCCCGATTACATTCAAGTGGCCCCGGACCGCGAGATTTTCAAGGAGGGGACGAACCTTGCCGGGCGTCCATTCTTGGAGATCAAAGACACCGCGATGCATGTGGACTTCGACGTACCGGAGACCATTCCGTCCGAATGGTTTTTGCAATGCCAGTTCGAAGCTGAGATAGGCGGGCGGCCCGGCACATATCTGGCCGTAAATGACGGTTCGAAATCCCTCAAATCGCGCCTTATATTGCCGGACCGGGACTATGTCCGCAAGTGTATCGAAATGGCGTGCGCATGGTATGAACGCCATATTATCGGGGGCGAACAGCCGGAGCCTATAAATGGCGATGACGTGCAGCTGTTGCACCCCGAATCCACGGCCGGGATCATCAAGGTGGGGCATGAAGTCTCGCAAATGCACGAGCAGGCGATGATCTACAAGCGCAACGCGAATGAAGCGGCCAAGAAATACGAGGAAATCAAGGCGAAAATGTCGGCGCTGTTCGACGAACGCGATACCCTTGCCTACGAAGGCCGGGCGCTGGCTACCTACCGCACCATTCATCAGAGGCGTTTCGATCTGGCCAAATTCAGCGAGGACCACCCCGATCTGGCCAAAGAGTATACCACCATTTCAGCGTATCGGAAATTCGACATAAAAAAGTGATGGAAACCAAGGAAGAGCTGGTGGCGCGGCGAACGCGGCAGATCACCGAGTTGATAACCGACTATTCGAGGGTCAAAGGGTATGACATGAGAATCGAAAATTTGTCCCCCTACCAAATGCGTGTTTGCAGGTGCATACGGTCGATGGGAAGGCGCATAAATGTGGACGAGAGAACCACGGAAGAGGGTTTTATACTTACAGGCAGCGCAATCGGTATTTTCGACGTGTACCCCACCAACATGCGGTGGCACAACCTCTCAGACAACACCCGCGGCGGCTTTACCTCCGGCGGATGGAAAGACGGAATCAAAAAACTACTTGACAAAAATTTCAGCTATGGACGCAAAACAGATGACCGAACAGGCGAAGGCCGTAACCATTCAGGCCCCGCAAAAGAGCGTAACACAAAGTAACTTTCAACAAATCAAATCATGGCTTACGAAAGGAAGCACCCGCGACCAATTTATGGACGTTCTGGGGGAGAAATTCGCCCCGCGGTTCATGCAAACAATCCTGCTGTTGATGCGCGATCCGGCCGCCGCGGCCCTCAACAAATGCGACCCGCGCACGGTGGTGAGATCGGCGATGGTATCGGCCTGCACGGGGTTGTCCATCGACCCGAACCTGAGCCAGTCGGCCCTGATCCCCTACGGCGACCGGTGTACGTTTCAGGTGATGAATCGCGGCCTTCAACAGCTGGCCTTCCGCACCGGTACAATGGCGACATTCAACACGGCAAAAGTGTACGAGGGGGATATATTATCCCACAATCCATTTACGGGGGAATACAAGTACAACGATGGGCCGCACGAGCGGGAAATCCTGCAAGGATATATAGCCTACATTCGCCAGCTCACGGGCTTCGAGAAGTATTGCTACATGACCATTGAGGAATTGATGGCATGGGGCCAGAGGTATTCGAAATCCTTCAATAAGCCCACCGGAATGTGGCGAACCAACCCGGAAGTAATGTATCATAAAACCGTATCGAAACGGGTGCTGCGCGAGGGTGCGATCATTGATCCCTATTCTACCACGGCCATGAACCAGCTGGCCACCGCCATTAAGTTCGACAACGGCACGCCTATGTCCGACGACGTGGAGTATGAGACCGCGGTAGAATACCCCGACGGACAGACCGAAGATGAGGCGATGATCGCCCGTGTAGAAAATGCCGAACAATCCAAATAGGGGGGGGTATGATAACTGACACACGAAACCTTCATACCCTGCGATGGCTGGCCGACGCGAGCGGCATTCCGCTGAGTTCTCTCTACCATTACGCCAAAACCGGCGCGCTGAAAATAGTGAAGATCGACAATGTCGCTTTGGTGGCCGAATCGAATCTTCCCGACTGGATAAAAGTTGAAATAAACAAGAAACACAATGAAAAAGTTCAAGATTCCGGAAAGTAGTTGGCTGTTGTATTTGTACCTGCCTATTTTGATCGTCCAAATGCTGTTGATGGCGATGGTAGAACCAACAATCCCGGAAAATGGTAAAGCAAAATAGTACGCGCCGATCCGTATTGGACAGCCCGCAGGTAAACTGCACCGCGTGCGTTCACTGGCCCGGACAGCATGTTTTTCACTGCCTCAAGGCGCGAACGCTGACGATCTGTATGGACAAATGGTGCATTTACTTCGAGCCGAAGGAAGGGATCGAGATGCCCATTATAACCGAAAATAAACCTGATGTCAAACCAGCGGAGCCGGCGAAGGACGGAGTTCGAAACTTCGCGGCCCGCAAAAAACCGAAAAGAAAATGAGAGAGGGGGGGGGTGTGCAACAAGTTAAGCTTTCAGAATGCAAGGAAGGAGATAAAATATGCCTTCCGTCGTGGCAAAACGGCCAAAAATACCGAGTGGTGTACTGGGTAGGAGGGCCGACATCCATTGTCAAATACCACACGAAGGTGGACGATAAGGGAGTGAAGAAACGCCACAAAATTTCCATCCCGGCCGTATGGGTCTCGCATCTGGAAAAGGGAGCGGCCAAACTGATCCGGGAGAACGTGGTGGATTGCGAAATGGTGGAGGTACGCCAGAAATGGCCGACACTCGACACACAAGGAAACGAAGTTTATGTATTTCTAATTTGAGAATCATGGAACAGAAAACATGCATACGATGCAAACAAACTAAGCCGATCACCGAGTTCGGCCGACTCAAGAGCACCGAGGATGGGATGAATCCGAGATGCAAATCATGCCTTCGAGAATATGCCAACCAAGCATATTCCAAACGAAAATCAACCCTGCCTGCCCGGAGGGGGGGGGCGATTCACAATCCCGATCTGGCAGGCTACACCGACCGGAAACTGCTGGAAGAACTCAAGGCCCGCGGCTTCGTGTGGTCGGACATGAAGCGCATTCAACCCGTTAAATACGATTCGATATGACCCAGATAGAGTACAAAATAATCGTGGGCAGCAAATACGCCCCGATGCCAGAAGAAGTAATGAACGCTTTTGGAGTTCGTGGCTGGGATTTGGTTCGGGTGCTGGTCATAGGTAAGAGAATGGAGTATATTTTCAAACGTCCCAAAATACAACGTCATCATTAAACAACAAATTAAAAAACAAAAAGTTATGAAATCTATTATCAATGTTCTGATTGTAGTGGGAGTGGGGATCGTCTTTTCCTTGGTTCTGATGATGGGGCTTCCCGCTTACAACGTATGGCAGCAGGAGATGGCCGGAAAGGCCGAATTTGCTAAGGCGGAGCAGAACCGCCGCATCAAGATCGAAGAGGCAAAGGCGAATCTTGAGGCGGAGAAACTGAACGCGCAGGCCGAAATCGAACGGGCGAGAGGAGCGGCCGAAGCTATCCGCATCGAAAACGGCTCCATAACTCCGACATACATTCAGTATTTGTGGGTACGACAGCAGGGAAATATCCCGGAAAAAGTGATTTACATCCCTACCGAAGCCAACCTTCCGATTCTGGAAGCCAAAAAATAGACTGAAAAGTTGGGAATTTCCGGAAAGTTTCGTATATTTGCATAGCGACTTGCCCTCGCATGTATGATATAATGGCCGCAAGGTCATTCCAAGCGAACCGACAGGAAGGGCAAGTTCTTGTTGGTTCGCTTTATTTTTCAACCTATTATGAAGCTAAAGGACATACAAAATGGATGGATGAAAATTCCTACCGAATGGTACCGGGAGACCAGCGTTAAGTCATGTCGGGAACACGCCATGATCCAATGGTTGGTTATGAACGCGAACATTACGGAATCGGAGTGGAACGGGATCACGGTTAAACGCGGGCAAGTGGTGACGAGTCTGTCTAAGTTGAGCGAAGGGGTACAACAAAGTCTCCAACAAACACGCAACACACTTGACAACATAGTCAACAACAAAGAAGTAACAAAGACGGCAACAAAGACGTATACCATAATAACTATCTGTAATTTCGATAATTACGTCGGTTTAAATTTTTGCGATAACAAAGAGGAGAACAAAGAAGCAACACAGCGAGCAACACAGCGAGCAACAAAGAAGCAACACAGCGAGCAACAACAGATAAGAGATATTATAGAGAAGAAAGACATAGAGAGTACTTCTCGTACTGACGTACTCGAAGATGCCGAGATAATAGATATTTCAGAAGATGCTGGTAAAAACTCAAAGCGCGTGCGCGCGAGAGAGAAGCCGGAAACCCCGAAGGAGGTGACGTGGCGAGACAGCTTCGAGGTCTACCTGCAAGATTGCCGGGACGCATGGAAGAGATGGGTTGGCAACAGGGAGTGGATGGCAGAACGACAACGGTTCAATCCCGGCGTGAATATCAAACTGACGCTTGAAAAGGCATGCAAGGAGTTTTGGGCCACGGAGGCCGGATGGTTGCACAAGAAAAAGAGCCGATGCAAGACGATAGACTGGAAACGGATATTCGAATACGCGATTTCACAAAAAACAAACCGAGTGTATGAAAGATCAAAAGACAATTCCCGCGGTAAGGATGGACTTACCGATGACGAACGAGACCAACTCGACCGAGCTTTGCAAAACGCTGTTAACGCCAGCCGAGTGCATGAAATTGTTCCGTAAGTGCCTAACCCCGCTTGCTTGCGCCAGCTCTGGAGGACATTCGTTATCGGCCCTGCGAAAAGCGTATGGTGAAAATTCGGTCATTCTAATGCTCGCGGCATGGATTTCAAATCTTCAAAAGTTTCTCAACGTATCGGCAAAAATGGACGGCGCTCAGATACACGAGACCTGCCAGATGATATTGGATGACTTCTGGGCACTGAACAGCGCCGATGTGAATCTTGTAATGTCCCGTGCAAAGCGAGGATTCTACGGGCAGCTGTTCGGGCGCATAGACGGTCAGATCATATACCAGTGGTTCGCAGAATACTTCGAAGAGAGATGCGAAGCATGTGCAAATAGGGAGGTACACGTGGCGGGTCTTCATGGTTCTGTAATAAACCGGCTCAGCGACGAAACTAAGGCAAAAATACTTGAGCTTTGGGAAAGCCAAAGGAGAGACAAAAGCAAAGATGCCCCTGTTTGCGATTCTTAGGCGGGTAGAATCGAATGAAACCACCAAAGTGGTACATGGTATCACCTGAATATTTTTAAACGAAATTTGATGAGTTATGGCGACAAAACGAGATATTATTAGACAGCAAATATGGAGTCTTATTGGAGAGCTGACCATGGAGGTGTATGCCTATCAACCTAACCCAGCCGAGTATCGTTGGGTGATGGGTGAAGAGATGCTCGAATTACTGAGTGAAGGGAAGGGGATGGTAACAATTGACTCGCATTCAGGAAAACCTATGATCCATGAGTGGCTGGTAGATGTAGAAAATGATAACCAACATCCTTATTGGATTTATTTTTTAGGGGGAAACAAGTTCGTGCTTAAAGTCGAAATTCAACCAACATTATTTGACAACCAAAGATGAAAGATCAAGTAACGAGCATCGAGCAGTCGAAGCGGCTGATCGAGATGGGAGTGCCCGCGGAGAAGGCGAGCATGATATATCAAAGTCATTTCACTCAGGGCGTGCCTAAATTGTATGCTCAGCCTTACCAACGGAACGGTTACCCGCCAAAAGAAAAAATACGAGAAGATGTTGTCCCCGCCTTCACGGTCGCCGACCTGCTGGAAGTATTGCCAAAAGCCATATGGGACGATGTAAAGGGATGGAGCCTGTTGGTCATAAGATTCAGAAGCAAAGGCTTTCCGAGGGTCGGCTATGAGGCCGAACATGGGATTATATGGAGTTGTGGCGAGGTATCGCTTTTGGGCAATATCATCGAAACAATTGACTGGGTGATAACTAACGGATACGGATTGGACACATGAAACTGCCTATCGAAATTCACAACAAATTGATCCCATTCAAGGGATTCAGCTGGGTAACATGGCTTGCGTTCGCATTCACTCGGAAGCCCAAGTACCGGCATCTGACTGAGAAAACGCGCCGCCACGAACGAATCCACTGCGCCCAGCAGATCGAACTGGCTATGCTGTTTGCGGCAATCCTCCTGCCCGTCGCCATAAACTACTCGTTTGCATGGTGGGGATGGGTTCTGACCGTGGTCGGTATTCTCTTCGCCGGCTGGATTTGCTACGGTATTTCGTGGCTGATCGAAGTGCTTATCCCGCCTTATCCGGGCGCGTACTACTACACCTGCTTTGAAACCGAGGCATACAACAACGAGGATGATCCGGACTACTTGAAGCGGCGTATGCCGTTCTGGGGATGGATTTCTTGCATACCGAATCGCAAAGTGAAACACAAAAGATAACCAACCATGAAAAGTAAACGAGCGCAAAAAGAACTGGAAAAGTTGGAAAAATTTTATCCATTCAGTGGATGGATTGCACCCTCTGACACGTATCGAATAGTCGAGATTGCCGAGCGGGATGCCGAGAAGCGGATGAGGCGAAAAGCTATGGAGGCATTTGATGACATGTGGATCAACGGCGGCGAGCCAGATTACGAATTACAAAGAAATAGATTCATCCAAAAACTGAATGAGAATGGGAACGATTGAGGAAAAAGCAGAGAGGTATGAGCATTGGGCTGACCAAATCAATAACCGGTGGGATAAACCGGAGGAACACATCCCTTTCAAGGAACAGATAAAAAGGGCGTTTATTGCGGGTGCGAAAGCCCAGCACGCAGCGCTGACGCGCTGGTATGACCCGAAAGAGGTGATACCCGCACCGAATCATATAGTATTGACCAAGTGGAAATACAAAGACGGAAGCAGGGAGATAATATACATTGGGGGATTCAATGGGAAGGAATGGGAAGCACACGCCATGATGTACCCTGAATTGTTCGACATCATCGGCTGGCGGGAGATTCATTAACGGAGATAACCATGAAAAAGATACGAGTAATAGTGGCCTGCGAGGAATCGCAGGCGGTGTGTAAGGCGTTTCGTGAACGCGGATTTGAAGCATTCAGTTGCGACATAGAGCCTTGTTCGGGCGGTCATCCAGAATGGCACTTTCAGGAGGATATTTTCACAGTGCTGCGGAGGGAACCCACATTTGATTTGATGATCGCTCACCCACCATGTACTTTCTTGAGTAACGCAGGGGCATGCCGACTATATCCGCAAGCTGGCAAATTAGACCCGGTTCGTTATAAGAAAGGGTTAGACGCCAAGAGGTTTTTCATGCAGTTGCTTGAATGGCCGATCAAACATGTAGCAGTGGAAAACCCAGTATCATCCAGAGTATTCGAAATGCCTGAGTACGACCAAGAGATACAGCCATATCAGTTTGGCCACCCATACACCAAAAAAACGCGATTATGGTTGCGAAATCTCCCACTCCTTGTGCCTACAAATATTGTAGCTGCCAGCTGCCCTTATCTTCCGGCGGGGACAAGTCGAAAGAATAAAGAGAAATATGGAGCAGCAGAACGGGGTAACGACGCCAAAAATAGGAGTAAGACCTTTGATGGAATCGCACAGGCTATGGCTGAGCAGTGGGGTAATTTTTTAAAGGGAAAAATATGAAAACGGGAATAGAGGAAATTGCCGCGGTAAAAGTAAATCCGAGAACAGAGCCGCTAAAAGGAGGGGCGATAATGGCGCGCATACTAACTGCATCGTTGATATCTTCATTATCAAAATGCAATAGCGATATAGACGCTGCCATAAGTGATCTCGCCAGAGCAGGGGCTGATATAGCCGCCGAGATAGACAGACTGAACAACCTAAAACAAGAATAGCAATGAGAGAAATTAAATTCCGAGGCAAACGCCTCGACAATGGGGAGTGGGTAGTCGGCAGCTATATAGAAGCCGAAAACAGAGATCGAAGCATAGCGCATCAAATTATACCCTACAAAGCTGGTTTAGTTGTCCGAGAAGTAGATCCAGCCACCGTCGGCCAGTACACGGGGCTGAAAGACAAGAACGACAAGAAGATTTGGATGGGAGATATATTCAAAGATGACCGTGGGGTGGTTCGATCCGTATTCCGGGTTCCCGGCGGCTTTGCTTTCGAGGATAATCCGGCGGCGTTTGGATATGACCATAGATCACCATTATATCCGTATTCTTCCCTTGCCGATTTGCAAAGTGCATCATGGCTATCGCAATGCTGCGAAGTAATCGGCAACATCCACGACAACCCGGATTTACTGAAAACAGAATAGCTATGAAGAAGATAATGTTTAACGACCGCTACGGACTGACGGATGCGGTTATCGAGGGCCGAAAGACTATGACGAGGCGGCTGATTCCTGATGAATTTTTCGGCCTTACGTGGGACACGAGGGGCAACACCTTGGTTTATGAAAACGAATACGGGGATTTTATTGATGTCAGGCTATCGAAGTATACCCGCTACAAGGACGGCGAGATCGTTTCCGTGGCGCAAAACTATTTTTCAACTTATGATGAGAGTAAGTGGGAAAACGGAATTTGGTATAATGAGTTTGCAGACGGGAGCGATATAACAAATCACGCAGGGTGGCTTAACAAAATGTTAGTCAAAGCCGAGTATATGCCCCACCAAATCCGCATCACGGGAATCCACTGCGAGCGGTTGCAGGATATTTCGGATGCCGAGTGTTTGAAAGAGGGTGTGCGTGTGGAATTTGCGAGGAATGGAAGTCCGATGTATTATTATTTCGACACTAAGCGATGGCGGGAGGTATGGTTTGATACTCCCCGCGAAGCCTTCGCCGCACTAATCGACAAGGTTTCCGGCCGGGGTACGTGGAAATCGAATCCGTGGGTCGTGGTTTACGAATTTGAGTTGGTGAAATGAGCGACTTGATCTGTCAAATAGTTACCCGTAAAATATACGCTTACGTGGCCGAGATATTCGGGGGACCTGCATTTTGGAATGGGAAGTGGCATCTTATGGTCGATGCAATTTGGCAGGACAATGGATGTCCAGTACGTGAAAAAATGGTGCTAAAGTTTGACACCGAAGAAGAGGCGGGACGGGTGAAAATCGGGACGATAGCAAAGGATAAAACACTTTATGAATTACTGAAATAGCGAGATTCTCGCAAAATCTCGACAAACTGAAATAATTATGAGAAATTTTGATCTTGAGGCCGCCAAAGCAGGCGCGCCGGTGTGCACAAGGAGTGGAAAAACTGCAAGAGTTATATGTTATGACCGCAGGGGATCAGTGGAGGGTAGAGTCATGGCTCTACTGAATGAGGGCCAGTATGAATCCGTGGAGTTTTATACCGACAACGGGGAATTAATACCTGATGAAATAACCCAGAAGGACCTTATGATGCGCGATGACGACTACGAATATAAGCTGGCGCGTGGAGAGTACGGCCCAACTATCAAAGAAAACTTGACAGTTGATAATCCAACTTGTAAGGAATCCTTACCAGTTGACCGGGAGTACTGGCGGCGGGTATATGCTGGCATGGCGATGGCGGCTCGTATTGTAGCTACTAAGTCATGGTGCATGAATGAGACTGTAGTAGGAGCAGTGGATATGGCGAATGCATTGCTTGCCGAATTAGAAACAAAAAAGACGAAAAAATGAAAAATCAAGGAGAAATGCGCCCTACGTGGGTGCTATGGTGGCTGTTGGCCATACTTATTTCAGTGGTGTGTATCGCCTTCACCGGGGTGAAGCGCGCCTACGCGCAGGACGTGCGGACCATCAAGGATTCGAAGGGAAAGGTGACCCACACCATCCGCACCCGGAACGACGGATCGCGTGAGGTTCGGGATGCTTCCGGCCGGCTCGAAGGGATCGTCAGGACCGACAATTCCGGCAGGGATCGGCTATACAGTACGGATGGGAGGGTAGAGTACACGGCAGACGCCGACACGACGCGATCAGAACAATTTCAAGCATTTTGATTATATTTGCGTATGGCAGATGAAGTTATTATCGCCGAGGTGCGACTGGACATGATCCCTGACGAAGCCATCAAAGAGTTTAGATGTCGGGGTGGCATAGGCAGCTCCATCAACATCAAGATTCAGAAACTGAAAGAACCCGACAAATGGGGAAACGAGTACTTCATTGCAATAGACTGGGGGAAAGGAAATCACCGAGAGGCGGCTTTCATCGGCAAGGGGCGTAGGGCGCCGTGGCTGAAAGACAATCAGGCGGCTCAGCAACAAACATCCAAGAATCGTTGGGCGCGCCATGACGATGTAGACGAAGAACCATTTTAAAAACATAGATTATGGAATTTGAGATTTTGGACCGATTGCTGGCGACGATTGCCGTCACTACCCAGAATGTCCGCGGGCGTCATTGGACGCTGTACGGAGAGCATTACAAGAGCTGGCACCCTTTTTTCGACGAAGTGTATAAAAAGCTCAACGAAGCAGCCGACAATGTCGCCGAGTTGATCGTTCAGCTGGGCGGAGTTCCGGTGCACAGCATGTCGGGATTCATCGAAACCTCCGTGGTGGCCGACATGGTAACGCTGGGCGACTGGCGGCGTTATGTACGCGAGACCCGCGACGAGCTGGCCGAGATCATCGAGATCATCAACAAGAACGACAAGGAGGGGGTTTGGGATGGCGCCGCATCGAACGACCTGACCCAGATTGCCAGCACCCTGCGGCATTACTACATGTTTGCCGCCCAAACCTTGAAGGAGTAGATGGACGCATACCTGCAAATACTGCGTCAGACGACCGGGTTGGAGTGGATTTCGGAGTATCGGTTCCACCCACCCCGTCGCTGGCGGTTCGACTACGCATGTCTGGAGTTGAAGATAGCAGTAGAATTAAATGGGGGTAACTTCGTAGGGGGGCGCCACTCGAACCCTGTAGCGTTGGGGAAGGAGTACGAAAAGATGTCGCAGGCCGCGGCCGACGGATGGGCTGTTCTGATATGCACCCCCATGTCAAGGGGACTTGAGGTCATGAGATTCGGCGGCGACGCATTCACGAGAATACTGGCAGAAGCCATAACAAATCGAAAACAACTATACCATGGGAAATGAATTGGAATTTGCAGTGGCCATCTTGGCCATCATGTTGACGCTGGAGACATTTGCGCTGCTCTGCGTATTGGTAGGAAGAATA
>UMFF01019371.1_pt1 | contig 14145 bp, 12 predicted proteins | sample 1964971 | NCBI WGS metagenome assembly UMFF01 (sample SAMEA4836042, study PRJEB28245) | human gut metagenome | biome: gut microbiome; material: fecal sample | place: Denmark | collected 2008 | reverse complement strand
GCGTCGTAGAAGTTGTAGATGAACGATTGCGGAGCATCATCGGCATTGATAAGGTCTGCTGCAAACTGCCTAATGTCAAGGTTATATGTAATAAAATCGTTGATGGACGTAATATCACCCTTACAGATTTTATTTAATATATTCTCGCATCGCTGCAAACGCTCAATGGTTTCGCGCCAGATTTCCGTAGGCAGGGCGAAAGGTTCAGGTGTTTTCGTATTCCAGTCTTTACGGCGTTCCAAAAGCTCAGGATTGGTCGCATCAAGTCCGATGGCGATGTTCTCTGGGATACGCTCGCTCCAATCCGGTGTATAACCCTGTTTTACCGCATCAAAAATATAGCGGTCTCCGCTTTGTTGCAGCTGGTACCATATCCAACCATCAGGAGCAAAAAGTTTTTCCATAGACTTCGAGGCTTTGCTCACTCTGTCGAAAAGGAAAGGCAATATCGTGTTGCGCCCGATATATTCGGTGATGTCCTCTTTGGTATAATATGCTCCCATCTGAGCCCGGTCGTTGATGTACTGCTCGAAGATATAGCCAAGAACATCGGGATTGATGTCCTTGCCTGAAGCGGTGACACGTGTATCAAGATGCCACTGCCACTTGTCAAAGAAAGAAAACAACGAAATAAAGGCTTCATCGGCAATGTCTATCTCGGCATATTCACGCTCTATCTTATGGCTGTCAAACATACCGCCATTCAAATAAGGGATGCGCCCAAACTGCTGCTGAAACTCCCTGTCGTGGGTAGGTTTGTTCAATCCATCAGAAAAGAGGCGGATCAGAAAACCACGATAGAAGGTGGAAAAGAAACGGTCTTCACCACGTTCCTTGCGACACCACTCCAACTTATCGCGAAGATAGTTTACGTTACTATTTAAAAATCCTTTCTTCTGAATGAAATAGCAAAACATCAGGCGGTTGAGCATTACCGAAGCATACCACTGCTTGTTTCGGTTGTCCTTCTCGGATAGTTCATCGTCTATGCCCGTAATGAATTTGGCAAATGCTTTATGCTCCTTACGGAAGCCTGCATAAAAGTCCTTGGTAATCTTTTCTGAATTGACAGAAAAAGCACTGTGGACAGCCGCTTTCACATCAACAATAGTTGTCCTCTCTGCCGGGTTAAACTCCAAATCCTGCATCTTCGAGAAAAGGAAGTCCGCCTTTTCTGGCGATTCGTACTCAATGCTTACAAGGTCTCGCTTATCCACATTTTTCACAGGAATCACCCATTGATGATGTCCGGGCTTATTGCAAAGCACGTAGATGGCGATATAGTCCTGAGCCTGTTTGCGAAGTTGTGCGTCAATTCTCCGGGCGAGCGATGCCTTGGGCAGTTCGTTGACCTCAGCCACAACGACTTGCAATCCGTTTCGGTCGGCAACGGTGCGGAACTGATAATCCGTTCCGTCAATGACAATGGGCAGAAGTTCAGCCCTGACTTTCCATTTGTTCCATCCCAATTCACTGATGAACAGTTCCTTGAAATCTCCATCAAGGAGCAGTTGTTGAAATATACGTTTGTTCATGGCATGTTATTCTTTACGAAGCCCCATAGAGCAGATTATCTGATTTTCCTTATCGTTAATGTCCTCGTCTGCAATGATGCAAAGCTGGTTGTTACGGCGAAGTTCAAGCACGTATTCCACAATATCATCATCGGCTTGCCTTCCTGTTTGTTTAAGCATTCGACCGAGATGGAACTTTGAGGTTTCCTGAAGAGGATAGTTATAAATATCATCAATAGCATATTTCAATTCCTCACGGCGGTCGGCATTGAAAAACAAGTTCTCGCCCTGATCATAATATTGCTCCAAAAGTTGTACGATGCGGTAACGTGTGGAAAAACGATTACCAAGCATACCTCCAATGTTGCTGACAGCCTGTTCGCGGATAATTTCAACAGCTTTACCGACAAGCTCATGATGATTGTTAAGAGGTTGTTGTGCCTGAGTGTCAGGATGACAAGCAAGAGCCGGAAGTATGCGCTGCTGGCTTTGCGATATGATATTGCCGTCCTTGTCAAGCCATGTAAGCACATCGAAGTCATTGGCTGTGCGAGCGTAGGTAACAACACCATCTACACCGTTTTCATCGGTAAGGCGTGTAGAGTAAACCATGTTCTGCATTTGCGGAATAATCTCTTTCAACTTTTTGTCTGCCTTAATTGCATTGCTCCATATTTGGAATGCCTGCGATGCAAGGTCAACATCATTATCATCATCCGCATCGTCAAGTACACCCGCTTTCTCGTTGAACATATCCCTAAGATTTTGCTCATTCCCTTCAAAAAACACTTCGTCAGAGCCTACGATGTTGGCATTGGCATTGATACGGTCGTTCAAACGGCTGCGAAGATTGATGATTTCTTCAATCCCATCAGCCGGGAAGAAAGAGTAGCAATAGATGTTTTCCGCTTGCTGACCGATACGGTCAACACGTCCGGCTCGTTGAATTAAGCGGATGATAGCCCACGGCAGGTCATAGTTCACGATAACATGGGCATCCTGAAGGTTATGACCTTCGGAAAGCACATCGGTGGCAATGAGAATCCTCGTCTGTTCATCAGACGCATATTTACCTATTGCATCATTGCTGTTTGGAGAAAATTTCTCTACAATAGCGGTAGGATTGTCTCGATCACCTGTTGCATAATCTATATTCGTGAAACCACGCTTACAAAGTTGGTAATAGATATAACGTGCCGTATCTGAAAACTGTGTGAAAACCACGACTTTGTCATTGCAGTGGGCACCGTTACGAAGCAGGTTATCCAACTCATTGAGCTTTTGGTCTTGCTTTTGGTTCCATTTGCCACATAGCCCAATCATAGAAAGAATAGTCTCACAATCCTTTTTAAGTTTCTGCTTAAGAGTGCGCTTGAAGTATCTTGCATCAAGCCATGACAGGTTAGACTTGTTGGCAATGATGTTATAATACTCTCCAGCCTTTCTCATATACACAGTCATGTCGGTGGGGATATTCAGAGTAACATTAACTGGAGTGTCAGAATCGTGTCGTCCAAAAATGTCAGTACCGCTATCTTCGTCCTCTGAATAATCTTCAGGCAGGTTATTGTCGTCTCCAATGGGTACAGGCAGCTTATTGTCGAGTGCATAGAGATAAATGCAGTTACGAAGTATATGGCGATAAAGAGTAAGTAGAAAGGAAAAACCGCTCGAATCCATACGCTTGAAGAATGTTGATTTGCAGAAACCCATCATTCTTGCTCCGGCACGAGAAAGGTTTTCAATCAATGCAGAGATATGCTTTGGCGCATCGGCAGCTTCCTTTTCACTGATATACAGGCTCAGACCATAGCGAGGAAGGGCGAGTTCATCCATCAGGGCTATCATATCCTCTGAATAAAGACGGGTGTATTGGTCACCGGATTCAGTCTTGAATTTGATAGATTTTGGGATACGGTCGGGAAAATAAGAACGATTTCCATTGGAAAACTCCAGATACTTTCTGCCGTTGGTATCATCGGTCTTGGCAAAATTCTCACGGATAAACGAGCGTGTGCGACGAACAAGAAACAGCTTCATCAGTTCGTTCCAGTCTTCCACATTCTCACTCTGATTAAATGCCCGTATAGTACGGATGTGTATATCACTATGACGCTGCATGAAGCCTCGCTCTCCGCCCAGACTTTCAATGTAGCGTTCAGGACGAACTCCGAGATCTTGATCATCGTTGATGAAAAGTCTGAGCTGGTTGCTGAGGTCGCTATAATGTTTGTTGTACGGTGTGGCTGTCAGTAACAGCACACGGCTAGACTGCCGTTCGATAAGTTGGCGGATTTGGTTGTAGCGTTTGCCTGCGTTGCGAAGATTGTGGCTTTCATCTACGATTATCAGACGGAAATAGCGCATATTGTCGATGTCCATCACCTTCGACATTGACATGACTTCTGCTTTTAGGTCGTATTTCCTGATATACTTGCGCCACATCTCCTGAAGATTGGCAGGGCAAATAATCAGGGTGCTGGTGGCATAGGTCATTTCATAAATCTTGGCAACGGCACAAGCTGTAATGGTTTTCCCGAGCCCCACCACATCGCCAATCATAGCACCGCGCCGTCTGTCGTTGTTAAGATGGCGAGCTACTATTTTGACTGCGTTCTGCTGGAAATCAAAAAGTTCCTTTTGGAATATCGGCGGCAATGCAAATTCCTTTATCCCGTTGCGTGCCTCTTCGCTGAGGTGGTAGGCGATTTTGAGATAGATGTGGTAAGGCGGAATCAGTTTCTCTGCCGCCCAGCTTTCGTCTATGGCTTTGACAAGTTCATCGGTAATGTCAACGCAGAAACGGTCGTTCCAGCGGTCATTGAACCATTTGTTAAACTTCTCAGCCTGATCACGGTCTCCAAATTCGGCATTAAGCTCTCCCTGCTTGGTAAGTCCGGAATAAGTGAGGTTGCTACTACCCATTATCGCCTGAATAGGATTCGAGCGGTCATCGGGACGATGTGCAAGATACAGTTTGGCATGAAGCGGCTCACGGACTGAAAGTTTCACAACCACCTTCTTGGACTTGAGTTGTGCGGAAAGTTGTCGAAGTGCCCATTCGTCCTGTTTTGTGGGTATGCCGATAAGGAGCTGGTGGCGAAAGTCCTGTGCTATCTGCCGTTTTACCTTCTGTACCATGTCCGCGTCAGGCGTGTCGTCTCCTTGGGCATAAAGCATTTTTACCAGTTCTGCCGGTGGCTGGTGCATACCTATGAGCAACCGACAAGTTCGATGGATACTTTCGGAACCTTCAACGACAAAGTCGCCTTCCAAATGTTCCACTTGGTGTACTACTTTTGTCCACCCACGTAAATTGAAATAACCAACACAAAAGTCTACACGTTTTACGCCGACATTGCTGATTATATCATTGAGGCCATCTTCAAATTTTATTTCAATATTATCGTATATACGAGCCATAACTTCCAATCAAGATTTTCATCTCTTGCCAAGAGACGGACGAGTTAGCTTATTTCATTGATATTGAGTTGTATTATCCATTTCCATAGATAAATTCGCAAAACATCTGACATTCCTCGCAAAACAAAAGCATGGTAACAAGTGAGATTTTCAGTGTTTTATAACCTAAAAATCATTATTTTGCGTAACTTTGCATCGTAATATCCGTCTCTTGGCAAGCGTTGGATCGATTCGCAAAACATTCACGGTATCACAGCAAATCCAGTATTTTCTTATTGGCTCTGTCAACCACAGCAGTATCGAGCGATGCAAGGTAAATCTGTGTAGTGTTCTCGGAATCATGCCCCATGCCCTCGCTGATGACAGAGATAGGCACGTTCTGGCTCTTGGCGATGCTTGCCCACGAGTGCCGACCGACATACATCGTCAAGGGTATTGACAAATCCAGCTGCTTTCCGATTTTCTTCAGCAAATGGTTTACACGGTGAAGCTCGTTGGTGTATTGTTTCCTATAATCCTCTCCTCGTTCTGTGATAATGGGCAAGAGGTATTCCGTTCCATTTTCCGGATATTTGTCAAGTATCTCCTGCATGCACTTTTCCCATTTGATGAAAAGCTGTTGTCCTGTCTTGCGCCTACGGTAGGAAAGGATACCGTTCTTCAAATCCGTCTTTTTCAGATAAGCCATGTCTATAAACGACATTCCCCTTGTATAGAAGCCGAACAGGAACATGTCGCAGGCAAAATCAAGGTTGGGATTCAATGACAAGTCCAGTCCTTTGATACGTTTGATGTCCCTTAGCGAGATTGCCCGTTTCAAGGTTTTCTCCACTCCTGTATAAACAGCCTTGAACGGATGCCGTTGTTCGGCTATTCCATCTTCTACCGCACGGTTATAGACCGCCTTCAGAATGCGCATATAGAAGGATATGGTATTGGGCGTATTTCCTCTGCCTTTCAAATAGGCCTCATATTCTGTCAGTAAGTCAGCGTTAAGCTGGTCAAACAAGACCTCCTTGTCATTCATAAAGCCGCAGAAACTCCTGAGAGCGGCAGTGTAAGTTTCCGACGTACGTATCTTCCCCAAGCGTTTCAGCCTCGCTATCTGCTGGCTGATGTAAGCGTTGAACGATTGTTCTTGCCTGTTGTCGTGAAAGCGCATGACTATATCATCCGTCACAAATGTGCCGGATTGGGATAGTGTTTGTATAATCTTGTCCAACCTATCCTTATCCCATTTGATGCGAGAACTTATCGAAAGAAGATAGTTATTCCGTTCTTGCTCGTTTGGAATACCGTGTAGGATAACCGCTTCGGAATGGCAGTTCCATTCCGAAGCGAAAAGTTTATAGTCGGTGTTTATCTGTCTGACCACACGGTTGTGGATTACCTGATAGTAGAGTGTGCCCTCCCTTCCGCTCACGGTTGATGGGCGAAACTTGACCTTAACTGATGCCATATCAATCGGATTTTGATTTGATATTTTCTTGCATGATGCTATCGGAAACGGCTTTCAGGGAAGTGTCATACCCGTCTGCCTGTTTTCGTACCCACTCGATGGCTTTCTCGTCCCGATGTATGTCAAACACCTTGTTCAGCCAAAGCACATCATTGGCATTGCATCCGCCCCATGCACGGATGGCACGGAACTTCAGCGCATCATCGGCATACTGCCGCTTGGACTGCCATTGCACGATATTGCCCCACAGTGAGAAAGCGCATACCATGCCAATTCCCACAACAAAAGAGAACACCTTGCTTGACTTGATGTCAAAGCTGTGCCGATGGATATGCTCCTGCGGTTGTAGCTCTTGTTGCTCCCCTTGTTCTTCCTGCGACTTTTTGATGGCATCCAGTTGATGCAGGGTCAAGGTGGAAAGTTGCGAGTATGCCTTCCACTGTTTCTCCAATAAGCCCTTAATCTCTTCCGATTGAGCCTTTGTTGTTCCCATAACGACCTCCTTAATCGGAGATAAATCCAGCTTGTTGTTTCCTGTTTGCTGTTGTTGGCTTGCCACGTTGGGCAACTCTTCCACTTTACTTTTGATGCCATTCAAGGCTGTCTTGATTTCCTCAAAAAGGATGAATACATTGTTGTTGTCTGCCATGATTACCAGTTGATTTTACGTTGTTTTTTCTTTTTCTTATTTCTCAGATATGGGTCATAAGGCTGCTGTTCCTCCGATGTATTGCCGGGTGTGAACAAGCCTAAAGAACCGCTGATAAGGTCGCCACTGCTGTTTGAAGCCGGACTTATTTCTGCTTGCATAAGCTGTGGACGTGCTTGTTCCTGCCGTTCCTCGTAGCTGTTACACCTTAAAGTTGCGTTTATCTTGGAATAGCTGAATAGCCTATCCACCTTTGAACCGTTGAAACGGTAGCCGTTCATTGTAAAGATGATACCTTGTATCTCATCCGTCTGTCCCTTGTACTTAAAGCCTACTTCTACACCCTGCCGGTTTAAGTTATTGACAAGCACGTTCCAGTTGCCGCATCTGCCAACTTCCGTTTTAAGGATTTGGTATAGCTCGTACCGTGTCTTGTCCGGCTCACGCAATCGGTCTATCTTTACCTGTTCCTTACCGTTGGCGAAGTGAAGCCCGTATTTCTTTGTAAGCTCCTTGCAGATACGTTCGCTGCGGAAACGGTCGTTCCGGTCGGAAATGGTCTTGCCGTTATTGTCAATGCGGTTGAAGGCTATATGCACGTGCGGATGCTCCTTGTCGAAGTGCCGTCCGATGATGTATTGCGTATCCTTGATGCCCATTCGCTCCATATACTCACGGGCAATCTGTGCCATGACCGTGTTGTTCAGCTGTGGCGCATCTTCCTTGGAGAAACTTAAAGCAATATGCCCGACTGCCTTTGTAACCCTCTGATTCATCTGAGCTTGCCCGATGAAACCTTGCGCTATCGTATCATTATTTTCCAGAAATAAGCCGTCCGCATCTATGATTTGAGAGCCTTTCTCATCATTCAGGATATAGTAAACCACACTCTTGAAATCTGCACCTTTCATGATTTTCGCTATCATAGGCGTATCTGGTTTACAATATTGTCTATCTCTATCATCAGTGTGCGGCAGGGTACAAACACAGAGGCATATCCCTCAGCATTCGCCTTCCGTGCAAGCTGGTTCAGGTTGTTAGCCATGCCGCACAGCTTGCGGATAAGGTCGCCATGCTCTTTCGAGAGCCGTTCCTTCACTCCGCCCTCCGTGATGCAGCCTCGGACAAATTCACTGGCTGAAACTCCTGCCGACTTCGCCTTTGATTTCAGCAGATAGTAATCCTCTGTTGCCATTTTCACCGTGATACGGTATTTCAGTTTCTCGGCAATACCCTTGACGGGACGACCGCCTTTGTTGGTTCGTTCCCGTCTGTTATCTTTTCTTTTTTCGCTGTCCATGATTATCCGGTTTTTACTTTGATTACTGATTGTAATAGTTTCACTGGGTATAGACCAACGGGATGTGCTTTTCCTGCGAGGTTTGGAGCGGGGCAAGTGGGTTTCGGGCTGCCCGAAACATAAACTTGCCCCTCCAAACTTCGTTACAAGTGATTTAGAGCAACTCTGAAAGATGTCCTAAAGACACTCGGTTGGTCTTGTCTTAATTCTTACAATTTACGCCATTGCTCGATGTCTTCCCCGTAGGCTTCCATGTGCTGACGGGCGAGGTTCTCAATAAGCCCTGATACACTCATGCCACGTCCACCAAGGCGGCGCACAATCTCGTCCAACCTGTCATGAACCTCCCCACTGACAAACACGGGCTTGCGGTCGGCAATCTTGGGCACTCGCAGATAGGTGGCACGGTATTCGTCCAATGACAGCCTACGCTGCTTGCTGCTGATACGTCTGGCGACAGTTCGTTCCACGGTAACGTTATCCGCCTCTGTTTCTCTTGCCTCATTGTCTGACCCTGCGCTTGTTTCCGGCTCAGTTACCTGTTCTGCGGATGTGTCCGGCTCATCCAATATAGGAAAGAGATTGCCTGCTTCCACAACAGGTTCTTGTTCTGCTACGGAAGAACTCTCTTCCGGTTCGTGTTTGGGCATGGAAGGCATATAGTCTTCCAACTTGAAGTTCTTGAACGTTTCATCGTTCTCAATGTATTTGAATTTCTTGCTCATTGTTGTTTCTTTTTAAAGTGAATACTTGTTGGTCTGTATGCGCATAGTTGACCGTTTGTCGGGAGCAAAGTAAGAGGCTTTAGTTCAGTCAGTCAAGGACTTGGATTCTGTTAGGTAATTTTGTGTGGTTTTGCCTTATGGCGGTATGAACAATGGTGTAGACTTCTTCGATTTGCCGGATATGAATCACAGGAAGAACAAAGATGTATTTACGGGTAAATTTGAATTAAGTCCTTATTTTGTTCTTGGCATTCTTGCTAAAATCCCCAATTAAGATGATAACGATAAATAGTACCCCGGACAACCTATGCCATACCGGTGCCACATGCTTCCACTTTTAGAAAAACCATTGTCGGATAACTGATTATATATTCCTTTGCGGCAAAAGAAACAATAACATCAAAGAATAACGTATATGGAAATCGTATCTATCGAAAGAAAAACCTTTGAGGCGATGGTCGCCAAATTCGACCGCTTCGTTCACCGTATGGAAGCAATCTGCCAGCGGCACGGCGAAAAGAGAATAAGTGAGTGGATGGACAATCAGGACGTGTGCCGGATGCTGAACATCAGTCCCCGCAAGTTGCAGACTCTGCGGGACAACGGTACGCTTGCCTACTCACAAATAAACCATAAGACGTATTACCTTCCCGAAGATGTGCAGCGTATCGTTTCCGTTGTGGAGGATAGACGAAAAGAAGTGAGATTCAAAGGACGGACGATATAATCTCAGTGCAATAAATAAAGTATAATGACAATACCCACTAAATCCAAAGTAACATGAACGAATTGATTAACAAAGACAACGAGTGGATAATCCACTTCATGGGCAGCCTTGACCGTCTGCTGGACAACTACGAGCGCCTGACCGCCAACTACCGCCCGACATTGGGCGGAGAACGTTTCTTTACCGACAAGGAGGTTTCAGCACGACTGAAGGTAAGCCGAAGAACACTTCAAGACTACCGCAACGAAGGACGGATAGCCTATATCCAATTAGGTGGCAAAATCCTCTATCGTGAATCCGACATAGAGAAGATGCTAACTGACGGCTACCGCTCCGCCTACCGACAGAAGGCGATCTGATTTTCTTGAAGGAGCGCAGTTTGCCGTCTGCCCTATAATTTGCGGCAGTAATGGACTTGTGGCTAAAAGAAGAAAAATGAACGGCTTACGGATGAAGCATCAAAATTCCGCTTCGTCTGTTAGCCGTTCATTTATATCTTCTGATTTCCCGTCAGTCGCTTGTTTCCGTTGCCGGATGCCTTTCGAGCGTATGGCCGGCAGAGGCAAGGTTTTCGGGCTGAATACGCTCCGCAGGAGGAAGATTCTGCCCGAAACGGCTTTGCCGCCTGACCTTGCCACTGCCATCAGAGCCATGTGCTACCTTTGCATCCGAGCATCGGGAACAAGTGACTGATGAGGATGAACCTCAACTATACCATAGGTTGCTTCCTCTGTCACAGGATACAAACAATGTTATTGAGGTCTCTTTCTTGGTGGCGTAGATTTCATTTATCACAAACCGTCTGAACAAGATACTTTCTTTACTGCATATCCTGAATGCAATGGCTATAACCATTTCAAGGTTATAAACGTCATAACTGATGTCATCCGGTTGCTTGATATATTTCATCGTATCACATTCGTTTAACTCCTTATTCCTATATATAGCATGAATCGCTTTACGGATGTCACAAGAGAATACTCCAAACAAGTCGGCGATTTCGAATTGTGTCGTCCATACGGGTGCGGTCGGAATAGTGACCATACCCACTTCACTGATTTTGATTATACCTCTATCCATAATATATTGTATTGACATTGTTTAGTTACTTTTGTTTGTCTTTTCGCCGGTAGATTGTTTCTTCCGGCGTTCCATCAGTTTGTCCATATCCTTTGAGATTTTGTCATCGGTTATACGTGCATATCCCTGTGTCGTCCGAATATTGGAGTGCCCCATCATCTTGGCGATACTCTCTATCGGTATATCCGCTGAAATAAGGAAAGTTCCGAAACTATGTCGGCTCACGTGATAGGACAAGTTATCCGCTTTGCCAATGATTACCCCTAACTCATGAATTTCAAACCACAAGGCATCACGGTTAGGAAGCGGAAATACGGGCTGTTCGTCATCGGCCGTGTTGTACAGCGACAATATCTGTTCCGCTATGGGATGCAGGGGTATGAACGCTTCCACCTTTGTCTTCTTGCGGTTGATACGGATATACCGTCTGCCCTCCGCATTCATCCCGATGTGGTGGGGATGCAACAACTGCATATCCACATACGCCAATCCCGTCAGACAGGAGAATATGAAAGCCCGTCTCGCCAACTCCAGCCTGTTGTCATACATCGGGGTGGAAAGTATCTTCTTGAACTCATCGCGGCTGATGTATCTGTGCTTTGCCTCCGGTTTGGTTTCATATTCCAACTCCTCACAGGGATTCACTCGGATTATCTCCTTATCGACTGCCAGATACAACAGGCGGTTCAACCATCGCAGACAATGGTTGGTCTGAGATGCCCCGAAGTTCTTGCATCTTTTCAGATATGCCTTATAAGATTTGCCGAAGTCCTCTGTAACTTCTTCAAAATCGATGTCCTTTTTACCCGATGACACAATATAGTCTGTCAGGTACTTCTGGTAATACATTGAACTTCGATAGGAGGAGGTTGAATCTATTTTCTCGGAGTGTTTCTTTAACCGCTCCCGTTCCCATTCTCCCATTTGCAGGAGGGTAGTCGGAGGAATGTTGTTTTGGGTGATGTGGCTCTTCAACATCTCTGCACTGACTACACCTTGCGATTTCAGTATTTCCTCGTATGCTTCTGAAATGATCCGGAGATATTCCTGCAAGCGGTTGTTTTCCCTTGTGGACTTTATCTCGTTCTTCTTGCCATTCCAATCTTCGGGACGGCAATAGATACTTGTGCTTATGACCGTCTGTTTCCCGTCAATGGTTATGCGGCAGAGAACGGCGGTCGTACCGTCAGCCTTTACCTTGCTGCGGTTGATATAGGGTAACAGTGAAAATGTACTTCGCATATCGTTTGCTGTATTAAAGGGTAAGTTTGAAATCCTCGGTAGCTTTGATGAACCTGTCCATGTCCTCAAAGAGTTTTTTCGGACTGACACGGGCGTACACCTGAGTGGTGGAAATATCGGAATGCCCCAACATCCTACTGATGGTCTCAATCGGCACACCAGCTTCAAGCGTAATCAGCGAGGCGAAACTATGGCGCGCCTGATGGTAGCACAGGTCATCCTTGATGCCTGCCAGTGCCGCCAACGCTTTCATGTGCCTTCTAAGATTGGGCCAGCGAAGTAAAGGAAACAAGGTTTCTCTGTCCTCACTGCTATACTTATTGATAAGCGCAATTGCTTCGGGCAATAGTTTTACACTGGCACGGAGTTCGTTTTTCTTTCTGCGGTATTTCAACCATAATGCCCCGTCCCCGTCTGTCTGCAAATTAGCATGGGTAATCGAAACGACATCCGCATAAGATACACCTGTGTAACATCCGAAGAGAAACATATCCCTTGCCAGCATATGGGATTTGCGGTATGCAGGTATTTCCACGTCACGGATTTTCTCGAACGATTCACGGCTCAATGCCCGTGGAGTCGTTTCCTTTTTCTTCGGCAGGGTGAAATGTTGGAAGTGGATTTTATCGGCATGTCCCTCTTTATAAGCAAGACGGCAAATCTTCTTAAGTATGGCAAGATAATGTCTGGCAGTATCAATTGCCTGTCCTTTATCTTCCGTGACAAATGTCTGATAGTCGTGGATGAACTGTTCCGTCAGTTGCCCGAAAGCCAAATCCTTGACCTTGTACTGATGCTTGATGAACTCTCCGAGTGCCAGCCGCATATAGTGATAGCCGGGATAAGTACTTTTGGCACGATCAATACCGATACGTGCCTTGATGTCATCACAGACAACATCGGTCATTTTCATAAGGGTCATCTGCGTTTCCATGCTGCCTTGAAAAAGATCTTTCACATCGGTGGCATCGAAATCAATTTTGCGTTCCACAAGATTGTCGAATGCAATGTTTACCGCCAGTAGCAACTTGTCAATCTTGGCATTAGTCTCCACCGCCTCGCGGCTCTTTCCGTTCAGACGGCTTTCACGGGGATTCCACAATTCGGGAGTGCAGGACAACTTGCATCCGAACTGTGCCATCGTGCGGTTCACTGTAATTCTTCCCATTATCGGGGCTTTGCCCGACTTGCCCAGTCCGCTCTTTTTGAGGTAGAGCAGCACCTTGAATTTTTCTACTTTCATACGCTTATATTTTTAGGTGCAAAGTTACTTGCCATATAAGCGTTCCTTGATAAGCAAAATGCTGAGTACGAGTGCAAAGAAAACGGTGAGGATTTCTTTTCATTGCTTTCAGTTACCTGTTCTCGTTCCGGTAACTGCCCGGTTAACGGTCTGGTAACTGAACAACCTCAATATTACGTTGTCATTTGCATTTTCTCAATTTGGCAAAGTACTGAAACCATGCTCATTTCAAACGGTTTACGTTTAATCTTCTTCTGTCTGCTTTTCCTTGCGTAGCCTATCACCTTTCATGCCGGGCGACATACTTTCTCGACCGAAATTTGCCTCTCGCAAGGAGTGCCAATAGAAACAGTCAGCCGTATGTTAGGGCATCGTGATTTACGTTCAACACAGGTCTATGCAAAAATCAACAACAATAAAATATCGGAAGATACCGACAAACTGGAGAAACGGATAAAAGGTAAATTCAGATTGACAGGTATAGAGCAATAAAAACATCATTAATACAATTATCATTATGGAAACAAAGACATCAATCAAACGAAGCACGTTTGCTATATTATTTTATCTCAATACTTCAAAGCTCCGTAAAGATGGAGCTTGTCCGATTGTCGGGCGTATCACGATAGACTCTAAATCCGTACAATTCAGTACAAAGATAAATCTTTCTCCCTCTGATTGGGACACAAAGAAAGGACGAGCGAAAAAAGAAAGAAAGGAACTTGTACAGATAAATAAGACCCTTGACCGTTTGGAAGAACAAGTAAAAACGCATTATTCCAA
>UMFF01018008.1_pt1 | contig 14191 bp, 8 predicted proteins | sample 1964971 | NCBI WGS metagenome assembly UMFF01 (sample SAMEA4836042, study PRJEB28245) | human gut metagenome | biome: gut microbiome; material: fecal sample | place: Denmark | collected 2008 | reverse complement strand
GTGGAGGCTCCCGCCATTGCGAGCACTTCTCTGGCAATTTCGGCATTCAGTTCGTTATCTTCCACAAGCAAAATACGTTTGCCTGACAGATCGGCAGTTGCGGAGTCACATCCGTGAGCCATATCCTTACCGGACTGCGGGATGACGAACTGTTCCAGAACATACAATAAACGGGATCGGAACAGCGGCTTTGCGATAAATTCACTGACACCGGCCTGACGGGCCTCCTGCTCTATCTCAGACCAGTCATACGCGGAAAGGATGATGACGGGTACCGTTGGCCCCCATTGGGAACGAATGCGCTTTGTGACTTCAACGCCATCCATGCCGGGCATTTTCCAGTCGACGATAATCGCAAAATAATCCTGTCCCCGTTCGCGCGCTGAATTGATCCGCTCGATCCCTTCTTTCCCGTTCAATACCCACTCGCTCCGCATCCCGGCATCATTCAGGATAAGGCAAACGCTCTCGCAGGCGGCCTGATCGTCGTCCATGATGAGGATGGGGAGCCCCTTCAGTTCTTGGATCACATCCTTATTCTTTATCTGCTTTTTCAGATGGAGAATGACCGTAAACGTTGTCCCCTTGCCCCATTCGCTGGAGACATTGATCTCACCGCCGAGTATATTCACGATGTTGCGGGTAATCGCCATGCCGAGCCCGGTCCCGGGGATTTTCTCCTGTCTGGCTTCATCGGCACGCTCAAAGGGTAAAAACAAACGCTCCAGAAATTCAGGAGTCATACCCATTCCGTTGTCTTTGAAGGCAAACTGGAATGTACTATACGGCTGGGACTCATCATGGATTTCCAATATGCTGAAATCAATAGTCCCGCCCTCAGGTGTATATTTGATGGCATTGGACATCAGGTTGGTGAAGATTTGTTGCAGGCGTAGAGGATCTCCAATGATGTCTTCGTGGACAACATCCTTAAGATGAACATGCAATGTATGTTTCTTTTGTTTTAAAAGCGGTTGCAGCGTCAAGAGAACATTTTCCACCAGTTCAGCAAGGTTGAACTCGCTTTCGCTCACTGAAAGCTTGCCGCTTTCTATCTTGGACATGTCAAGCACTTCATTAATGAGATCAAGCAACAGGTTGGATGATTTGGTGATTTTATTCAGGCACTCCAACATGCTTTCCGCATTATGCACATTCGCTTTGGCGATTTCCGTCATGCCGACGATACCGTTCATGGGAGTGCGGATATCGTGTGACATGCTGGACAAAAATTCACTTTTGGCCTGGTTCGCCTGATTTGCACTTTCGCAGGCATCCTTCAAAGCCTGCGTATATAAGCTTTCCTTTAGTCGCGCCTCCGTGACATCCTTGGCGATGAGAAGCCCAAGCACATTTCCGGTCCGTTCATCTTTGGTCAGGATAATATTCTGCTTGATGAACATAGGATGTTTCCCATCGGAAACGAGCCTATATTCCAGATCGTCTTCCATTTTTCCCTTCTCGAACAATTCGTGAAAACGCTCCGGGGCCATTTTTTCAAGGACAAGCTGCCGATCCTCAGGGACTACGCTTTCCTCCACCCAACGTTGGATAAAAGCATTGAAAGGCACAGGGGATGAAGAAAAATGCGATAAGGCCGCATTCAACATACCGTTGGAACAGAGGATGGATTCTATCCGGTCACGGCTCACATCAAAAGAGAACGCAATATCAGCATTGGAAACAATAGCCTGTTTATATTGCGCTTCATTATCGTACCGTTCTCTCGTACGCAAATAAATACTCAGTACGAATAAAAGGCAGATGAGAGAAACACCGCACAGTGTGAATGCTTTTTTTAAAATGCTATCCGCATCCTGAAGTATCACATTATTGGGAATGATGGAAACAAAATACCAATTCTGGAAATGCAAAGGAGTATAACAGAGAACTTCTTTCCCTCGCTCTCCATGAAAAAGCATCGCTCCTGTTTTTCCTTCCTTCATTTTCTGGCTTAATCCATCGAGATCATTTTCCGCATGAGAACGGAACAGATCATAGATATTTACAAAGCTTTTATTGCTAGCTGGATGGAGGGAACGGAGGATAATGTCCCCCGATTCGTTGACGGCATAGCAAAAACCCGCATTATTATAAAAAGCGGGTGAATACTTATTATAAAAGTCCTCAATGGGGGTACTTTTCAGAATAAGCGCACGCTGCCCATCTTGAAGCATGATGGAGACGTACGCGCTCAGGACGCGCCTTCCCGTCATGGGGTTGATATAGGGACCTACGATGCCGTTTGTCGTAGATGGATCATCCAGCACAGTTTTAACTTCTTCAGGCAGCCCTTTGACATCAGGCCTACACCAAGTTCCATCTTGAGTCACAAACTGAATGGGGTAACCTGAATAAGAAAACTGCTGGAGTTTGTTACAAAGAGTTTCCGTACCTTTTGATTTGAATACATCTATTTCCTGCGCCAGTGTAAAAAGGATTTCCTTGTCCCGCTTCAGAGCCCTTTCCAGCCCGTTGGCTCCTTGCTGCGTTGTTTCGATAAGGTTCCTGACCGCATTGTTCCATAAGGCTTCCTGCACTGTTCGGATGAAAGACAATGCGAAAAAGACCATTAACAAGGTCGATATGATTATCGCCCCCATTACGTAACCATTTTTTCTGATTGTTCGGAGAGGAAATTTCACAAGTTACCTCCCGATATGGCATCCGAAACGGCGTCATCGAGATATCCAAGCGCCTGTTCCGTTGTCGCCCCTTTCAAAATACTGAGGGAGGCCAAGCGGGATATCTCCCAGATGGGAAACGCAAAACGGCTATCGGCACCGACGATAGCCCGCCCGCTTCGGAGATTTTCTCCGATGGCTTGTAGCAAAGGGGCTTCCAGAGAAACGCTTTTCAGCGGGCTAAAAGACGCCTGACCGGCGCAAAAACGGTTGATGGACTCTGGGCGGATCAAATAACGCAAGAAACTCTTGGCTTCGGGGAGATGTTTTCCATGCGCATTGAGTGCAAGCCGGGTATCGATATTGACGACAAGAGCCGTCCCGTCTTCCAGAACAGGGTAAGGGACTATCGTATACTGAAAACTGACCAGCTTTTTCAGCCGGACAGAGGCCCACACGCCAGTGAGCATGAACGGGGACTCACCTTGAGCGAAGTCTATGAGATCATCTTTAGTCTTTTCCGTGGCCAGCGCGCGTTCGCGATCTATGTAGCCATGTTCACAAAGGTATTCCAGTAATTCAAATCCACTGCGCAAATACGTACTCAAGGGAAACTTGCCCGTATTGATTTCGGAAAAAGTGGCTTCACCGGACTGATAGAGAGCGGGCATTCCCCGTGCCATAACAAGCGTTTTCAATGAAATGTCATTATTTGCGATAATAGGGGTAATGCCCGCTTCACTGAATACCTTACAGGCGTCAAGGAACTCCGTTATATTATTCGGAACTGAAATCTGATATTTTTTCAATAGATCCAAATTACAATAAAGCCCAAATGCGGAAACGCTTGTAGGCAAAGCAAAAACGGAGCCGTCTTTTTCCCGTATCTGCGACAACGTTAAAGCTGAATACTCATTGATTTCATTTAGTTCAGAAAGATCAACAAGGTTTCCTCTCTGCGATAGTGCGAGAAGGGTATCCTGATTTATCATAAAGAGGTCGTCGCCATTCTCCGTCTGCATCCGCCTTTCCAAGACAGGAAAATACGCTCTACCCTTGATACCTTCATAAAGAACATTGACGGTCTTATTCTGATTCATGAATTCAGTGATAAGTTGCTCAATAGTACGGACATTGTCCGTTTCCCATTTAAATCCGAAAAAAGTAAGTTGAATATTGTTTTTGCTGTCAATATATTCATAACTGACGGGATGATACTGCTGAGGGAAAAAGGCTGCCCAAGAAAGGGTAATGATGGTTACAAGAAAAGAAAAAAGAAGAAAAAATTTTTTCATAAAATACTCGGCACATAAAGGGAGTAACAGACAATATTTTTTTAATACTATGTTTATGGATATATAAAATAACACTTTTTTTCAAAGGCAAGCTTTAATCAAAATATTTTTTAATATTTTACAAATTCATTTTTTTGTCAACTACGAATACAAATAAATTGCATTGTCCAACAGTCTATCACCAGACACGAAATGATATATTATTGAAGCATACGATATTGCAGCATCATATTTATATTGCTATTCTATATATTTATTACTCTATTTTGTATTTTTACAATACATTGCAAAAGGGAAATGGCAGATCAGGACGCACTAAGTCTGATATAATCATTAGCAAACACCACATAAAGCTTTATTCAGACATAAACCCATTACGGCATTCTTATTTATAATAAAAATTTAAATTATTTGAACATACAAAACGTTTTTACATACAATAATAGTATACATAATTTAATATAAAGAATATTTTTGTGGAGATCACCCCTATACTGCAATTATATTGTATACCAGTATGCTCTCATTTTAATTTATAACAATGAAACATACGTTTCTGAAGGTCGAGTTCTAAAAAAACACTTAGTCCATCAATGCCTTCATATCGTTTGCAATCTCTTAGAAGACAGTTCTAGAGGACTGTTATTCGCTGATTATCGGCAATGCACAGAGTGCGGGTGCTAGTGTAGTGCTCCAGAACGCGGGCGCGCAGGACAATAACAGGTTTGTGAGCATAAAACATCGAAGGCGTTCGGTGTTCATTCTCTGCGGAGAATTTAGTAAGGCCCCCTTGGCCCGAAAGACAGCTCCGAGGCAACGGGTACGTTGGACTTCTCTATCAAGATGGTAGGATCCGACGCAGACCTCCTGAGTGGAGGTATCAAGCATAACCGCTCTCCTTATCGGTATTTGTTTCTAGGGAAAAATTATTTTCCTATTTAATATATTAAATTTATTATTTTTCGTTTATCACATACTGTTATATGCCTTCCAAAAACCAAAACAAGCTTCCCTCATGTGCCGATTAAACGGAGTAGTTCCGGGGCATTCGTCTTGCCGTAGACCAAATGGGAATCGCGTACACCTCTTCAGCAAAGGCCTTGGCCTGTTCATAGGTGTCCTTTTTTCCCTCCACTACATACCGCTTCTGCGCCACCATCTTCATTTTTTCCGTCGCGGGACGTACGGAAGGCCGCCAGTCGAGGGAACCGCAGTTGAAACGTTCCGCCACGCTATGGGGTGCCCCATAACCTTAATCAATTTGTTCCAGAGCCGAGCCGACGTACCGCCCGCCACCTGCTCGCGCATTTCTTCCATGTATGCGTCGGTGATCAGCGCGTCGCCGTACAATTCCTAAATAAGCCGGGCTCCCTCTTCCAAAAGCCCCTTGCTCTTATCGCCGGTAAACCGTCTGGCATACTCTGGTTAACGAACCCCACGGCCTCAGGTGAAGGAATACGGTGGCGGCAACGGATGTTCATGACTCCACGCTGATTCCGATGAGGGTGTCTTCCTTGCTCTCCAACCATCCGGCATCCATATTTCTCTGGATAGGCATGTTGGCCTGAGAGCCATCCTTGTGCAGGTAGCCCTGTTCCTGTGCCATTCAAAGAAACGGTTCTGCCCGATGTCATAGCCCGTGGCTTGGTTAATGAACTTTGCCATTTCCCCCACGAGGATGCTGATCTTGGCGACCTCGATGGATTCAACAAAAACACCTTGGGCCTGGCCTCCTTCATCCTCTGCTCCAGCACGAGGCGCTTCCGTTCTTCGAAAAGCCGCTGCTCCTCATTATCCGGCCACGCCCGCGCGGCCTCCGCCGAATTCCTAAAGTTCGGAAGCACCGGGGCACCGCAGCAACCGGTCTTGCGTATGGACGAGATGACCACATACACAGTTCAGCGTTTGACCGCTTGGCCTCCGCCTTACGTGACCGGAGGACGAGGGAATACAGGCCGGGTTCGGAAACGACGGACATTTCCTGTTTGCCGCCGGGGGTGTCGATACTGTCGCCCCCTTCCCGTCGTCACCCAAGGCGGTGATCACATCCCCGGCATTGCCGATGCCAAGGCAGGCTCATACGTCCCGTGCCACAAACCATAGAATACCACCCCTTTCGACGACGCGCACCTGCCTGAATTTGCCGTTCTGAAAAATCTGCAATCCGGTCAAAGGTCGCAACGCCCCCGGCAGGTTCCCCTCCAACGCTCACAGCAACCAGGCGACACAGAAGAAAGATTATGGAGTAGCAATCCGCTGAACAGAAAAATGAAGCCCTCACGCGGAGAGTTGCGGCACTCGAAAAGGAACTTGCTTTGCTGAAAGCCTCGCTTGAAAAAAACGGTGTTCTTAAATCCTGTCTGGAGACTGCGGCCCTTCAGCATCGGGCGAACCGGACAAAAGGTTGAAGGAGCATCACTAAAGGTGGGGCGCTGGTCCCCACCTTAAAGAACACGCCCAGCAGACTATCCTCAATACGATGCTGGAGCTTCACAGTTCTTCCTCGGAATCGTACAGCAGCGTGCCGCCCAAGTTGAAATTGACCTGACATATGTATTTCTTCGGTGCATTCATGCCGAAGCCTCCTTTTCAGGATCGTTTGAAAAATTCAGGAGCTAAAAAAAGCAAATCAAAGAGTTGAAGAAATGGGAGGGGCATCTGGAAGAACTCGCCGTGCGGGAGAAGGCCCGTCCCATCCCTCAAAGTAAAGAATCCGATTCTTTAATAGGGGGAACGGGGTGATCTATGGTATAGGTGGGAATTGAATGAATTTCCTCTGCTCCTCCTTTGGAGGGGCTTTTTTTGCGCCAAAATTACCAAATAGAAAATATTTCTTAACTAGATATTTGTGTCTGGGGCTGGGAAAACAGAGAGTCCCACGGTGTCCCTGAACGATACCGTCCAATAATCACAGGAAATAACAAAATATTTCAGAGGAACTGAAATGCGTGAAATCCTCAAGCCCGTGAGCACCAGCTGGTGCTCAATGGAAACATGCCCACAAGACCCATCGCAGTCTCCGTGGGCAAGCCCTACCACCAGATCCTGATGCGCGAGATAAATCCCGATGATCTCGACGCAAAGCTCGGAATCGAAACCTTCATAGTCATCATTGACACTACGGGCGACTCCGTCCCACTCAACGTGATGGTGCAGAAGCTCGGCTATAGGCTTGTTCCCGTGGATTGACGAGCCTTGTATGCACGAGGCGGCGCACAACATTCGTCGCCTCAAACCATGCAACGGCCTGATGTACATGAATGTGCGCACCCACGCGCGTCATATGATATTGCGTATATTATTTAAAGCCATTGGATTTTATTGTTCTATTTAGCATATACAAAGGCTCAATACGATCCATATTGTGCTTAATTTAACGTATATACTATAAAACGGGAACCAATTTGTGTATAATCGTTACTCAATTGACCAATTATTTTATTCAATATATATCCACATAAAATTCATAGGGCATTCTTCAAATTTCAAAAATATTTTTAGGGAGTGATCATGAATGAATTTTATCAAATTATTCAAGATTCTGTATCACGGAATCCCATCGGAGCGAAAGCTGTCGCTGTAAAAATCGGCAAACCGTACTCCACTATGATGAGGGAAGTGAACCCCAATGATAAAGGTGCAAAAGTAGGTGCCGATACTCTTATGGATATCGTAAGAGCAACTAAGGACATAAGCCCTCTTGCATTCATGGCGAAAGAGCTCGGGTACAGGCTTGTACCTGTCTCAAAAGATGAAGGAGAGGAAGGTTCGGCTACATTATGATATAACCATACATATTATTAGCATAAAAATATAGCGACAAGCTACCGACAAACGGGTAGCTGTTTTTTTGCAAAGGCGGTTCTCCGGAGCCGTCTTTTTTCATGCCCAAGGCACGGCTCAATGGTGTCAACCTCAACTTTTACAGGCTGACAAGAACTCAAAAAAGAATCAAACTCCCTTTCGGGATTTGAGGTTTCGCGCCCAGCTCGAAAACGACATCGCAAGCGCGACGGGATTCTATCCCGCCCCCTCCCCCCGGCGGCGAAGTCTGCATGGGCAGATGGCGCGGCATCAGGAGCGGGTTCGTCAGGGAGGCTCCAACCGGTGACAACTTGCCACCGGTTGTCGTTGGCTTTTTTCGTACGATAGTCGTAAAATAAAAAATGAATAATGAATTTCGTATAGTTTGATTTAGAAAAAAACACGAAAATGGTATCCATCTTAGTAGTAGCAATAAGCAGAGCCTACCCCAAAAAAGAGTGAGCTGACAAAAAATAATATGAGACGGCAGGAGACTTCGTGAGATAAAAGATGAGAAAAAAGTAAATACTCATAAAATGTTATGGGTATTCAGGAAGCCTCATGAGATTCAAAAAAACGGAGGCTTGGCAAGCCATTGAACAACGGCTACGCAAGCTCAAAAAAACTCCTACGAACATGAGGAAGAGGAATACTCAAACGATGTCGGGTATGCCGCTAATGCCGCTGAGGATGCATCTGCAGCACACCGTAAGAGCAGGGGAAAAAAGGTTTGATATGCTCCAGCTGACTTTCGGAAGAACAGGGTACACATAGGACACCTCCGGGCCTCCTGCATACCACCTTCTTTTCGTTTTTTGGAAATTGGGAAATAACGAGTTCTGCCCCCGCACATCAGCACACTTCGTTCGTTGAAGCGGCCAACGCGGGCTTTTCCAACACTGTGAAGATCCCAGGCCGCGACAGCCTCAGCCTTGGCGATGTTGAGAGCTTCAACACGGACAAGGACATCTCCTTCTCCCTCAATGCCAGAAGCGAACTTTTCCGACGCGACGGGACGTCCATATACGGGAAACATTGCCGTGGAGTGGAAATTCTAAAAAAACCACATGAAAAAGATAAAGCCCCCTTCCTCACGGTTGGGGACTTTTCCTATGACAGACGGAAAAAGCTCTCACGGGCGCTTCGCCGTAATCCCGCCCGCTCCGCATGTACCCTCAAGAGGCCCAAGGGCGTGGTCTGGGACATGCCTGCCAATGACTCAAGAGCATCCGAAAACGCTCCGGACTTCTCTAAAAACGGAAACATATTCTGCCTCAGCGTTTCCCGCATGGAATGGAGAATTTACGCAGCTTGGCATAGAGCGTCGGGATTTTCATATGCAGCAAGGCCGCTGCTCCGTGTTCGCCGCGCACGCGCCCCCGCGTCATCGCCATGATCTTACGCAGGTACCGTTCTTCCAACTGTTCCAGTGTCGGCGTGTCCGCAAGGATGCCGCCGTCCCCCGCCTGACTGGAGAAAAATGGCTCCATGTTCGCATGGTCGAAATGAAAATGCAACGACGCGCCCTGCTCGCACAGAATTACCGCCCGCTCGATGATGTTTTTCAATTCGCGCACGTTTCCCGGCCAGGAATAGTCCACTAACGCCTGTTTCTGCTCCGGCGACAGAGGAAAAATCGTTTTACCGTAACGCTGGCTGGAATGACGAATGAAAGCGTCGACAAGCGGCAAAATATCCTGCTTTCGTTCGCGCAGGGGCGGCAACAGCAACGGGACGACGGATATGCGGTACAGGAGATCCTGACGGAAACGCTTCTCACGGACTTCTTTCCATAAGTCCCGGTTGGTCGCGGCGATAAGCCGGAACCGGGACTTGATTTCCGCCGTTCCGCCGACGCGCATGAACCGCTGTTCCTGAAGCACCCGAAGGAGCTTTGTCTGGATGAGCGGCGACATTTCCCCTATTTCGTCGATAAACAGCGTCCCCTGATCCGCCATCTCGAACAAGCCGATTTTTTGATTAGACGCTCCGGTAAACGCGCCCCGCTCGTGTCCGAAAAATTCGCTTTCAAAGAGCGATTCAACCATGCTCGCGGGGTGGACGGCTATGAACGGCCCCTGACGCCCACTGAGGCGGTGGATATGCCGGGCCATGATCTCCTTGCCGACTCCGGTTTCTCCCCAGAGCAGGACGGGGACATCCGTTACGGCGGCATATTTAGCTTCACTGAGAAGGGTGTTCAGCCCGGCCCCCAGCACCAAACACTCTCCCCTGTCCTCCTGCAAAAAGATGCTGCGCAGTTTATTCTGCTGCAATTCGTTTTCACGTTCCTTCAATCGCCGCACGAAGAGGGCCGAACGCAGTTCCGCAGTGAAAAGGCGGGCTGCGCACCGCAGTTCAAACAAGGAAAATTCGTCGGCCGGCAAAACGGAATAGGTGCTGCTCAAATAGAGAAGCCACGGAGGTTCCGTTCCGATGTCGATGCTGAGGCAAAAGCCGTATTGCTTATGGAAGTGCACCGGCGTCGTGGCGGAACGTTGCTGCGCGACTTGCACAAGCCATTGCATACAAGGCCGCATGTGCTCGCTTTTCAATTCAAGAGCAGACAGGTTGACGGCCTGGACAAACTGTAAAGGATTGTCCTCATCGACCATGCGGAAAAACGCGGCCCGTTCCACCCGGAAGCCGTCAATGGAGGCCCTGAGAAGCAGATGAAGCCTTTCCTCAAAGATTTCTCGCTGCGGCGCGGTGTTCAGCGCCTTATGGCACCGTTCGATGATGTATTTCTCTTCGGATTCGGCATCGGGAAGGGAGTATGTAAACAGGCTAAACGCAGCCGGAGGCACGTTCAGGCAGGCGAGTGAGGCTTGATGGTAGGACGTTGAAGCATCAAGAGGCTTCCCGGTGGCTTTGCAGACGATGTTGCGGAGCGATCGGGCCTCTTCCATGCTGCCGCACAGTTCGCAGGTATTGGCCAGCTCGTGCGCGGTGAGGATCAGTTCATGCATATCCCGCGTCGTGAGGATAAGCTCGAAACTTTGGCGCAACAGCTCAAGCTGCTTCTGTGGCTCCTCTCCCCTATCGCGCAGCAGCAGTGCCTGAACACGCATGGCGGAGCCCTTGAGATGCACATTAGCCCCTAGGAGCAGGTGGCCCAACGTAGGCTCCAGCTCATAGTGCGGGATGGGCGCGTAGCCGTTGTGCGCAAACACATAGAGCATGTCGAGGACTAGCGGATCCTTGAAGGTCGCGGGCCTGATGTCATGGGTGATCGCCCTGCGGGTTTCATCATTCAGGACGGCATAGGCGCGCTCGATGTCGCCCGCCAAAAAATGGTACAACGCATGTGCCCGCGTCGTCAGCGAGTTAACCACGGTATGCTGCGTATATAGCGGGGAAACGCGAAGCCGATTGATAAACTCCAGCGCCTTGCCGCTATCCCCTTTGCGCAGCAGCAGGAAACACGTGTTGACTTCATACAGGGTCGCCGAAAGGATATCGTCGGTCAACGTCGCCGTGCGCCGAAGAAACTCGATGCAGCCAAGCGCAAAATGGAATTGCTGCAGATACCCTGCGGAAAAGAGCGTACAGACCGCCAGTGTATCGTAGAACCTTTTGTAATACCAAGGTGTTTCTTCGGAGCAACGGTTGAACCAATCGATGTTTTTCTTGAGATCCCCGCACAGATAGGCGAGCAACCCCTCAAACAGAGGAAGCACTTCCTGCGTGTCGCCGTCAAAATAGCTCCTGACCCGGCACAGGGCCTGCTGGAGATTCTGGGTAAGGCGCGTGGTGTTGCTTCCGATAAAGACATGCAGATACATGCGCGACAGCATCAGAAGCGCTAAAAACCGCTTGTTACCGTTTTTTCGGGCAAGGCCGTAGGCGAGAGCTGAAAGACGCAGTATTTTTTTGAGCAGTTCCGTGGAATTGAAGCTGAGCCCCTGTACCGCAAAGACAAGATTCAGGAACTTGCCGTCCAGGCCCGCCGTGCTGCCGTTGCGCCGTCCCCAGCGCAGGAGGAAAAGGACAGCCAGTTCGAGCAAGGGGAGAATGTTCCTGTCCCGTTCGGCGCATTGGCTGATCCGGCTCAGGACGGTTTCACAGTCGTTGAGGCTGGCTTGTTCATGGAGACAGGTAAGGGCATATGCCTTTTCGTCGGGCCGAAAAAAATCCTTCAGCAAAGGAAGCTGGGAGCGTATGAATGCAGCGGTTTCATCGCCCGCCTTCCACGCGGTTCCGTGCGGCGAAGAAACGCGTTCCGCCAAGCCAAGACGCTCCAGCTCGCGCCACCGCTCATCGGATGCGGGCAGCACATTCCCCGTGAGCAGTGCGAGCTCTTCAATGAAGAGAGAACGCTCGGCAAGATGCAACGCCAAAACATGGGCTATCTGCTGTGAGGTCAACACGGATTTCCCCTTCATAACAGATAAGGATGGGGCCTGTTTTACTCAAGGCAAAAACGATATGTCATTCAGTGTACCTTGGCAACAAGCGTTCCGGACTCCGGATGAACGAAACGGAAACGAGGTGCGATAAAGACATTCCAGAGGAGTACGGTACGCCAAGAGGGAAAAGCTGTCATTTTTGCATTGCACCACACGAAGTTGTGCTTCTCCATCACTATTCGATTATTCCTTTGTCGATACGTATCGGACGCGCCGCGCTTCTCCGGAGCACCTCTTGCCTATTGTATATGTTCCCCTTGCCGCCAAAGTGGGGGGACGGCAAAGGGAACATGAGGGGGGTATGGAGCAAGGTGCCAAGGTGCCGAGGATACGGTTAGGCTTCCATGGCGCGGGCCCTGTTGTAATCCTTAACGTAGGTGAATCCCGCAACCAGCATGATCAAGCCGCCGATGACGAACACCAGCTGCATGTAGACAAGCGCCAGCTGAAGCCCGAGCGCATCGGAAAGCGCCCCGGCGAGCATGGGCCCGAAAAAGCCCAATCCTTGAAGCAGGGTCACATATGTCCCGTACGCAGTGGCCTTGTAGCGGGTGGGAACCAGTTCCTGCGTGGCGATGTGCACGCCGGTCACGGGGATGATGAACAGAAACATTCCGATCGCGCAGCAGGCGGCAATCTGATAGTAGAAGCCCGCCGCAAACACCGCAGCCAGAATGAGGAAACAGGGCACGCCGAGCCACGCCCGCGTGCGGCGGCTCCACAGGCCGAGGCGGTCTGAAAGCCAGCCGGAGAAGGGCGTGATCAAAAGGCCGGTAATCAGGTAAGCCGGCCCCATGTAGGCGCCCACTTCCGTGGACGTCCAGCCCATGATGCGGACCATGAACATGGGAATCCAGGAAATCATGCTGGTATAGCCCATGTTGGCGATGCCGACGCCAATGCCGAGCAATATCAGCGTCTTGTTCTGGAGCGTGAAAGCAAAGGCCTCCCGGACCTTCACATGCTCCCGTTTGCCGTCGGCGCTCGCCGCCGAAACGTGATTCTTGACGTTGGGCAGGAACAGGGACAGCGCGGTGAACAGCAGCGTCAGGCCCCCGACGGCAAGGAACGCGGAACGCCAGCCGTAATGCTGCGCCAGAACCCCGGCGATCGTGGTGCCGAGAGCCAGCCCCACGGACATGGCGGAGTTATAGGCCCCGATGACCGAACCCCATCTAGAGCGGCGGGTCCAACTGGTCAGCATGGATACGGAAACGGGCGCGTAGCTGGCGTTGCCTATGCCGACCATGAAGCGCCCGAGCACTATCAGGAAAAGGTGTGAGACGAGACCGCACAGCGTGCAGCCCACGCCCCAAACGGCGGACATGAGATTCACGGCGTGCTTTTTCGAGCCCTTGTCCGCCAAAAAGGAGAAGGGGAGCACAAACACGGTCATGCCTAGCAATACGGCGGAACCGGCGACACCGACCTGCGAGTCAGAAAGTCCGAGATCCTTCTGCATAGCGGGGAAAACGGCGGTAATCCCCAGTCTCGCGGCGAAATCCAACAGGAAAAGCATGTAGAGCACACCAAAGCCGAAAAGGAACCATTTTTTCCCGACGGGAGACGTCGGATCATCGGAAGCGGCCAGCCCCTTTTCCGCAGAGGCGCCGGGCTGCCGGGCGGATGCGACGACGGATTCGGTTTGGCTTTTCATTTCTTCTTCACGGTCAAGAACAATTGAAGGCATGGGCATTCTCCGACGCGGGTACATAACCCGTTTGAAGTATGAGCGGAAGTTCTTTCCGGATGCTTTGCGGATGTCTGCGGAAGGGCTAAGCCTGATACACGATGCGTCCGCCACAGAGCGTCATGCGAACCTTCACCTGATTGATGGTCAAAGGATCGATGGCTTCAAGGTCGTCGGATAGCAGCACGAAGTCGGCCAGCCGTCCCGGCTCGATACGCCCGCGATCGTGCTCGCCCATACAGAACAGGGAGGCATAAACGGTGTAGGCCTTGATCGCTTCCCGGGGACTGATGCGCTGTTCCGCCCCCATGAGGCGACCGCTCGGGGAAATGCGGTTGACGGCGGCATGGATGGAATCAAGCGCCGTGA
>UMFF01018863.1_pt1 | contig 14279 bp, 8 predicted proteins | sample 1964971 | NCBI WGS metagenome assembly UMFF01 (sample SAMEA4836042, study PRJEB28245) | human gut metagenome | biome: gut microbiome; material: fecal sample | place: Denmark | collected 2008 | reverse complement strand
GTTCAGTTGCCGCTGATCCCTTCCGGCTCCGGATTGCCCGGCTGCTTACCCGTCTATCCGTAGTCGTGTATCCGGGCTATTCCCCCTCGTCCTGTCGTTTGTGCCCGGTACGCAGCGCGTTCAGCCTGCGTCCTGTTTCCGCGACCTGCTTCTCGCCCAGCGGATAGCAGCATATGAACACGACCGAAAGGATCGTCCCGGCCGCCGGCAGCAGGCTCATCATGGCACGTATGCCGTTTTGTACCGCGATGCCCTGCACGGCATTGGCTTCGAAACCGTAATGCCCCAGCAGCCAACCTGTCAGGGCACCCCCGAGCGTCCATCCGAATTTCTGGGACATCGACGAGGAGGAGAAGATCAGCCCCGTGGCGCGGCGTCCCGTCTTCAGTTCCGAGTAGTCCGCGATGTCGGCGTACATCGACCACAGCAGCGGGAAGATACTGCCCGCACACATGCTTATCAGCACCTGCAGGAGCATCATGGCCCAGATGTCGCGGACACCCGGAAGCCAGAAGGCAGCACTCAGCACCGTTGCCGCCGCCATTGCTCCGAGATAGGTGTTTTTCTTGCCGATGCGGTTCGAAACGGGTGTCACGAGCAGGATTCCCGCGATGTTGGCGGCCTGCCCCAATACGAGGAAGAGCGTGGTGAGCGAAAGCGTCGTGCCGGTGCTTTCGGCGGGGGCTGCGGCCTGGACATAGTATTTGAAATAATAGACGGCGGCCCCGTCGCGGATCGAGTTGAAGATGAGAGCTGCGATACCGGCTCCGAGCAGGATCCACCACGGCCGGTTGTGCAACAGGTCTTTCAGGTCTTCGCGCAACGGATGGCGTTCGGCATGTACGGGTTGCACCCGCTCGCGTGTCCAGCCGTACGTACAGAAGAAAAATGCGACCGCTATCGCCGCCAGTACGGCCGTGGCCGCCTGCCAGCCCGTCTGCGGGTCGCTGCCCCGGCTGAACCATCCCACCAGCGGTTCGATGGTCAGCAGTGCCAGGATGCTGCCGCCGAAGGCGAAGATCATCCGGTAGGAGGAGAGTGCCGTGCGGGACTTGGGGTTGTCGGAGATGACTCCCAGCAGCGAAGCGTAGGGGACGTTGATGAGCGAGTAGATCATCATCATCACTCCGTAGGTAATATAGGCGTAGACTAGCTTCCCGGCCATCCCGAAGCCCGGAGTAGTGAAAGTCAGTACGCCCGCCATGCCGAAGGGGACGGCGAACCACAGCAGGTAGGGCCTGAATTTCCCCCGGCGGCTTTGTGTCCGGTCGGCCAGTATCCCGACGACCGGATCGACGAACGAGTCCCAGAAACGGGTGATGAGGAACATCGTGCCGACGGCCGCGGCCGGGAGCCCGAAGATGTCCGTGTAGAAGAAGAGCAGGTAGGAACCGAAAAGTTTCCAGAACATCGAGGAAGCGGCATCGCCGAGCCCGTAGCCGACCTTTTCGCGGAATTTGATTTGTGTATCCATACTGTCTGTGCATTTATTGTGCGAACCCGGCGTCGTCCCATGTGTCCGTGCGGAACGGGAAGGCCGGCAGCCCGATGGTGTTGGTCAGGTTGACTCTCTCCACGACGTTGCGGAAAGCGTAACGAACGGCGACGGGTTCTGCCACGGCGTCGGAGCGGACTTCGACCTGGCGGCTGAAATCGTAATCCCGGTGTATTACGAAAGCTTCCGCCGGATGGAATATACGATCTTTTCCCGCGATTTCAAACCCTTGCAGCGGAGTGTCCGTCGGGATCAGCGTCGAATTGCTCCTGAAGGTTACCACCGCGCGCCCGTCGCCGAAATCGGCACGCTCGAACAACGGGCCCCGGCTGTCGATCCCCTCGCATTCGTAAGTCCCCGTGAGAGCGAGCAGGGCCAGCCGCTGCCCTACGAGGTCTTTGCGCGGAGGGTGTATCTGGGTCGCATCCCCCAGGTCGGTGTTTACCGCCATGCCCGTATTGGGGATCAGGTCGAGGGCCCGGATCTGCGCTTCGACCATCAGTGGCAGCAGGATCGGATTTTCCTCGCCCCGGAAGCGGTGCATCGGGATGTCGTAGTCAAACGGTGCAAGTTGTACGTAGTAGAACGGCATTTGCTCACCGCCTCCCCATGCCGCCCGCCAGTTAGCCGCCAGCGCCGCCATGTCGTACGGGTATTTGGCATGGTATCCCTTGTTCGACTCGCCCTGGTACCAGATGAACCCCCGCAGCGTATAGGGGGTGAGCGGCCGGATCATGGCGTTGTAAAGCGCTGCTACCCGGTTCTGGGCGTCGTATGCCGCGTCGGTCGCAAGTATCTTTTCGTCGACGCTCTGTGCCGCTCCGGCGCTCATCCATGCCTCGATGCGCGTAGCGCCCCAGTCGCTTTCGATCAGCCCGACGGGAATCCCGAGGGCACGGTGCAGCCAGAGCCCGAAGTAATAGCCGACAGCGCTGAATCCCGAGGCCGGACGCATGGACGAGATTTCCCATTTCCCGGTGCAGTCCTGCTGCGGCTCGGACGCGGTAGCGCGGGCTACCTGGAAGAGCCGTATCCCGGGATAGCCGCCCGCGCGCATCGCCGCATCGAGCCCTCCGTGTACGGGTTGCGAATCGAAGCCTTTGAGGGGCATCTCCATGTTCGATTGTCCGGAACAAAGCCAGACTTCGCCGATGAGAATGTCGTCGAGCGTGACCCTTTCCCCGTCGTCGATAGTCAGCGTATACGGGCCCCCGGCTCCGGGTGTCCGGAGCCGTACGTCCCAGCGTCCTTCCCCGTCGGCGCGCACGTTGTGCGTTTGCGTATCCCACGAAGCGGTGAGTTTTATCCGCGCATCCGGCGCGGCCCATCCCCAGATGCGGGCTTCGCAGTCGCGTTGGAGCACCATGCCGCTGCCGATGAGCGAAGGCAGCCGTACCCGCCCCGTTCCCGGTTGGGCGAGACATAACGCGAGCAGCAGGAATAAGATGCGTTTCATCGTTTTATTCGGTTATGTTCATCGGTGCCGTGCCCGCCTGTTTGCAGGCGGCGCGGCGGTAGGCCAGCGTGTAGCAGGCATCCATTTCCGGATGGCCTTCGACGGTGATTTCGACCCGGAAACGGTCTGTGTCCCATGCCGGGAGTGCCGCGCGCGCCGTGGGGCCTGCGACGTTGCGGTTCTGCCCGGCGGCAGGGCTTTCCCAGCGGAGTATCTCGACGGTCTGTCCGGCAGCCCGGAGCGTCACGGTAAAGGAGAAGGGCCCGGCGGCTGCGAAACGGTCGTTGAGGAGCCATACCTCCGCTTCGAACAGCTCGCCTTCCGTCCAGTCGAACTTCGCGATGCGGGCGCTGGCGCAGAGCGGCCGGCAGGCGCGGCGCACCTGGTCGAGCGCAGGCTTGGGGACGGAGGGGTAGGCCACCAGCGAATTGTTGGCGGCCGCGGGCCACGGCTCGTCGAAACACCAGTTGAGCGCCATCGCACAATAGGGTTTCTGGCGGCGGGCTTCCTCGAAAACGGCTTTGTATCCTTCTCCCTGCATGAGCGAGCTGCGCTCGATCAGCTGGTCGAGTGTTTGTGCCCGTCCGAAATACCGCTCTATCGTCGGCTCCCCGAGCCATGTCGCGGGGCTGCCATCCCAGGCGCCGAAGGCATGGTGCTCCTCCCAGGCCGTCCCGGGGCGGGGCGGGAAGAGCTCCTCGGGCGGAATGATCTTTTCGAGGACTTCGCGCGGCGAAATGCCCGGGACGCCGAACTCGGTGTAGGCCGTAAAGTGGCTGTCGTTAATCAGCTGGAAAATATCGCGGCCCTCCCAGTAAAAAAGGTAGTTGCCGTGTGCCATGCCGTTCAGGGGCGATGTGGCGTTGAAGGGTATTTCCGGCGATAACCGGTAACAGAGTGCATTCAGCAGGCGCAGTGCGAGCGACTGGTCTGTCATGCCCGACCAGTTGTTGAACAGTTCGTTGCCCCCGCACCAGATCGCCAGCGACGGGTGGCGGCGCAGGCGGCGTATGATCGCCGTGGCCTCCTGCTCCAGCGTGGCGAGGTAATGCGGGTCATCGGGGTAGCAGTTGCATGCCAGCGGGAACTCCTGCCAAACGAGAATGCCCCTGCGGTCGCAGTATTCGAAGAAGCAGTCTTTGTTGACGATGCCTCCGCCCCACGAACGCAGGATGTTGAAATTGGTTGCTACGGCAATGTCTATCAGTTCTTTGCAGCGCTCTTCCCCGACTGTGCCGGGGAAAAGTTCGGGGCAGACCCAGTTGGAGCCTTTGGCGAAGATTCGGCGGCCGTTCAGTTCGATCTGCGCCGGGGCGGCGCTCCGCGTTTTCGGGAAACCCTTGGGTTCGCTCCATGCCCCTTCGTTCATTACGAGCCTTATCCGGCGGAAGCCGATCTGCTGTTCCACGCATTCGAGTTCCTTGCCTTGTGCGTCGAGCAGGCGGTAGCGCGAAGTGTATAGCACGGGTTTCCCGTGGTCATGCGTCCACCACAACCGGGGGTGTTCCACCCGGGCGGTAAGGCGCTTCCCGGCCGGGCCCCGGGCCCTGGCGGCCGGATGCCCTTCGGGGTCGAGCAGTTCCCAGTCGCTCTGGCACCCTCCGCACTCGCGACCTTCGGCTTCGATGCGAAGGTCGGCCCCCTGCAGGTCGTCGTCGAGTGTGTAGCCGACATGCAGCTCCGCCACGTAGGATTCGTTGCGAACCTGTAATCCGGTGTCATCCCAGATTCCCAGCGGTACCAGGCGCGGATGCCAGTCCCAGCCATATCCTACGGCAGGTTTCACGACGTCGGACGCCTGCGTGCGGTCGGCAGGCTCGGGGTGGCGCTTGGGGATGGGGGAGATCACGACTTCGAGCCGGTTGCTGGGCTCCAGGTATTCCGTCAGGTCGATTTCCACGGGGGAGAACATCCCTTCCCCTGCTGCGAGCAGGTGCCCGTTGAAGCGGATCTCGTATTGGTAATCGATCCCTTTCGAGACGAACCACAACCGCTGCCCCTGCCCGAGCCGCGGGGGCTCGAATTCCGTGCGGTAGGTGAAGAAACGGTCTTCCATCCACGTCATGCGGCGGTAGTTGTCGGCGTAGTTGTAGTCGGGGTATCCTTCGGCGCGTGCTATGTCGAGCTGGACAGCCCCCGGGACAGCCGCCGGACAGAAAGTTCCGGGTATGGTTTCCTTGTCCGGGGCGTGTCCCAGTTCCCAGGCAAGGGGCGATATGTCACGGTTTCGGATCATTTTTGGAGAGAGTATTCGTTACAGAGCAGGTATTCGGCCGCTTCGTCCTCCTCGATTTGCGGATAACGTCCCAGCGGTTCGTGGAAACGGTTGTCGGCGGTGTCGTCGTTGACCGTCGAGACTTCGCCGGCCAGGCAGTCACCTCCCTCGGCCCAGAACGTGTGGTACATGTAAGGTTCGAAAGTAATGCTCTGGCCCGGCCTCAGACGCAAAATTTCTCCGGCGCGCAGGGTCGTCGTGATCCCGTCGACCTGGAACGTGCAGGGGGCTTCGGTCATGCGTTCTTTCTGGTCTGCCTTCCATAATTTCATGCAGAGGTCGCCGCCGCCGCGGTTGATGATATCCTCCATCTTATGCCAGTGGAAATGAATCGGTGTAACCTGGCCTTCGCGTACGAACATGATTTTTTCGCAATAGGTCTTGCGATCGCGGGCGGGGTTCCCGTTGCGTATCGTAAAGAGCGTCAGCCCTTCCCGGCTGAAGTTTCCCTTGCCGAAATCGGTGACGTCCCACCCGAGGGCGTTGTCGCGTATTTCACGGCACTCTTCGCCGTGCCTGTTCCACATCGGGGGAGTCCATGTCGCCCACTCGGGTAGCGGGAAACGGTGCTCGGCTAAAAAATCCAGTGCTTCGCGGATTGATCGGTTTATTTCGGAGCGTTTCATTGGGTTTGGTAATTTAATCGGATGAATTCGGTTAACTGTTCTAAAGTCGGGGCGCCCCCGGTGCTGGTGGCGCTGAAGAGGTTGAAGCGGGCCGATGCGTTGGCCAGCCGGAGGGCGTCGCGCAGCGGCATCCGCTCGTGCTGGGCATAGAGCATCCCGGCGCAGAAGGCATCGCCGGCGCCTACCGACGAAACGATTGCTTTTGCCGCGACCGGGATGGCGTCGCACCAGCAGGTGTCGCCTTCCCGTGTGAGGGCGTAGCCGCCCTCGGGGAAATGGATGGCGCAAAGACGGCCGATTCCGCGGTGCATCAGTGTTTCGGCCGCCGCTTCCACCCGGTCGCGGAGCAGTACGCCTTCCGGGCTGCGGAGCTGCGTGCCGCAGACGGCTCCGGCCTCGATTTCGTTGACGATGAAATAGTCGATATGGGGAAGGCAGGGCTCCACGATGCTGCGGAACCGTCCGCCCTCTTCGGAAACCACGTCGACCGATGTCTCGTAGCCTTTCGCCTGTAATTCCTTCAGTACGCGGGCGGCGACGACGCCGTGTTGGGGGTCGGGTTTGTCCAGTTCGTCCAGCAGCAACAGGTACCCCAGGTGAAAAATCCGTGCGGGGGACTCCATTTGCAGGATATGCTCCGCGCTGAGGCGTGCGTTGGCTCCCCGGAAGTGGAAGAAGGTGCGCGAGCCCCCGTCGTATTCCGACATGACGTCGGTGTACGAGGTCGCGGCATCGGCGAGCGGGAGCATGTTGCCCGCGTCGATGCCGAGCCGTTCGATTTCACGCTCTATGTAGCTGCCGAAGGCGTCCCGGCCGATGCAGCCGCCGGCGTACAGCGGTAATGCGGCGCCGAGCCCCAGCCCTGCCAGGTCGGCCAGCACGTTGTGCGAGCAGCCGCCCAGCCCCGTTTCTACGCGGGTGATCGTCGTCAGGTTCCCCCGTGCGGGATATTGCCCGATTATTTTTACGTTGTCGACCAGCCATGTGCCGGCCGAGATGATTCCTCGTCTGTCCATAGTCGGGGCGGTTTAGGCTTTGCCGTCGCTCTCGAAGAGGCGGATATGTGCCGCGACGACCTTTTTCGAGGCTTCGGTAATGCGGCTTTTCAGGTCGATGTAATTCGGGGCGCCGTCGGCGGCGAGGTAACTGCGTATTTCATCCGTCGCCTCCAGCTGGATCGCCGTGGCCACGTTGATCTTGCAGATGCCGTTGCGGATGCAGGCTTTGAAATCCTCTTCGCTCGTGCCGCTGCCGCCGTGCAGAACAAGCGGAATACCGTTGCGGGCGTTGATTTCGCGCAGCCGGCCGATGTTGAGGCGCGGGGTAGCGGTGTAACGGCCGTGCAGGTTGCCGATGGCGATGGCCAGCGCATCCGTACCGGTTTCGGCGATGAAGCGGGCCGATTCTTCGACGTCGGTGAAGATGTCCGCCGTCGTCGCGTCGCCCGTGCCCTCGCCTCCGGATCCGGTGTCGCCCACGCGCCCCAGCTCGGCTTCGACATCGACGCCTGCGGCATGGGCGAGCCTTGCGACGAGGCGGGTCTGGGCGATATTTTCTTCCAGCGGCAGGCCGGCACCGTCGAACATCACCGAACTGAAGCCCGCGCGGATGGCGCGGATGCAGGTTTCGGGGCTTTGCCCGTGGTCGAGGTGCACGGCGACCGGGATTTTCGCATCGCGTGCGGCCTGCAGGAAAACGGGGGCCATCAGTTCCATGGGCGCCCCGGGGAATTGCACTTCCGCAAGTTGCAGGATGACGGGCGCCCGCAACTCTTCGGCTGCGGCTATGGCTCCCATGACATTCTCGACGCTCAGGCAGTTGAATGCCCCGACGGCATAATGGCGTCGATGGGCATCCCGTATGATTTCTCGGAAAGGGGTTAGCATAATTAAATTAATTTAAAAATTTAAGCCGGATAATGGAAATTTCGATAGTCAAAGATAGCGTGTTCGTACGGGATAATCTGGTGAAATATCTGCATATGTATGTATTATTTTGACATTATCGTGCAATAATTTGGAATGCCAAAACACTCCTTATTTTATAAATATTCTTTTTATTGCTATTTGAGGCTGTTTTTGCGTGAGGGTAAAATTTCATACTGTGAAAATATTGTTATTTTTTGTCAAAATATCACCATGTATATGTTTTTCTTTCGTCTATATTTGTAATAGTCGATTCGGACGTATTTATTAAAAAAATCGGTCGGATGACACCTATTTTATTATAGCCGGATTCGAGAAACCAAAACCTAAACAACTAACCTGTTCGCAAAATGATTAAAAACAAACTATTCATGCTATTGATTCCCTTGCTGCTGTGCGGCACCGGCCTGTTTGCCCAGAACGCGGCCGTACGGGGGATCGTGACGGGAAGCCCCGACGGGAAACCTATTGCGGGAGCATCGGTAGTGGTCAAAGGCTCCGTGAGGGGCACGACGACGGATGCTTCGGGGGCCTATACGGTCGCTGCGGGTACGGGGGACGTGCTTGTCATATCGTTCCTCGGCTACAAACCGCAGGAGGTGCCCGTTGCCGGCCGCACGGCGGTCGATGTGGAACTCCAGGAAGATGCCGAACTGGTCGAGGAAGTGATCGTGATCGGTTACGGTACGATGAAGAAGAGCGACCTGACGGGCAGCGTGGCTTCCGTGAAGGCTTCGGACGTGACACAAGTCTCGGCGGGGTCGATCGACAAACTCTTGCAGGGCCGTGTGGCGGGCCTGACGGTAATCGACAATTCGAACGACAGCCCCGAGGGGAGCGTGACGATGCGCGTGCGCGGAATCAGCTCCATCAACGGTTCCAATTCGCCGTTGGTGGTGGTAGACGGCGTGCCGATGGGCGATGCCGGTAATCTGACGAGCGTGAACCCCAATATCATCGAATCCGTCGAGGTGCTCAAGGATGCTTCGGCGACCGCTATTTACGGTTCGCGCGGCGCCAACGGTGTCATCATGATTACGACCAAGAACGGACAGAAAGACCACCGGAACGTCTGGTTCTCGGGGAAGGTCGGGGTCGGCGTTTTCAGCGACAGGCTCGACTACTGGCGCGATCCCGTGCAGATGGCGCGGCTGGAAAACGAGGCCTATGAGAACGGGGGCGCCGAAGGGCCGTATACCGGGAAGATCTGGTCGGACGGAACCTATTATCCTTCTATCGCCGAGATCGAAAGCGGGGCGTGGCCTTTCCGCACCAAATGGGCAGACCATGTGTTCCGCACCTCCGTCACGCAGGATTACAGCGTCGGGATCGAGGGCAGCGGCGAAAAGAACCGCTACTACGTGAGCCTGGGTTATTACGACGGCGAAGGCATGCAGTACAAGGACGACTTCGAAAAATATACGGTCGACATGTCCTATGACCACCAGGTCGCCCGCAATATCAACCTGAAGACCAAAGCGGGCTTCGTGCGCGGCTTCCGCACCTATAACAACGGAACGAGCTACGGGCGCAATCCCCTCTGGCCGGTTTATAACGGGGACGGCTCCTATTTCAAAAGCCAGCCCAAGGATTACGGGAACCCCGTAATGGTAAACAACGAGATCAAGAACGAGTCGGACAACATGTCGGGTTATGCACTCGTCAAAGCCGACTGGACGATCATCCCGGGACTGATCATGTCGGTGTCGGGCAATGCCCGCGCCGAGCAGCGCCGGTCGGCCTATTTCAATCCCCCGCTCTATACCCTTGCCGGGGATAACTACAATGGCGAAGGGGGGAACAGCGAATCGACCTATGTCAACCTGACGGGGGATGCCTACCTCACCTACAACAAAACTATCGGCGACCATACCTTTTCCGCCATGCTGGGCGGAAGCTACGAGAACAGCGTAAGCCGCGGTTCGAGCATTACCGGTCGCGGGTTCTCCAACGCGGCGCTCAAGGACGAGGTCGTTTCCGGCGCGGATAAGGTCATAACTTCGACGTCGCGCAGCCAGGAGATCCTCGCTTCGGGGTTCACCCGCCTGAACTATACGTTCAAGAACCGTTATCTGGTGACTTTCACGGCACGAGCCGACGGCGCTTCGAAATTCGCCAAGGGACACCGCTGGGGCTTTTTCCCGTCGGGTGCGATAAGCTGGAAGCTGGAGGAGGAGCCTTGGATCAAGTCGCTCGGGTTCTTCGACCAGCTCAAGCTGCGCGCCAGTTACGGGGTCTCGGGTAACCAGGGGATCTCCCCGTACCAGACCTTCGAGCGCTTCGGGTTCGATTACTACTGGTCGGGAGGCAAGGAGTACACCGTTTACGGCATCGGTTACCAGGATGGCCGCGAAGGGTTGGGCAACCGCTTCGTGACCTATGCGGGCATGGCCAACCACGAACTGACGTGGGAGAAGACCGCGCAGATGGATATCGGCCTCGACCTCTCGATCTTCAGGGGACGCCTGAATGTCACGCTCGACTATTACATTAAGAAAACGACCGACCTGCTGCGCAAACAGTACCTGCCTCCCAGCACCGGTTTCGATACGGTATGGGTCAATGACGGGGAGATCCGGAACAAGGGTTTCGAGGTCGCCGTTACGGGGCGCATCGTCTCGACCAAGGACTGGAATTTCTCGGCGACGGGAATCTTCAGCCTCAACCGCAACAAGGTGGTTTCGATCGGCACGGCCGAGAATTCGGGGGCTACGGTCGATGCCAACGGCATTTGCTATACGCAGTACGGCGGCAGCGTCTATAACGATGCTTTCCTCAACGTGTTGGCTATCGGCTATCCTGTCAATTCGTTCTACGGCTATATGGTCAACGGCATTATCCAGACTCCGCAGGGGGACGGGTCGAGTCCCAATACCCGCCCGGGCGAACTGAATTACGTCGGGCTGAATGCCGACGGCACGCTCGACCCCAATGAGCGCGTGATTATCGGCAATCCGAATCCCAAGTTTACCTCGAGCCTTTCGCTCTCGCTTTCGCACCGTTGCGGCCTCGACCTGTCGGTGATGATGTACGCCGTCTACGGCAACGACATCTTCTCCTACCGCAAACTCGAGTCCCCGGCGCTGAAGGCGGGGCGGTGGACGGCCGAGAATCCCAACAACGAACGGCCCAGCCTGCGTTACAACCGGCAGTACCACGCTTCGTCGTGGTCGGTCGAGGACGGGTCGTTCCTGCGTATCTCCAACATCACGCTCGGCTATACGCTGCCTGCCGGAAAGTTGAATTGGATCAGGAACCTGCGTGTTTATGTGAGCGCCAGCAACCCCTTTACCTTCTCGAAGGTCAGCGAATACGACCCCGAAGTCGGGGAGAACGGTATCGGCAATGTGGCCTATCCCAAGGTATGCGTCATCACCGCGGGCGCGGAGTTCAAATTCTAACCAATAGTAAACCTGAATATGAAACAGATATTCCTCTATTTTGCAATGCTGGGGACGCTCGCCGGGTTGAGTTCGTGCCTCGACGAGGTACCGTACGGCACCTATTCGAACCAGACCTTCTACAATACGGAGGCTGATGCCGAATCCGCGTTGATGTATGCCTATGTACCCCTCAACTATATTGATTACTGCGGCCGTTTCCTCTTCTACCTGGGCGATGTGCCGACCAACCAGTACAAATCCTACGGCAAGGCTGACGAAAGTCCGCTTTTCCAGTGGGATATCACCCCGACCAGCGACGAGGCCATCTATTTCTTCAAGTCGGCCTATGTAAGCCTCGCCCGTACCAATTCGGTGCTGGACAATGTCGCCCGGATGTCCGATATTTCGGCTGCGGCACGGAACAAGATTCTTGGCGAAGCCCATTTCCTGCGCGCTTTCAACCACTTCATGCTGGTCATCAATTACGGCAGCGTGCCCATCCGTTCGAAGACCGTCTCCTCGACGTCGGACTCCTATAAGGATTTTTCCCCGATCTCGGATGTTTACGCCTTCATCATCGGGGAGTTAGAGGATGCCATCGGCCTGCTGCCGGTGAACAAGGTGCAGGGGCGTGCCGACAAGGTCGCCGCACAGGCGCTGCTCGCGCGTGTTTACCTGTACCTCGCGTCGGCAAAGGCTTCGGGGGCACCGGGCTACGACTGGGTGTCGGACGCCGATGAAATGTACTCCCTGGCGGCCCGGTATGCCGGCGACGTGCTCAATAACCAGACGGTCTACCGGCTCGATCCCGACCTGGGCAATGTCTATGACGTCGAGCACCAGGCCGACGGCGTGGAGCACATCTTCATGACCTCGATGAACCGCGAGGCCAGCGGCATGGAGGGTACTTATTCGCAATTGCCCCAGATGTTCAGCATCCAGACCGGGAGCATCGTCTATATCTCCTCGTCGCTGGGTAAGAACAGCCGCGAGGTGATGAAATTCCTGGATTACGAGTCGGGCTATCAGGTGATGCGCGTGGACAACGATTTCCGCAACACCTATGACGATGACGACCTGCGCAAGCAGTTGATGGTTACGACCATCTACAACGAGGACGGCAGCGTGCTGGCTACCTACGATCCCTCCAACCTCACCAGCAGCGACAATATCAGGAACAAGTTCTTCTATCCTTTCTGCCGCAAGTATACCGACCCCAAGTCGAAGGCCAACCGGACGTCGGCCAACCTTTACCTGATCCGTTTCGCGGAGGTGGCGCTTACCTATGCCGAGGCGGTGGGCCCGACCGACGAGGGGTATAAATGGGTGAACGAGGTTCGCAAACGTGCCGGGTTGGAAGCACTGCCCGAAGGGCTCCCGATCGAAGATTTCCGTGAGGCGGTGATCGAGGAACGGACGAAGGAGCTGGCTTTCGAGGGGCACGGCATCTATGACCTGCGCCGCCTGAACCGCGTCGACGAGCAGCATATCACCAACAAGGCCTTCAAGCCTACCTATGCCTATTTCTATCCTGCGCCCCAGCGCGAGCTGGATCTCAACCCGCAGAAATAACCGACTTAAAATCCGCAGACCATGAAACTATTTCACAGATACCTGCTTTCGGCCGCCGCACTGTTCTGCTGCGCGGGGCTGGCCGCGTGCAGCGAAGATACGACCGATCCCGCGAACCCGTACAGCGGGAATTACACGCTGTCCACACAGGCCGAAGTCGATGCCTTCCCCGCACGCCGGACTGCCAACAGCATCATCGTCACTGGGGCCGGTATTACGGACATTTCGTCGCTCGACGTCGCAGCCGTCGGTACGCTCGTCATCCGCAATACGGGGATCGTCTCGCTCGCACTGCCCCATACGACGTCGGTTGCGACCATGCTCGAGATTTCGGGCAACGAATCCCTTACGGATGTCGCCGACCTCGGCGTGAAGTTCGTCATCGGCGATATCCATATCGAGGATAACCCGCAGCTGACCGACATCAGCGGCATGCTGGGGATCAAGAAGATGACCGGTAAACTTTATGTTACGGGCAACTCCTCGCTGGGCGAAGACAAACCCGACGAACCGGACAGCTATGGCTTCAATGTCATCAAATACCTGATCTCCAATTCGGTGCTCGATGCGGAGAGCGTGACCCTGTCGAACAACCATCCGCTGGCCGTGACCGATCCGTCGCTCATCGGCCAGGGCGGCGAATCGGGCGGCGTTTACAGCTATACGATCAAGTCCGATGCCGAGGCCGCTGCCTTCAGCCCCGGCGGGAAGGAGGTCAAGAACCTGACGGTCACTGGGCCGAATGTCTCGGACGACGGTATGGCGTTGCTGGCTTCGAAGATCTCCGTCGTGCAGGGTACGCTGACTGTCGACGGCGCATCGCTCAAAACGACCGAAACATTCTTCGGCAAGGTCGACTGCCAGGGTAGCATCATCCTGCGCAATATCACCACGTACGATGAGAGCGGCAGTAATAAATTCTTCAATACCAACGGCTTCAAGAATATCACCCGTATTTACGGCGATCTTGTCCTCGAAAATATACCTTATCTGATCCACTGGGGCCGCGGCAGCGGGTTCGCCCAGATCACCGAGATCGACGGCGATTTGACGGTGCGCAGCTGCGGTATGCAGCAGATGGCTTTCGCTTCGCTGAACAAAGTCGGGGGCGACCTGACCCTTGCCGACAACTGCATCGAGCTCTATACGGGATTCTTCTGGAACCTGGCCACCGACCTCCGTCATGTGGGCGGCAGCCTTACGCTCACGGACAACGACCACCAGAACGGCCTGGGCGGCTTCGAAAAGGTCGAGTATATCGGCGGTGACATTACCATTACCGGCAACGGCACGGCGCCGGGCGCATCGGGCGGCATCCCGTATGCCTCGAAAGCCGGACAGGTGGGCTTCGACCTGGTGGAAAGCTGGATTACGGGCGGTATCGTACAGCCCGGCGCTACGATCGACTGCCGCTATGCGGACGGGACGCCCGTCGAATTCTCGGAGATACCCCAACCCGGCGAATATAAGAGCTATACGATCACGGGCAGGGACGAATTGCTGGCCTTTGCCCCGCAGGACGGTTCCGCAGTGAAGGAGACGGTGCA